>OGPQ01001684.1_pt1 | contig 14522 bp, 7 predicted proteins | sample 1552971 | NCBI WGS metagenome assembly OGPQ01 (sample SAMEA2580232, study PRJEB22360) | human gut metagenome | biome: human gut; feature: human-associated habitat; material: faeces | place: Denmark | collected 2008/2010 | reverse complement strand
GCCAAGATTTTCATCATCTTCGCACAATAAAATACGCAGTTTCTCGTCCATATCAATCAATTTTTTAATAAAGGTAATGCAATAATAAATTTAGTTCCTACGTTCAGTTCACTTTCTGCCCGGATAGTTCCCTTATGATCCATGATAATCTTCTTCACATAAGCCAGTCCCAAGCCGAAGCCTTTCACATCGTGCAGATTACCTGTATGCACGCGATAAAACTTCTCGAATATCTTTTTCAAATTCTCCTTCTTGATGCCGATGCCGTTATCTTGGATGGAAATCATCAGTTTGCCAGGCTCATTCCAAGTCTTCACCGTCAGTTGCAGATCCGCATCCGGACGTTTATACTTCACTGCATTATCCATGAGATTGAAAATCACATTGGTGATATGCATCTCATCGGCAAAAATGGCAGAGTTGGTAGCTTTAAGCTCCGATTCAATCTTTCCATTATAACGCTCCACTTTCAGTGTAAACGTGTTGATAACACCCGCTATCAGCTCGTTGGCATCCAGTTCCTTATTCTTCAAAGTAGCCTTCTGACGGTCAAACATCGACATCTGAAGCACTTTTTCTACCTGGAACCTCAAGCGCTTCGTTTCATCGTTGATGACACCCGATATATGCTGGAACATAGTCGGAGACTTGCCCACAGCCGGGTCTTTCAACATCTGTGCCGCCAGAGAAATCGTCGATATCGGCGTCTTGAACTCGTGCGTCATATTATTGATGAAATCATTCTTCATCTCCGTCAGCTTCTTCTGGCGGAATACGATGTAAATCGTAAAGATGAACGTCACCAGCAGTACAAAAGTAAATATCATCGACGGTATCATAAACCTGACCGAATCGAAGATATAATCCTTCTTTCCCGGAAAATGTATCTTGACGATACTCATACGGGCTGGTGGGTCATTCAAAAACAATGGCTGCGAATAAGAGCTTTCACTCCCTGCATCGCTATAATCCGCACAACGGTATACCTCCCGACCTTCCCGGTCTATCACCTTGAAGTGATAATCCATATCACCGAGACCATTCTCTATCAGACCTGCTTTTAGATACTGGTCCAGACTTTTGAAATTAACACGCTCCTCAATCGGCTTGTCGCTGGCATTGTATACCATCTGCAACACCACCTCGTCTACCAATGCACGCTGGTAAAGATAGCGGTTTTTAAGCATCTCTATCTGCGAGCGTGAAGTCTGAGGAATGGTTTTTGCTCCGTGTTTGCGTGAAATCATTGCTCTTGGCAATTCAGAAGGCTCGTTACTGAAAGTTTTCAATTCCACCGAAGAACGGACACTGCCATCCGGAGCTGTCATCACAAACCGCTGGGTACGCATCACTCCGCTACTGCTTTGCGATTGTTCCCACGCCTTCTTTTCTGCCTCGGAGATATCCTCATTCAGCCAACGCACAACCTCTGCGGACTCTGCCTCTTTCGAAGCAGCCATCAACGCACGCTTCACCGATTCATCAAATTGTCCGTTACGCATCTTCACCATTTCCTCAATATAGCTTATCTGCAGATACAGCAAACTAAGGAAGGAAAGCCCCATAACAACACCTAATATCCATATAGTTGACTTTTTCATAGTCACAAAATTAACACTCCCTAATTAACACTCCTAACCAATTAACCTGATTTAACCGGACGTTCTCGTAAATTAACCGAAGACCATTTTTTAGGTTGTATTATGAGCATTATAACAAAAACACAAGCCTTTGGTTTGCAAATTTAATAAAAAATTAATCATTCAATTCACAATTCTGCATGTTCTTAATCTACGTTAATGAAAAAAGCCGTTATTACTTGCCATGAAGTAACAACGGCTTTAACAATTGTTATATTAGCAGCCGGTAGTTACAACAGCCAAACTACCAACCCCTGAAAATCATTCTTCAGCTTGCTTTGCCTCAAATTCCTTAATCAGTTTATCCTGCACATCACTCGGAACGAGTTCATAGCTGGCAAACTTCATGATGAACGAAGCACGTCCACCAGTCAGTGAGCTAAGTGCCGTAGAGTAGGATGACATTTCCTTCAAAGGCACCTTAGCACTCAGTTTTTCGTAACTGGCCTCGCTGCTCATACCCATAATCATGGCACGGCGTCCCTGCAAGTCCCCCATCACATCACCCATCTTGTCCGACGGAACAAATACTTCCACGTCATAAATGGGTTCTAGAATCTTCGGGCCTGCATTCTTGAACGCTTCGCTGAACGCATTCCGTCCCGCCAGCATAAAGGAGATTTCATTGGAGTCAACCGGATGCATTTTTCCGTCATATACGATGACACGTACATCGCGAGCATACGAACCAGTCAACGGTCCCTGCTCCATACGTGACATGATACCCTTCAAGATGGCCGGCATGAAACGTGCATCAATGGAACCACCCACAATACTATTGACGAATACCAGCTTGCCACCCCATTCCAATGGAACTTCTTCGGTACCCTTGACGTTCATCTTGAACTCCTGACCATTGAATTTATAGGTTTCGGGCAACGGCATGCCTTCGTAGTAAGGCTCAACAATCAGATGAACTTCACCGAACTGGCCTGCACCACCCGACTGCTTCTTATGGCGATAATCCGCACGGGCAGCTTTGGTAATCGTTTCGCGATACGGTATTCTCGGTTCTTCAAACTTGATTTGCAGTTTTTCATTGTTTTCCAGACGCCACTTCAAGGTACGCAAATGGAATTCACCTTGTCCGTGTACAATAGTCTGACGCAATTCTTTAGACTGGTCTATCACCCATGTCGGGTCTTCCTCTCGCATACGGTTCAAAGCAACCATCATCTTTTCTGTATCCGACTCGTTCAACGGCTTGATAGCACGTGAGTATTTGGAGTTCGGATATTTAATGAAGTTGAAACGGTTTTCAGAGCCCTTACCGTTCAATGTATTGCCGGTATGTACATCCTTCAGTTTCACTGTACAGCCGATGTCACCGGCTACCATTTCCTCTACCTTGATACGGTTGGCACCGGCACAAGCATAAATCTGCGCGATGCGTTCCTTGGAACCGCGGTCTGCATTGGTAAAATCATCACCTTCGTGCACTTTACCACTCATAACCTTGAAGTATTGAACATCACCGATATGCGGCTCAACGGCAGTCTTGAAGAAATACAAGGAAGTCGGTCCGTTAGAATCCGGCTTCACCACCTCACCGCGTGTATTGTGCACCGGTGGCATTTCGTCCACAAACGGCACCACATTACCCAGGAACTCCATCAGACGGCGTACACCCATATCCTTGCCGGCACAGACGCAGAATACCGGGAACATACCTCGTGAAGCCAGTCCCTTGCGGATACCTTCGCGCATTTCGTCTTCTGTCAAAGAGTCCTGCTCAAAGAATTTTTCCATCAGGCCTTCGTCATGTTCGGCTGCAGCTTCTACCAAAGCCTTGTGCAGTTCTGTAGCCTTTTCCATTTCTTCGGCCGGAATTTCTTCAATAATGGGAGCGCCACCTTCGGGTCCCCACGAATATTTTTTCATCAAAAGTACATCGATCAACGAATTGAAGTTCGGTCCGGTAGCCAGCGGATATTGCACGGGCACCACCTTCGGACCGTATATGGTTTGCAACTGCTCAAGCACCATATCATAATCGCACTTTTCATTATCGAGCTGGTTTACCAGGAAAATAACCGGTTTGCCCAGTTTCTCGGTGTAGCGGAAATGGTTCTGCGTACCTACCTCGGGACCGTATTGCCCGTTCAGCAGCAGAATGGCAGTATCTGTAACGTTGAGCGCCGTCATGGCAGCCCCTACAAAGTCATCACTACCCGGGCAGTCAATGATATTCAGTTTCTTGCCGTTCCACTCCACATGGAAAACGGTGGAAAACACAGAATAGCCGTATTCCTGCTCCACCGGAAAGTAATCGCTGACCGTATTCTTGGCAGTAATTCTGCCGCGACGTTTTATAATACCACTCTCAAAGAGCAGCGCTTCCGTGAGAGTGGTTTTACCCGAGCCGTCATTGCCAAGGAGGGCAATGTTCTTAATTTCATTCGTCTGATATACTTTCATGATATATTAAGATTTTAAGTGAATAACCTGACATACGATGATGCCGTTAACTTTTTGTGAGGCGCAAATTAGGCATTAATTCAAAGAAAAGCAACATCGGGAAGCATGTTATATAACACACTTCCTCCACCAACAAAGAATATAATGTTCTTCTGCCAATAAACTGCCCGAATTCACAAGTCATCCAACTTCTTGGACGGCTTAAATATTTCTTATAACTTTGCAGGAAAAAGAATCCCCCCCGAAAACCATGAACAAACTACTGTTAACAACACTGCTCGTTCTATGTCCATATTTGGCAATGGGACAGTCCAACCAAAAAACAACCAGGAAAGCCCCTCTCATCGGCATTTCCTGCTCACATCCGGGCCGAAGCTCATCCACACAGATGACGTATACCGAGTCTGTAATCCAGGCAGGTGGAACACCTATACTGATTTCCATCACTACCGATAGCCTTATCTTGACAGACATTGCCAACCGGCTGGACGGTATCATTCTGATAGGAGGAGGAGACATCCACCCTTCCTATTTCAATGAATCGCCCATCGAACAGCTGGGAGAGGTGGACTCCCTGCGTGATGTATACGACATGGCACTCATCCGCCTGGCTACCCGGCGTAACATTCCGATGTTTGGCATCTGCCGGGGAGAACAGTTAATCAATGTAGCTTTCGGCGGAACCCTTTATCAGGATATCCCTACCCAGCATCCCGACACCACTGTCTGCCACCAGCAGCAGGAACCGAGCAGTATACCAACTCATACCGTCCACCTCACTCCCGGTTCTGCCATGGCATCCATAACCGGACAGACACAACTTTTCACCAATACTCACCATCACCAGGCGGTCAAGCAAGTTGCCCCGGGATTCAGCGTAACGGGTTGGTCGTCAGACAGTATTCCCGAAGCTATAGAGTCTTCCCACGAATATCCGATATGGGGTGTGCAATTCCATCCCGAAGCTCTGGCTACGGCAGGCGACAGCATCTCTGCCAGATTCTTCTATTTTCTGGTTCAAAAGGCAGCTACCTACCGGCATGCCAAAGAGATTCATCGCCGCATCCTCTCCCTCGACACGCATACAGACACCCCACTTGATTTTGACGTTTCCTATAATATAGGTACGCGCGAAAAAACGCAGGTTTGCCTGCCCAAGATGCGAGAAGGAAAATTGGATGGACAATACCTGGCATGCTGGGTGCGTCAAGGCCCGTGCGATGAAGAGAACAGTCTGAAAGCCATTGACCGAGTGGATGAGTTGATACGCCACATCTACCGACAAGTGGAGATGAACGGGGAGCAATGTGCCATAGCCCGCACGCCCGATGATTTGTCCAGGCTCAAGACCGAAGGAAAGAAAGCCTTTTATATTGGCATCGAAAACGGATACGGCATCGGCAAGGATTTGAAGAATATCACCCGTTTCCATGATGCAGGCGTTACCTACATCACCCTTTGCCACACCCGCAACAATGACATCTGCGACAGTTCTTCGGACACGACTGCCCGTTGGAACGGCTTAAGTCCTTACGGTAGAAAAGTGGTGAAAGAAATGAACCGGCTGGGAATAATGATAGACCTTTCCCATGCAGCCGAAAGCACCTTCTGGGATGTACTGAAATATTCAAAAGCACCGGTCATAGTCTCCCACTCCTCTGCAAGCGCCATCTACAGACACGACCGCAATCTGACCGACGAACAGCTACGCGCCCTTGCCGCACATGGCGGTGTGGCTCAAGCCTGCCTGGTAGACGAGTTTCTGAACCCGGATGCCAAGAAAACCAACCTTACGGACTTCATGAAACACCTGCTGCACATGGTTGAAGTGGCAGGCATAGACCACGTGGGCATTGGCTCGGACTTCGACGGTGGAGGCGGGGTCAAAGGATGCAATGGGGACAATGATTTCATCAATATCACCGTCCGTCTGCTGGAACATGGATTTACAGAAACAGACATCGCCAAGATATGGGGTGGAAATTTCCTCCGGGTGATGAAACAAGTACAAACCAAATAGAAAAGACCGAAAAACATCACAAAAAGGAGAGATTAGAGCTATAATCTCTCCTTTTTGACACATTTACATACCCTCCATTTCTCAACTTTCGCATATCTTTGCCCAAAACATAAACGATTTATTAATTATCTAATACCGAATTCTTAAATGAAAAGGAAAATTATTTGGAGTTTTGCATTGCTGGCCTGCCTTTGCTGCCTGCCATCTGCAAAAACAAAAGCACAAACGAAAAATGCCGCAATCATACCCGGGGAAGTATGGAAAGACACCGACGGCAATCCCATCAACGCCCATGGCGGCGGCCTTCTTTACCACGAAGGGACCTACTATTGGTATGGCGAATACAAAAAAGGGGAAACCATCCTGCCCGAATGGGCTACGTGGGAATGCTACCGCACCGACGTAACCGGTGTCAGCTGCTACTCTTCAAAAGACCTGCTGAACTGGAAGTTCGAGGGTATTGTACTTCCTGCCGTGAAAGATGACGAGAAACACGACCTGCACCCCAGCAAGGTGTTGGAACGTCCCAAAGTGATTTACAACGAAAAGACAAAGAAATTCGTCATGTGGGCGCATGTGGAAAGCGCCGACTACAGTAAGGCATGTGCCGGCGTAGCGATCAGCGATTCTCCTACCGGGACATTCACCTATGTAGGCAGCTTCCGTCCCAACGGTGCGATGAGCCGCGACCAAACAGTGTTCGTTGATGATAACGGCAAGGCATATCAGTTCTACTCGTCGGAAAACAACGCTACCTTATATATAAGCGAACTAACGGATGACTACCTGAAGCCCACTGGTCGCTATACACGCAATTTCGTGAAGCAAAGCCGCGAAGCACCCGCCGTATTCAAGTATAACGGCAAGTACTATATGCTCTCTTCCGGTTGTACCGGCTGGGATCCCAATGTTGCCGAACTGGCTGTGGCCGACTCCATCATGGGGCAATGGACTACCATCGGCAATCCGTGTACCGGTCCTGATGCAGATAAGACCTTCTATGCACAAAGCACTTACGTGCAGCAAGTATACGGAAAAGGAAATGCCTACATTGCCATGTTCGACCGCTGGAAAAAGAAAAACCTTGAGGACTCACGCTACGTATGGCTCCCGCTTGAATTCGGCAAGGACGGCACAATCGCGATACCCTGGCGCGACAGCTGGGACCCGCGTACCCAATGGGAAGGACAAGGCGACTTCTCTGCCGGCAAAGGAACATTCCTATTGAATGGCAAGCCGTTTGTCATCAAAGCCGCAGAGCTGCACTATCCACGTATCCCCAAAGCCTATTGGGACCAACGCATCAAGCTATGCAAGGCACTGGGCATGAACACCATCTGCCTTTATGTATTCTGGAACTCCCACGAGTCTCAGCCGGGAGTGTTCGACTTCACCGGACAGAATGACCTGGCGGAATTCTGCCGCCTATGCCAGCAGAACGACATGTATGTCATCCTGCGCCCGGGACCGTATGTCTGTGCCGAATGGGAAATGGGCGGACTGCCCTGGTGGTTACTCAAGAAAAAAGATATCCGCCTGCGCGAATCCGACCCCTACTTTATGGAGCGTGTAGGTATCTTCGAAAAAGCCGTTGCCGAGCAGGTAGCCGGTATGACCATACAGAACGGAGGTCCCATCATCATGGTACAAGTAGAGAACGAATACGGCTCCTACGGGGAAGACAAAGGCTACGTATCGCAAATCCGCGACATCGTACGCGCCAACTACCCCGGCGTAGCACTGTTCCAATGCGACTGGGCGTCCAACTTCACCAAGAACGGACTCCACGACCTGGTATGGACCATGAACTTCGGTACAGGAGCCAACATCGACCAACAGTTTGCACCGCTGAAGAAACTCCGTCCTGATAGCCCGCTGATGTGCTCCGAATTCTGGAGCGGCTGGTTCGACAAGTGGGGAGCCAACCACGAAACCCGTCCGGCTGCCGACATGATTGCCGGCATTGACGAGATGTTGTCCAAAGGCATCTCCTTCAGCCTCTACATGACCCACGGAGGGACCAACTGGGGACACTGGGCAGGAGCCAACTCACCCGGATTCGCCCCTGACGTAACCTCTTACGACTACGACGCCCCCATCAGCGAATCGGGACAGACCACTCCCAAATACTGGGAATTGCGAAAAGCATTGTCCAAATACATGAACGGCGAGAAGCAGGCTAAAGTTCCCGCTTTAATCAAGCCCATCCGTATTCCGTCTTTCCAATTTACAGAGATGGCTCCTTTGTTCGACAATCTTCCTGCTGCCAAGAAAGACCGCAATATCCGTACCATGGAGGAATATAACCAGGGATTCGGAAGTATTCTCTACCGCACCACACTGCCCGAGATGAAAACCCCGTCCCTGCTCACTGTGAACGATGCGCACGATTATGCCCAAGTTTTCCTGGATGGCAAATACATCGGCAAACTGGACCGCCGCAACGGTGAAAAGCAACTGGAATTCCCCGCCTGCCCCAAAGGTGCACGCCTCGACATTCTGGTAGAAGCCATGGGCCGCATCAACTTTGGACGTGCCATCAAGGACTTCAAGGGTATCACCCAAAGCGTAGAACTTACCGTAGACATCGACGGCCGTCCTTTCACCTGCAACCTGAAGGATTGGGAAGTCTATAATCTCGAAGATACATACGATTTCTATAAGAACATGAAGTTCCAGCCCATCGGCTCACTGAAAGATGAGTTAGGACAACGCATTCCGGGTTGCTACCGTGCCACCTTTAAGGTGAACAAGCCCAGCGACACATTCCTAAACTTCGAGACTTGGGGCAAGGGACTTGTCTACGTCAACGGGCACGCCATGGGACGCATTTGGGAAATCGGCCCGCAACAGACCCTCTACATCCCGGGATGCTGGTTGAAGAAAGGTGAGAATGAAGTGATTGTCTTCGACATCATCGGTCCCAAAGAAGTTAAGTCCGAAGGACTGAGCGAGCCATTACTGGACCAGTTGCTCGTCACCAAACCGCTGACGCACCGCAATGAGGGTGAAAATCTCGACTTGTCCGGTGAGCAGCCCGTCCTCTCCGGCAGCTTCAATCCCGGCAACGGTTGGCAGGAACGCAAATTCGACCAACCCGTCACCGGACGTTATGTCTGCCTGGAAGCCTTGAGTGCACAAGATGGAAAAGACCTGGCTTGCATTGCCGAAATGTATCTGCTGGATGAGAATGGGGAACGTCTGTCACGCGAACCCTGGATTGTCAATTATGCCGACAGCGAAGACGTATCCCACGTCAACTGTTCTGCGGACAAAATCTTCGACCTCCAGGAATCAACCTATTGGAGCACAACAAAAGACACTCCATACCCGCATTCTGTCGTGATTGACTTGGGTAGTACCCGCACCCTGACCGGCATACAATATCTACCCAGAATGGAAAGCGAGGTACCGGGTGGAATCAAAGACTTCAAGGTTTACGTAAAATCCAAGGCTTTCAACTATTAAGCCGGATTTACAACACTAATAGATTCTTTAGACACGGATTACATGAAAAATCATGGATAATAAATGAAGAATATCCATGATTTTTCGCGTAATCCATGCCTAACTTAAAATCAATCAAACAGATTTTCCGTACAATTCATCGTCTACCACAGCCAGCATTCCCTCCACTTGAGCCAATGCCAGCATACGGCCATGAAAAGAATAACCTGCATTGTACCCTTTATCCTCGTCGCCCAACATCATGCGACCGTGGTCCACACGCATCGGCAATCCCGGATTTTCTTTCTCAAAGATACGAATCAAATCAATGAGGTGTCCCCTTCCCTCCAGATGGGAACTTTCGATAAAGTTTCCACCCGGTATTGCCTTCGTACTGCGCAAATGCACAAAGTGGGTACGCCTGGCAAACTTCCTTGCCAGTTCACGGGTATCATTCTGTTCACCCGCACTCAATGAACCGGCGCAAAAAGTCAGGCCATTATGGGGATTGTCCACTGCACTCAGTATCCAGGCAATATCTGCCTCGTCTGTCACAATGCGCGGCACCCCCAATACCTGAAAAGGAGGGTCATCGGGGTGTACACACATATTCACCCCATATTCCTCGCATACCGGCATGATGGCAGACAAGAAATAACGCATATTCTCGCGCAGAGCCTCCCGGTCTATCCCTTTGTATAGCGCCAGCAAACGTTTGAACAGGGTTACCGGCTCCTTGTCACCTTCCTTGATGTTGCCATTTACGAATCCTTGTGTCTTTACGATAATCGTATCTACCAGCTCTGCCTTTTCAGACTCCGTAATCACCTTATCCAGTTCTGCCACCTTGTCCAGCTCTTCCGGAGAATAATCGGCTTCCGCATTCTCCCGTTCCAATATCTTCAGGTCGAAGTAGGCAAAACGGATTCTGTCGAAATAAAGAGAAGATGTCCCGTCTTCCCAGGGATGTTGTAAGTCCGTGCGAATCCAGTCAATCACCGGCATGAAGTTGTAACATACCGTCCGGATGCCTGCCTTGCCGAGATTGGCAAGGCTTATCTTGTAGTTCTCTATCAATCGGTCACGCTCACTCCCCGCATATTTGACAGCCTCGCACACCGGCAGACTTTCTACTACAGACCAGCGCAATCCGAAGGATTCAATATAATCCCTCAAATCTTCAATGGCTTCCAACGTCCATATTTCACCGTTGGGAACTTCATGCAAGGCAGTGACAACGCCTTCCACTCCTATCTTGTCCATCTTATCGAGTGTGATAAATACGCTGTCGTAGTCCTCCTCAGCAAAACCACTGTAAGCAGCCATTGCCTTTAGGATTCTTCTCTCGTTGATTCTTATCTCAAAGTTCTCGAAGCCGAGTCTGCCGATTGTGGTAGTGGTTGCTGTAATCAGCTCTATCTCTGCCAGATTGCTTGGCTCTCCGAGTATATCTATATCACACTGTGTAAACTGTCTGTAGCGGCCTCTCTGAGGTCTGTCTGCTCTCCACACACTGCCCATCTGAAGTGCCTTAAACGGCGATGGCAGGTTGTTGGCATTGTTTGAATAATATCTTGAAAGTGGCACTGTAAGGTCATAGCGCATTCCAAAGTCTACTACATCCGACTCTTCCTTTGCTGTCTCCAGATTCAGCTTCTCGCCTCTCTTCATTACCTTGAAGATCAGCTTTTCATTTTCTCCGCCCTGCTTGCTTGTGAGATTTGCTATATTCTCCATGCATGGTGTCTCTATCGGTGTAAATCCGAAGCTTCTGTATGTATCCTTGATCACGCTTGTCACATAATCACGGATTTCCATCTCTGCAGGTAGTATATCCTTCATGCCGTTGACCGGCTTTTTGCTCAGTGCCATTTGGTTTCCTCCATCTATATTAAAATATTGAATTCATTAGCTATTCTATTATACTTTTCGGTTTTGCAATCGTCAAGGGTTTATGGTAATTATACGGACTGCAAAGATAACGAGCATCTGCTGTGAACGGTTGCAAATGCTAATGCGTATCTACTGTGGTGGATTGCAGATGCCACACGGAGACAAGCCCATGGATTTTGCTTCATCAAGCGTTACCTCTGTGTCACTCTTTTTCAAGGTCCGACAGCCCGCACGGTGATATTTCTTGCCGGTTGCAGTGATATGAACCATCGTCTCGCTGTTTGAAGAATCTGCAGCGCTATTTTCTGCTGCTGAGCTATCTGAGCCTGATGATGCACTTCCTGTGGTGCCATCCAGCCAGCTGTCACCATTCTCATAGTTTATTCCGACTCCGGGCTGCACATTATAGCAATAGACATTAAAAAGTATGCCGCCACCGTTATCCTCAACCGACTTTGCCTCTATGAGAACGCCGTTTGCAACTAGATTGCTGCCCGAAAACATCGGAGTCACTCTGTAGAGTACATGATTGCCTGTATTGTTTACATAATCCGCTACCAGATTCTCAAACGGCAGCATTCCCTCCACATTCAGATATCTCGTACCGGTAATAAGGTTCTTTGGATTGGCATTCTCGCCGGCAAGCTGATAGCCAATAAGATGACATCGATTATATAAATACCTGTCCTTTATCACATCATACTTCACCGTATGCCAGCCTGATGGCTTTATCATGCCTATCTTACCACGCTCCTCAGTCGGCATGATATCCTTGCAGATATTGGCATAAGCCACACCGCATCTGCCAAGTGAATCCAAATCACTGTAATTTTCAAAAGCAGTGGTAGTCATATCGCTGTCCGTAAAAAAAGGCTCATTATTGTTGACAGCCACGTATGCCTTGCCATCATATGCTGGAATCGCATCAAGGGAAACGTAGGAATTGTTATTTACCAGATCCTCCTGTGGCTTTCCTGAATCCGCCTGTCCTGTACCGTTAGCACCTGAATCAGCTTCCGCCGGATCACTTCCACTCTGTGCACCATCCACATTATCCTTGCTGCCTAAAGCACCGGAAGAATCCTCACCTGCCACTTCAGCTTCTGCGGCATGCCCGGCACCTTCAGTGCCGGATAAATCAGTGGAGGCACAGCCTGTAAAAATTGTAGCAATTGCAAGTAACTCACATAATGCAATTGCTGCTGTTTTCCTTAACTTTAGCCATATGTTCATATAAAATCACTCTTTCTATCAATCGATTGATATTGGATTTTCCCTAATCACAATAAATTAAATGAATACTTAAATTACTAAACCTAATATACTTTTATTTCCTCGCTTCATTCATTATAACAAACATTTGTTTGTTTTTCAACCCTTGCTGTAAAGCTATACATTTCCGTGTGCACCACGACCGGGCAGAACTTACGGCTCGAACTCAAAAAAGCCACCCCAGGCATAACACCCGGTGTGGCTTTTAATCATGTATTATGAAATTATACGAATCACCTAATGTGAATCAATACTGCTATATTGCAGAACAAATCTACTCGCAAAGCTTAGAAAACTCATCCGCAACAAACTGAACCTTGGTTCCGATAATAACCTGAACAGAATTCTTGCCAGGCTTCATAACGCCTGCAACACCTGCAGATTTAATCTTCTTGTCATCAACCTGAGTGATATCCTTAACCTCAAGTCTGAGTCTTGTGATGCAGTTGTCAATGCTTGCAATATTGTCTTTGCCACCGCAGCCCTCAAGAATAGTCTTTGCTACTGCTGTGTAGTCATTGTTAGAAAGCACTGCCTTCTTCTCTGCCTCGACATCATCGTCCTCTCTACCAGGGGTCTTAAGATTCCATTTCTTGATAGCGAAATAGAATACAATGTAGAATACGATAAAAGCTGCGATTCCAAGAGGAATGATGAGCCATGTCCTTGCTGCAGCCGGAAGTGAAGATGAGAATAATAAATCCATCGCACCGGCTGAGAATGAGAAGCCTGCTCTAAATCCAAGAGCTACTGTAACCATTGTGAAAATACCATAAAGTAAAGCATAAATCACATAGAGACCAGGAGCAAGGAACATAAATGCAAACTCGAAAGGCTCTGTAACACCACAGATGAATGCACAGATAGCTGCAGAAGCAAGGATACCGATGGCAGCCTTTTTCTTAGCAGGCTTTGCGCACTTAACCATAGCAAGTGCTGCACCAGGAATACCAAACATCATACATGGGAAGAAACCTGACATGTACATTCCGAGGCTCCATGAAACATCCTTTGATGTCTCGCCTGCCCAGAAATGAGAGAGGTCTCCAAGTCCGATAGTATCGAACCAGAATACGTTGTTTAATGCGTGGTGTAATCCTGTAGGGATTAACAGACGGTTCAGGAATGCATAGATACCTGCGCCGACTACATCAAGACCAACGATTGCTTTACCGATAGATACAAGAGCACCGAAAAGTAATGGCCATACGAATAATAAAACAACAGATGCAAGAATAGAAACAACTCCGGCAATAATTGCTACACAGCGTTTTCCACTGAAGAAAGACAACCAGTCCGGAAGCTTTGTGCTTTTGAATTTGTTGTAGCACACAGATCCGATGATACCTGCAAGAATACCGATAAACGGGTTTGCGATTTTGTCGAAGGCAAGTGTCTTTGTTGCACTGTCTGCGATAGAAGGCATGATCGTTGTAACAAATCCTGTTGAAAGAAGTGTTGTCATCATAAGCCACGAAGCAAGTGCCGCAATTCCTCCGGTACCATCATTTTTATCTGACATACCTACACCGACACCAATTACAAAAAGGATTGCCATGTTATCAATTAAAGCTCCACCTGCTTTTACAAGGAAGAAACCGATCATCTGAACGATACCGGTAACATCACCACCCTGCATGGTAGATGGGCAAAGAGCATATCCAAGACCCATCAGGATACCACAGATAGGAAGGCAAGCAACAGGTAACATCAAAGCTTTACCTAATTTCTGTAAGAATTTCATCATAATTACTTTTTTCCTCCTTCTCTTACTTAATGAGAATCCTCCTCCAGCTCTTTTTCCGGCTGGATTCTGCGGATATGTACGGCCA
>OGPQ01001676.1_pt1 | contig 14578 bp, 8 predicted proteins | sample 1552971 | NCBI WGS metagenome assembly OGPQ01 (sample SAMEA2580232, study PRJEB22360) | human gut metagenome | biome: human gut; feature: human-associated habitat; material: faeces | place: Denmark | collected 2008/2010 | reverse complement strand
CCCATCTGCAAGCTTCGGGGTTTATCAACGACCATCTGACGGATTGCATTTGCCGAAATCAGAAACAATAAAACAAAGAAATATACAGAAGCAAGCAAAACATCAACACAAAGCGGTCACCCTCCCCCATCGGAAAGGCGACCGCTTCAGTGTTATAAAATCTGTTTCTCAGTATGTAATACACTGAGAAGAAATGTTATTCTATTCCGATACTATGGCATACGGGAAAAAGGATGAACGTAAACTCATAATCAGCGTATGGCACCAGGTATTCCGGACGGGCTATACGTCCCCAACTGTCTTCGCAACCCAGACCAGCTTGCACCTTGTCGATACAGAGATTAGTCAAATCAGCTTCATCCACCTCTTGCGAGTGTCCTTGCTCTTTGCTCCAGCCTTCATCTAAAGACTCGATGGTATAGTGCAAGGCAGATGCGGAGAAGGGAGCGGCCGCCACAATCTTGATGCCATTACCAGACTGATCCAACATCTTCCACCAACGAATATCGGTCTTTGTTCCATTTTCCTGCGGACGGATGTAGGGATAGAACTGCTCAGCCACACTTTGGCGATAAATGCCTAAGTCGGCGCAATGATTACGGTCAATATAGTTTTCAACCGGACCGCGTCCATAGTATTCAACGGTTTCAAAGCTGCGCGGCATAGGCATCTGCAGACCGAAACGGAACATGTTCGATACTTTGGCATTCTTGTCGGCAGTCAGCTTCTGGGTCACCTTGACGGCACCGGCATTGTTGATGACATAAACAAGGTTCAGCTTAGCTGAAACACCCGGCATGTCGTAAGCAGATTCTACAATCACCTGATTGTTCTCCGTGCGCTGTTTGAAAGAGGTCAGTTTGATTTCCGGATTCTTCCAAGCGATATATTTGCGTTGCAGATTGGCACCGTAGTCGTTGTCAACAGGCGCACGCCAGAAGTTTGGTTTTAAAGCCTCGCCGTCTTTAATCATATCCCGGCCATTCACTTCGTACTTAGTCAGATAACCGTTGTGCTTGTTGATTTCTACACGGAAAGCATCACCGGAGACGATGAGGTAGTTCCAATCGTTATCCTGTACTTGGGGAGCCGTCATCTCGATATTGCTCTGTTCGCAGTTCTTCAATTCCATGGAAGGAGCTTGGTAAGGATTGAGCGTCAACTGGTCTTTTGCCACTACATGTCCGGCGGAAAGCAATCCTTCACGGTTCTTCAGCTTATAGGAAACATTCAGCAACCACTCGGTGCATTGGCAAGTCTTGCCCAAGTCCAACTTGATTTTGGCTGTCTGTTGGGGAGCTACATTCAGATTATCCACACGACCGGTCCGTATCACCTTACCGCCTTTCAGTACCTCCCACTCCATATAATAGGCAGAAAGATCACGGAAGAAGTATTCATTGAACACATTGATTTCGCCGTTCTTCAAGTCGGCCGGAGTAGTCCAGATGTCCTGATAGATACGGCCTACCTCATACATGTGGGGATTGGGCACACGGTCGGGGCTGATAAGACCGTTATCGCAGAAGTTACCGTCGCTGGCATCAAAACGGTTAAAGTCACCGCCGTAGGCATAAATCATCTTACCGTTTTTTCCTGTCCAACGTACAGACTGATCAACAAAATCCCAAATAAAGCCACCTTGGAATTTGGAATATTTACGCACCAAATCCCAATATTCTTTAAAACCTCCTTGCGAGTTTCCCATCGCATGAGCATATTCGCACTGAATCAGGGGCTTTGTCATAGAATCATCCTCACTGTATTTCTTACATCCGTCATAGCCATAATACATCGGGCAATAGATGTCTGTCTTGCCTGTTTTACCGGCTTGTTCATATTGTACGGCACGGCTCGGGTCTTCAGCCTTTATCCAATCGTAGGCAGCTTCGAAATTAGCGCCATAGCCGGCTTCGTTGCCCAAAGACCAGAAAATGATGCTGGGATGATTGAAGCTACGCTGCACATTGCGCTGGTTACGCTCCATATGTGCTTTCCTATAGTCCTCACGTTTGGCAAGTGTCTCTTCCCCATAACCCATTCCGTGGGATTCGATATTGGCTTCGGCCACTACGTAAATACCATATTGGTCGCAGAGGTCGTACCAGAGATTATTGTCGGGATAGTGGCAGGTGCGCACGGCATTCAGGTTGAACTGCTTCATCACCTGAATATCCTGAATCATGCGTTCGCGAGAAATGACGTAACCACCGTCCGGATCCATCTCGTGGCGGTTGGCTCCCTTGAAGAGAACGGGCTGGCCGTTGACAAGTATCTGACTTCCTTTCAGCTCTATCTTTCGGAAGCCCACCTTTACGGGAATCACTTCACTGCTGCCTTGCAAAGTGGCACGCAGGGTATACAAGTAGGGCGTTTCTGCCGTCCACTTATGAGGATTCTCCACATTTATCAAGGCAGTAGCGTTACCTTTGGCGACAGCTGTAGCCACCTGTTTTCCGGCAGCGTCCAGCAGTTCAAGACTGATATTGCCGCCACCCTTCACATCAAGCTGTACTTTCAGGGAACCGTTCTTATAAGCAGTATCCAAATCGGGAGTGACACGGATGTCCTGAATGCGCTTCTTGTCACGGGCATACAAGTAGCAATCGCGCCCTACACCGCTATAACGGAAGAAGTCCTGGTCTTCCAGATACGTCCCGTCACACCAGCGGAATACCTGAAAGGCTATCAGATTCTTTTGTCCCGGCTTCAAGTAGGGTGTCAGGTTGAATTCAGCCTCCAGTTTGCTGTCCTCACTATAACCTACGTACTTGCCGTTTACCCACAAATACATATTGGAAGTCACGGAACCGAAATGAGCAATGATGTCCTTACTCTTCCAGTCGGCAGGTATTACAATCTCACGACGGTAGGAACCTACATTGTTATTCTCCGTTGGCACCTGCGGTGGATTGTTCTTGAACTGATTGCGCCAGGCATATCCGGTATTCACGTAGATAGGGTCGCCGAAACCGTTCAGTTCCCACATACCGGGAACGGCCATATCGCTCCATCCCTTGTCGTTGAACCCCACTTTCCAGAAATCCGTGGGACGGGCATCGGCATTCTTCACCCAGAAGAATTTCCAGATACCGTTCAGAGTCATGTAATTGGAAGAATGTTCTTTTGCTCCACGAGCCGCAGCATCTGCCGACTCATAGGCAAAATAGTTGGTGTGCATCGGAGCACGGTTCACGGCATTTACTTCAGGGTTTTGCCATTCAGTGAAGGACTGTGCGCTTGCGGCAATGGCAAAAGTCGCAAGCAGTCCGGTAATGAAATGTTTCTTCATGGTAAATAGTTTATAAAAATTAGCAACGGCATACAAGCAGAACCGGTATGCCGTCACAAAGATACGCCTATCCTATAATTAAAAGGAAGAATAATCGTTCAAAAAAGGCTGAATTTAATTCTTTAAATAAGTGTTCATAACTAGTTCACATAATTAAATAGGTGACTAAATGGGAATTTATTTTGATTGAGTACTTATCCGCAAACGATAGACTCCGAACGAACGGGGCTGAAGCTCCAGGCTCAGAGAACGGGAAGCCACCTCCACCGGACGAATACGTGGAACAATAGCCTCCTGCTCCAGTGTATTCTTGGCTTTCCAGTCATCACTTTGCAAATAGGTGCAGGAACCCGAGACAAGCTGCCGCTTCTTCAATCCGCTGAACTCTATCTGTACCTTCTCCGATCTGCTGCCCGCATTGACAAGCTTCAGAATTACTTCTCCCGTAGGAGCATCCAGCACTGCCGATGCATAAAGGCTGTCCTGCCCCGTCACGGGTTTTCCGTCCATTTGCAGGTTCAGCACATCTGTTCCGGCATTCATACCGTACATCTGCTGTACGTAATAGTTGGGAGTCCGCATCATACGGAGATTGTCGAACCAAATCAAATCGGGATTCCACTGCCAGGCATCCACATGGGCAAACAACGGAGCATAGGTAGCCAGGCGCACCACATCGGCATTACGTTCCAGTCCCGTCATAAAAGCTGCTTCGGACAGTGCCGCCAAGAAATTATTGGCTTTCCCGGTGGGGTGGTCATGCGATGCATATTCACCGGCAAAGACTTTCGGTCCTTTACGGTCATAGTCATCATAGCGGGCAGCATTGGCAAAGAACCAGTCGGGAGCCATATAATAATGCTCGTCCACCAAATCCACCCCGATGCGTTTCATTTCGGGCCATAGGTAATCGAACTTGTCCCCATCTGCACTCGGACCGGAAGAACCTACAATCTGCATATCGGGATATTCCGCACGGATGGCTTTCGTGAACACTTCCAGACGCTCGGGATAGACTTCCCCCCACTGTTCATTGCCGATGGCAATCATTTTCAGACCGAACGGTTCGGGATGTCCCATATCGGCACGCACCTTTCCCCACTTGGAGGTTGCAGCACCGTTGGCAAACTCGATGAGGTCGAGGGCATCCTGCACGTACGGGCCGAGTTCTCCAAGGGGAACCACTTCGTTGCTTTCGTATTGGCAGGACAGCCCGCAGCTCAGTACCGGCAGAGGCTCTGCACCGAGGTCTTCACTCAGCAGGAAATATTCGTAAAAGCCAAGTCCGTAACTCTGGAAATAATCCGGGAAAGCTTTATGCTTGAATGTATAGTTCCAGCGATTTTCGTTCAAAGGACGGTTCTCTACCGGACCCACGGAATTCTTCCATTGATAACGGGTGGCAAGGCTGTTGCCTTCGATGATACAACCGCCGGGAAAACGGAATACTCCGGGATTGAGGTCATAGAGGGCTTGTACCAAGTCGGCACGCAATCCATTCTCACGCTTCTTCCAAGTGTTCACCGGGAAGAGAGAGATGTGGTCCATATCTACCGTACCCTCCGTCTGCAACACAACACGCAGACGCGAGCGAACATCGGTAAAAGGAGCTTTCAGCACAGCCGTCAGCTTCTGCCATTCACTGCCTTTCACTTCCAGTTCCTTCTTCAGGAGATTCTCTCCGTTGGAATTCACCAGTTCGACGGAAAGCTTCATTGGTTTGGTATCCGGCGTACGGACATAGGCGGAGAAACGGTAATCTTCTCCTTTTTTCAGGCCGATGCCACGATAACCTTCATTATCCAGTCCGGCACGCAAAAGACAGCCGTCATTAGTAATGCGCACATAATGCGGATTGCGGTCGAAACAGGGCCGCTCGTCCTGTACCGTCACCTCGCCAAAAGGTATCCACCCCACCAGCGGCTGCGGGAACTCAAAAGAGCGGTTCTTTACCAGTTCGGCATACAAACCACCGTCCGCACCGAAATTAATGTCTTCGAAGAAGATTCCATACATGGCAGGATTTATCCGAGCCGTCGGTTTTGATACATCAACAGTCATCACATGCTGTTGCGCCTGCATGCCAAGAACAACGAACAATGTCAATAGAAATAAAAGTCTTTTCATGGTTTTAATCTGTTTATAACGATAGCATAAGCTAAATTATGACGACATACTTAGCTATTCTACATCAATCCTATTTACCGGCAACCATACATCCATCTTGCCCTCACCCCGGTGTGCCCATGCATAATAAGGTATCAGGGTCAGCGTCACATCTCTGGTTGCCAACTTTCCGGCAGCATCAAAACCAAGAGCCTGCACTTCTGTGGTAATTTCGTTGATGCCATACAGCAGTTCGGGCTTCTCCGTCACCTGGAATTTCGGATGACGGTTCAGGATGATATTCTGTATATTAAAATCATTATCGGCCCACTCGGCACAATAAACGATAGGACCACGCTCAACGGCCACCCGTCCACGGTCGGCAACCACTTTTTCATTGGCTTTCACCACACGGGGGTGCATGTCGAAATGCACCTCTACCACATCCCCTTTCTTCCACTTCCGGTCTATCCGGAGATAGCCTTTACGAAGTTCACCGGTCACCTCCTCGCCATTCACCAATACACGATAGCCCAACTTCAGGTCGTCGGCATACGAATAAAGGTCACTCGGAAGTACACTGCCGCGCACCCAACCCGGAATACGGATATTCATCGTAAACGGCAGGTTGCCCTGAGCCACCTTCACACGAATGTCTCCGTTCCAGGGGTATCCGGTTTCCTGCTCCAGCACCACTTTCTTTTCATTCAACTTCAGCTCGGCACGGTTGGACAAGAAAAGGTTGACGTACACCTGATTGTCTTTCACGGCATACACATATCCCGGCAAAGAAGGAATGAACCGGCTGATGTTGCTGGGACAGCAGGCACAACCAAACCACGGCTGACGTGTAATCGTATGGTCGGCATTAAAGTGATACTTACCATCGCAAGACAACGGATTGGGATAGAAGAACTTGCCTCCGTCCAATGAAACGCCGGAGATTAATCCGTTGTAAAGCGTACGTTCCAGCACGTCGAAATACTTGGAATCGCCATGCAGCAGAAAGAGGCGGTAATTCATGTAAACATTGCCGATGGCGGCACAGGTCTCATTGTAGGCAGTCAGATTCGGCAATTCATAGTTATCACCGAAAGCTTCGCCCGCATGACGCGCACCGATACCGCCGGTAATATATATCTTCTTGCCGACGATATTTTCCCATATCTTGTCGATAGCCTTGATGTAGGAGCTGTCACCCGTAATGGCAGCCACATCAGCCATACCGCAATACAAATACATACATCGTACCGCATGCCCGGAGATATCGGTAAGTCGCCGGACGGGAACGATATCTTGATAGTAAACCGGGTCCCATTTACCTTCATCACCCATAGTGCCGTGACCGTGTCCACGTTCCTCCAGCAGCCAATAAGCGAAATCCAGATATTTCTGCTCTTGGGTGGTTTGATAAAGCTTGACAAGCGCCAGTTCTATTTCCTCATGTCCCGGTACCCAATGTCTTTTTCCCGGACCGAATTGGCTCATCATATGATCTGTCATGCGGATACATACGTCTAATAACTTGCGCTTTCCAGTAGCTTGATAATACGCCACTCCAGCCTCAATCATATGTCCGGCACAGTACATCTCATGTTTGTCCATATTGGTCCACCGTTTATCCAATCCGGTGAGTGTATAGAAGGTATTGATGTAGCCATCTGGTTGTTGGGCGGCAGCGAATTTATCAATCCATTCGTCCGCCTTCTTCTCCAGCTCGGGATCCGGATTGTTGATCAGGCTATAAGCCATACCTTCTAACGCTTTATATACATCGGAATCATCAAAGAAAATGCCGGAATGCTCTCCTTCCCCTTTCGCTGCATTCTCGAAATTACGGATACGCCCGGTTTGATTCTCTATTTGATCGATACAGACAGGCAAGGTCGCCGAGACATGTTTACTGAGTCTGGGTGACCAAAAGTTATCATTGATTTTCACATGAGAGAAATCGATCTGCTCGATCATTTTCAAAGGCTGTTCCTTTATATCTTCTTTAGAGGTCTGGCACCCTTGCAAAAGAAAGGCAGACGCAGCGAGTAAAAGGTATTGCTTCATATAGCTTTAGAAATTGAGATTAAAGGAGGGTATGTCAATATAGAGACATACCCTCTATGTTATTATTGATAATTCGGATTTTGTTCCAGATTCGGATTGGTATCTACTACTTTTTGAGGTAAGGGAAATACCGTTTTATAATCTCCATTCGGCTCATGAGATAACCATTTAGCTTTTGTGAAATGACCGAAACGTATCATATCTCTCCGGCGATAAGATTCTCCAGCGAATTCCCAACCTAGTTCATCATAGAAACGTCCGAATTTTTCCGGATAAACTTGATTTTGCGAAGTTAATACATAGTTTTCTACCGTACCGTATTTATAACAGGATTTTTCTTGTAATTGCGCTCCTGAGACAATTGCTTTTTCAGGATGTTCTTTAAAAGCTCTTTTTCTGACCATACTTACAATAGACGCTGCTTGATCTGCTTTCCCAGTACGTAAAAGGCATTCTGCTTTCATCATATGGACTTGCGTAAGTCTGAATAAGACCAAATCATTATTTAGTTCACTTCTGGCTCCCATCTCAACCTCATATTTTAACCAGCGATATCCTTCTGCCTCACCAGTGAAAATTCCGTTGGGCATTTTGTTGACGAAGATAAGCGGTTGTCCCATTAAGTCATAAGAGCCTGTGAGAGGTGTCCGGTCAGATGCGTATTGGGGACCTCCTAGCCAAGTCGCATTTAAACGTTCGTCATCTGGATCATAGGTGTCGATGAATTGAGGTATTCCTTTATAGGCCCCAGCTCCCCAAGGGCTTCCAACTAGATCATACGTTTTTTGGTTTGCTCCGTGTAAGGCGGCTAAATGATAGTTAAATCCAGTGGCAAATATTTCATCATAAGGAATGACTAATATATTTTCTAATGAGTTTTCATTGTGTGCCTTAAATGGATCGCTATAATTAATGTCTAAACTATATTTTCCGGAATTAATAATATCATCACACTCTTGAATACAAGCATTCCATTGGGGATCACCTGTATATACTTCTGCGTTCAAATATACGTTAGCGAGGAGGGCTTTAGCTCCCCATAATGTGAATCTTCCATAATTAGATTCATTTTTCTCTGTTGGGAGATCGCTGAAAGACTCTTTTAGTTCTTTGACTATAAAATCATAAAGATCCTTCCGGGATGTTTTTACAGGTAATTCTGAGGTGGGTTCCGTGACTAAAGGAGCATCTCCAAAATTATCCATGATGTACCAGTAATAGAAAGCACGTAATGCTCGAGATTCAGCGATCATGGCAGCCTTGTTTTCATTAGCGGCAAAAGGAAAATCATCTTGGTTGATAATGCTGATAGCCCGGTTTGCCAAGATAATTCCGGAATAGCAAACTTCCCATAAACGATTCACTTGTAATTGTTCGGAGTTCCATGAATGTTGATGCATTCTACGAAATACACCTCCATCATCCCAACCGGAACCATTAGCGGGGAACACTGCGGCATCGGTACATATTTCTTGACTCAGCATTGGAGCTTGTCCGGAACCGCAATATCCCCAATCTTGAAGATTGGTATAAGCGGCACCAACTACTTTAGTTGCGTCTCCAGCTTCATATTTATAACTATCTTCAGTAATGTCAGAGAAGATTTCTTCGGTTAGGTCTGTGCAGGAAATAAAGTTCAATGAACAGCAACCTAATAATAAAATATTTATATGTTTTTTAATTGTATTCATGAGTTTATTTATTTTAAAAAGTAAACATTGCGCCTAAAGTAAAGGAACGTGTAGAAGGGTAACGGCCTAATTCATCACATCCGGGATTAAGTCCTTGCGTATTAACCTCAGGGTCTAATCCACTGTATTCTGTAAATGTGAATAGGTTATTACCGGTTGCGTATATACGTATCCTTTTTAAATAATCATTCTTAAGTTTTAAGGTATAACCAATGGTGATATTATCAATTTTCCAAAAGTTTCCTCTTTCGATGAAATAGCTAACATATTGAAGTTCCTGTTGGTCGTTTAGTACAGTCTTTCCGTACTTCGGTTCATAAGCTGTGGCAAGCAAATTTCCCCGGGTCAAGTTTACAGGACATTCATAAAACATGCGGGGGTAGTTGAGGATGTCATAGTCGAATGCACCTCGCATAGTTATACCTAAGTCGAAATTTTTGAAGGTAAAACTGTTATCCCAGCTTAATAGGTGTTTGGGCAGGCCATTTCCAATAATTTTTTTATCTTCTGCTTGTTGCTCTGAGATCGGTTTTGGATTACCGTTTTTATCTTCAATAATCCAACGTCCTTCGTTATCTATATCAATAGTTTTAAAACCGTAGAAATTACCAACCTCACCCCCTTCAAATATTCGATGGGTATATTGTTGGATAGGTTCGCCAGTCCAGCCATCTTCTATATAACCGGATTTTAATTGGAATTCCTCGTTTGATAGGGCAACCAACTTATTTTTGTTGGTCGAATAATTAAAGCTAGTTGTCCATGAGAATTCTTTTGTTTGTACTGGGATTGCACTGAGGTGTATCTCTAGTCCTTTATTTTGCATAGTTCCTGCGTTTGCGAGGATTTCCTGATATAAATAAGGAGGAGTGGCTACTTGATAGTTCCATAGCATATCTTTTGTCGTGCGTTTATAAAGGTCTATAGATCCACTGATACGGTTATCAAGAACGCCGAAGTCTACTCCTAAGTTCCACTCTTCTTTTTTTTCCCAACGCAGGTTTGGATTTGCGTTACTTGAAGGTTTTAATGAAGGAAGCCAGCCAGAACCAGTATAGAGATTCTTATCGCTGGTCAAGCGGCTTAATGACATATATGGATCTTCAGGAATTGAACCCGTTACACCAAAACCTAAACGAGCTTTCAAGCTACTGATAAAACGTAAGGAGCTCATGAATTCCTCATTATGTATATTCCAACCTACGGATACAGCCGGAAAATTTCCCCATTTATAATTAGCTCCGAATTGTGTAGCTCCTTCATGACGGATACTGACAGATGCTAAATAACGATCATTGAAACTATAGTTGATACGAGCAAATACACCGATTAACTTAGACTTGTTTTTTTCAGACTTTTCCTCAACTTCTCCTCTTTTTAAGGCAGCTCCAGCGCCCATATTATTATAGCTATATTGATCGGATGGAAAATCCCAGTTTTGCATCCAATAATTTTCATAGGTATTGTCTTGATAAGAATAACCCGCTAAACCAGTAAGATTATGAGCACCAAAATTATTTTTGTATTGGGCTGTGATCTCTAACAGATTATCGATAGAAGCTGTTGTTCCACGAGAAGCAAACCCGTTTTTGCCATTGCGGACAGTTGATATGTGTTTTTTAGTTTCAGCATATCCGCGGGTTTGATTATAAGAGGTTCTCGACACTAATGCTTTTACGAAAAATTCATCCATGGGAGTCAATGTAACGGTTCCGAATGTACGTAATTGGGTACTTTTATTCTCGCCATTACTTTCATATAGCGCAGCTACCGGATTCATATATCCGTTCATTGTCGGATGTTCAATCCAGTTTCCGTTATCGTCTTTCGGACGTTCAGTTGGAATATTGATTAACGCATTTCGGTAAATTTCCCCATTGAAGCTTTTGCCATCTCCTAAGGCTGTATATCTTTGTTCTTTACCCATGATGTTTAAATTAAACTTTAATAAGTTATCCCACATAGAGTGGTTGATTTCCAATCGTGTGGTTAATACTCTATTGTCTGAGCGTTTGATAATGCCTTGGCCAGACTTATAGTTTATGTTTGCGATATAATTAGAGTTGCGATTACCTCCGCGTAGACTGGCATTAGTTACGTAAGAAATAGGAGTCCTTAATATCTGGTCTAGCCAATCTGTGTCGTAACCATAATCAATAGCGCCGGGTTTCCCTTGTTTTACTAATTGACGGTATTGATTGGCATCCATCATATCTAATCTTTTTTTGATTTGCTGGGTAGTGACATAAGCTTGAATATCAATAGTTACAGGTATCTCTCCTTTCACTTTTTTTGTGGTGATGAAAATAACACCATTATTTCCTCTGGTTCCATAAATGGCGGCGGCTGAGCCGTCTTTTATAACATCTATGCTTTCGATATCTTCTGGTGCAACAGTGCTCATATCACCCGGAACTCCATCGACAATAACTAATGGCACCCGGTCTCCTTTTAGTGAGCCGATACCACGCAATACAATTTGGGATGAAGACGTCGGATCACCATTTGGCATGACAATGCCAAGTCCCGCAACCTTTCCTTGAAGCAACTGGGCTGCGTCTTGCACTGAACCTTGAATGAATGTTTCACTTTTTATGCTGGAAATAGATGAAGTTAATTCCCCTTTTTTCTGTGTACCGTAGCCAACCACTACCACCTCGTCTAATTGTTGCGTATCTTCTACTAAACGAATATTGATTTGTTGTTTCCCATTTACAGGAACATCTTGTGTCAAATATCCGATATAGGAAATCTGCAAGATGGCAGAAACAGGAACATCTAACGTATAATTACCATCTATATCTGTAATAGTTCCGTTAGTTGTTCCTTTTATAACGACGTTAGCACCGATAATAGGTTCTCCGGATTTATCTGTAATTGTTCCTGAGACCTTATTGTTATCCTGTTGTTGTTCTGCTTTTTCATCTTTCTTCATCAACATGATATTACTGCCTTCAATCGCATATCCAATATTCGTGTTTCTGAAAATTTGTGACAAAACATCCATTACCGTTTGGTCTTGAGCGTGTACGGATGCTTTACGGTTTAAGTCGATTTCATTTGTATTATAAATGAATAAATAATCAGTTTGCTGTTCTATCTGTTCTAAAATTGAATGCGTAGATTCATTATTAGCATTGATATTGATGCACATCGTTTGTGAATGTACGGATGCGAGTAAGCTGAAACTGAATACAAATAATGCAATGAATGTTAATCTCATTATTCGAAATGTTTTGTCTTCTGTGTTAAAAGGGGACATAAAATGCCCGTTACAAATTTTTTTCATACATTTGTAATGTCTTATTTGTTAGTACTAAATGAATTTATTTTCGCAAGTCTGGTACTGACTTACGGAAGGGGGATGTTGCAGCATCTCCCTTTTTGTGTAATTTGTGCTGTTAATTGTTTGTTATGTTTTCATTCTCTATATTCTGTATTTAAAAGGTTAACGACTAAATATTTATTTTATCACGATTAGATTCGTCTCTTCATTTTTTGTATAAGTGAATTTATGTTTTAATTGTAATACTTTCAATACATGGTCAATTCCGTCTTTGATACGGAATTTGCCGGAATAACGGTATTGAAGTAAGGATGGTCGTTGAACATCAATTTTAATATCATAATAAAGCTGTAACTTTTCTATTAAACTTTGGATCGACTCGTCTTCGAAACAGAATAATCCCTCTTTCCATTTAAAGTAGTTGTAGTCAGGAATATGGGATGTATTTAATCCTTCCTGACTTGCGATCGCCATCTCGTTCGGCTTTAGGCGTAATCTTTTCGGCATAGTTAAGGAAGATATTTCTACGCTGCCATTTAATAATGCTGTCTCAAATAAAGGACTGTTGTGATATGCCTTAACATTAAATTCGGTACCCAATACATGAATTGCGTATTTTTCGGTTTGTACGGTAAAAGGACGTTTTTTGTCATGATGTACAGAAAAATACCCTTCTCCGTTAAGTTCTACGTTCCGTTTATTTGTGCCGAATTTATTAGGAAATTTCAATGTCGAGCGAGAGTTGAGCCAAACATGTGTCCCGTCCGCTAAAGTTAACTCAGCTCGCTGACCTGTGGGTACATGGATGGTTTGTATTTGTATATCCTCTACCTTTTGTTCTACGAATTGTTTAGTAACAAAGATTCCAATTAAAAAGATCGCTGCTATTTTTAGTGTTTCGATTGCGATACGTCGAATTGTTGGAATGAATTTTTTATGAAGTGTTTTTTGCTCTGTATCCGTATGCCAAAGTGAAATATCATATAATTTACGTAAAGCCAGAAATTCACGCATGTTATCAGGACTTTCGTCCAGCCATGACACTACTTTCAGTCTCTCTTCTTCGGAAACCTTACCTCTTATGTACCGTTGTAGTAATTGCTCCATGAATGTCTGTTAATTTATTTTCTATTATAAAAACAACGCTGTGCGCTAAATCCCTAGTGGAAAAATGAAAAAAATTAAGAAAAAAGAAAATAAAATAAGGGTAGATAGTCTTTCAAGTTGATACGCAAAGCTTTTAAAGCCTTGTAATTCAATACGTTTTAAAAACATCAAGACCCTCCACTCTAACTGCATTATTATACCAAAAAATACACGCAAAATATATCTAGTATCTATTTCTAGATTGTGTATTATTGATTATTATGTTATAGTATGTGTATGAACAAGAAAGATAGTATGCGGTATGTTTATCCTCTTTGTTTTGGTGAAGAAGTAGGAAACTGTATTACACATGGAGTTATGGCAATTTTGATTCTATTCTCACTTCCTTATTATAGTGTTCGCGCCTATTTAAGGGGTGGTACTATAGAAACCGTTGGAACAGCCGTGTTTTTGATTTGCCTACTCTTCATGTTTGCCGGATCTTGTCTTTACCATAGCATGCCACATGAAACAACACACAAGTATGTATTTAGAAAGCTAGATCATATTATGATCTTACTAGCTATTGCAGGTACCTACACGCCTATTTGTTTAAAGCTTATGAATAATTGGAAAGGATATACTATATTAGCTATTGAATGGGTTATGGTGATTATGGGTATCTTATTAAAATCGATTGCTACAAAAACTTATCCAAAATTATCAATGACAATTTATATGGTGATGGGATGGTTAGCCATCTTTATTTTGCCAACATTGATTAAAAAAACACAGCCCATCTTTATTATTTTGATTGCCCTTGGTGGTATCATGTATACAATTGGAACTTTCTTTTATTCAAAACCACAAAAAAGATACTTCCATTTTGTATGGCACATTTTCATTATTCTAGCAAGTATTTGCCACTTGTTAGCCATTCTGTATTTTATCTAAAAAGAAAAACCTATATTGTAAAATATAGGTCCTTTTTTTTAAAACATTCGAGCAATATCATTATATGTAGCATAAATAAAGAGTATCATCATTAATACAAAACTT
>OGPQ01001669.1_pt1 | contig 14617 bp, 16 predicted proteins | sample 1552971 | NCBI WGS metagenome assembly OGPQ01 (sample SAMEA2580232, study PRJEB22360) | human gut metagenome | biome: human gut; feature: human-associated habitat; material: faeces | place: Denmark | collected 2008/2010 | reverse complement strand
CCATCGTAAAATTGGTCTTGTTAAAGATGCTTTATTTTAATTCAACCAACGGGTTTTTCTTGAAAAATTCAACTGCCTGCTCGAACTTCTCGACAGAAGCTTCAATATTATTTGCATAAGCTGCAAAATTTTTGCTATACTCTTTCATTGCATTTATTTGCTCTGCAATTACAAAAACTTTACCTGCGAGAAAATGCGTCTTTATAATTGCAGGGGTTCTTTTTACAACAGAGCTGTCAAATTGTTTTATCACTAATATAAGGTTATGTAACCGTGAAAATTGCGGATTTACTGATGGAATGGCGTTTAAAGCAACGGTAATAAGATTTGTCAAAATAGAGTAATATACCTTTTCTGAGGACATCATAGGCATATTAATAATTCTATTATAATTTAATGCTACATCCTGCTGGTAGGCAGGCCAAAGCTCATTCCATTCCAAAAGAAATTTATTGCTGTATGAATTATAATCGTCGTATATCTTTCTGATCTCAGGTTGTATGCTGATTAAATATGATACACTTGACAAATAGGAATTTAGTTTTTTTCCTTTTATTTCATTTTTTTCTGATATACCTCGATGCAGGGAATCAGTCAGCCGATCAATGGTAAATTGCGAAAGTACATCAATGGTAATTTGCTGCACTGGAAAGGCTTGAGGCAGTATTTCGTCCGATTTCTTAATTTTATCAGCGAGCGTCTTTATCGAATGAATGTACTTCCGCAAAATAGGTATATTTTCTTCTGCCCAGATTACGATAGCGTCTTTTACAACCTCACGTTCTTCCTGCTTTTGTTTTCTCCGATACAAAATGTTAATACAGACTCCTAAAATAAAAATACCGAGCGAGATTAACGCCGGTAATAGAATGTCCCAAGACACACCAAGAAATGTGTTCTGACTGTGCGCAACAATACAATTCTGTATATCGGAAAGGCTTGTAGACATATCCGACAGTTTCGAAATAGCAAGGCTGTCTGAAGCATTGAGATTGTAGTCGAGCCGATACAGCCCCTCTTGAATGTCATCGAGTTTGAGCAGTAGTAATTTGTCTGAATACATATTCCCTTATTATTTGAGCGTGATTTCCGGGTGTTTGTCTTTCCAAGAGATCAAATCCTTGCACAACTTCCGCATGAAAATATTGAGCTGATACAAATCTTTCTCAGGACACTCGTTCTCTGTTGGTTTGAAATTGGCTTTCGCGTGTACGATACTATTCCTCGTGGCATAAAGAATGACCGCAACCTTATTCTTGATCGTCCTTTCTTTCTCCGCCACAATGCCGATGGCGGATTGTTGTTTGCTGGCTTTTGTTTCTTTGAGACACCGCTCCTGCACCCATTCTGGAAGGAATTCGTAGAGCTTAACGATGTCGCATTGTTCCATTACGATTTTTACAAGGTCACGATCCTTTATGTGTTTATCGTGTGCCCTCATGGATAATCCGGAATCCAGAGAATCGACATTCCCAGTTGCCGGAATCCCGGAAGAGAATTTCCGGCACAACTCTTCATGGGCCTTGATTTTGGCGACTATTGGAGAGATATACTCGATCACCTTATAGAAATACAGGAATTTAATATCGTTATTTCTTATTAGCAGGGCTTCAGAATATAAATCCAGAATAGGCGAACAATGAGGTAAAGAAGCTATTTGAATTGGATGTGTTTGGGTTGAATCCTTTGTCAAATCTAATTTGATCGTATATTTCACCTTGCGAACAGAACGGTTGTCGAGAGAAAAATTTATAAAATTGTATTTATCTATCAAATAGTACAAAACACGGTTAATAATATCACTCTCTTGTTCTTCGGGTAAAACATATTCCGGGGAATCATATCTTATCTCAATGGCAGAAAATGATGAACATGGCGAACATAATCGCTCATCTTCAGTGCATTTCTCTACATTATTTAATAGCCCTATTAGTAAGGGACTCTCAACCAACAATACAGTATAGTGTATGTCAGAAAATACATCTATGAATAACCTTGCATGTTTTAGGTTAATAACAGACTGCCTTATACTATCTGTTCGGACTGTACTTTCGTTTACCCCCTTTAAGGATTGTATATTATTAGTGTAGAGTAAAAAATCTTCAACAGGATATATTATGTAATCTTTTTCCTCTGCAAATAAAATTTCAATAGAATCTACACCTATTTTTACATCTTTATATTTAACATCATAATTATTCGCCAAAAAATCAAGCCGACGCTTGATCTCTTCGATATTTTCAGATGTAATGTAGGTATTCATATTCTCCTTATATTGGTGTTACATTTCCAACTCCCGGAAAAACTCGCCCAGCGTCGTGCCGTAGTAGCGGCACAGACGATCGATGGTGTCGAGCATCGGATTGAACAGGCCGGCTTCGATGTTGCCGACATTGATGCCGGTCTCCTTTATCACCTCTTTTTGGCCCTTGCCCGCGGCTTTGCGCAGTTCGCGGAACCCGGCCCCGATCCTATTGATCACCTCGTTATTGCGGATGTGTTTCTTGCTCATGGTCGTCGCTTATTTCCGGATTGTCGGTCGGTTCAGGTGCGTCGGTTGTTTCCGGCTCAACGGAAGGCGTGAAAAATTCATGTAGGGTCGTGCCGTATAAGGTGCAGAGGGCATGGAGTGTCGAGATGGTAATGTTGTTGCGCCCCATTTCGATATGCTCGACACGGACGCCTGTTTCAAACAACACCTTTTCCTGCGACAGGCCCCGCGCCAAACGCAGTTCCCGCAGCCGGTAGGCTATGTAACGGACAAGTTCTTCGTTTCTGGGAATTCTTACCATAATACAAAGAACTCGAAATCTCAAATACATTATGTTGTAATTGATTTGAGAGAATAAAAAAACAGGCTAAATAATTGATTTACCGGGTCTTTTTCGGAACGGAAATCGTGTGTAGAAAGGAAAATAATGTATATTTGCGGCAGAATAACATTCGACATGGAGACTTTAATTGCAGATAGTGACAGGCGGTTCAGCCGTAGTTCAGGCAAATAAGTCCGTTTACCCTCAATAATATACGGGCAGCGGGCTGACAAGCCCGGCGCGATGATTGTACCGATACCCCGGTGACGGGTATTTGTGCGTCGATGCAGACCTTCATAACGGCCCAGATCGCCCATTACACGGAAAAAATAGAAAAAAAAGATGCCAGCCCTGTAATCTATTTGAGAAAAAAGTTGCAGAAGAAAGATTTAGTACTTACCTTTGAATTGCGAACTCGCCGAAAGGCGTGAATCGCGTTGCTGCCCCGTAAACGTGGAAATTTACAGTAAAGCGGCAATAAGAGGCGTCACGACGGGTCGTAACCACGCTCGTCGGAAAGCAGTACTTTACAGGCACTACACCTTGACGGGCGTGGGCTTCTTGTGTTATTAGGCTTTACGGGTATTCCACGACCTACGGGACATAGTAACGCAAGCACGCATACCTCTCGTGCAGGGGACAGCGTGGGCCTATCCTCGATAGGCCGGGTTCACGTTCCGTCTCTTTTTAGTATAGGGACGATTTCGGCGGATAGCATCAACTTAAAACGAAAAAGTTATGTTATCTTTGCGGAGTAATACACGGCCTTTGCCGTGACATATTGTAAAGAATAAAGGTTAGGACAACCTTTACTTGTTCCCGCTAAACTTCGGACTACCTTTTAGGTAGGTTTAAGGATCGACGTAAAATTGTCTGAAACCTGTGTTATGTCCCTACACCTCGGTGTGGGGACGGGCACGGGCGTAAGGGCAGATCGTCGATCTGAGGCTCCGAAGGCCGAGCGGGAGAGGTCTGTACCTGCGCTCCGTGTCTTTTTAATTGACATCGTGCCGGGTGCATAGGTTATCCGAAACACCCGGCCCGCAGCTTCACACAGGAGCTTCGGGCGCAAGGACAGTACCAGCTAAGGCTCCGAAGGCCGGTGAGTGGACTGCACCTGCGCTCGTTTTTCGTAAGGGGCCGGGAAAGTTGAACAACAACTAACCCCGGTTACAATGTCACGGAAAATCAATCAGAAGAAGGAGGCGTTTTTGGCGTCCGGCGGTCTGCTCAGATCGGCGGGCTTAGCTGTGCCTGTTGCCGGGGTTTCTTCTATATCTAACTTTATCCACCAAGCTCACCACCTCCCCGCGATGCAACAGCATCCGGGCCGGGTGCGGGGTCCGCATTTCTGCATGAAGTTGCGTCACTACAAAATTCTTCATAGTGTCCCCGCGCCCGTTTTTTCACCAAACGCACCCCGGTATAAACTTAAATTCGGTGTGGTTCCGAATGTCGGATTTTCCCGATGCATAGGCAGCCGCGGTGCGCTTTTTTCTCCAGCCACTTTCCCAAGTGGAGTTTTCATAGCATCAGAAGTAACTCCGTCCTGCAAACCTACTGCGGGACGTGCGAGCAGGTTGATTCGCCTTGATTCGGATGCAGCATCCCCAATGCAGTCCGTCTCTGCGTGCGGATCAGCCGGCTCGCTTTCTTCTCACCAAACCCGGATTTCCCCATGAAAGAGAACTTGTTTTACCTCCCGCCCTACGAGGACGAAGCGACGGCCGAAAAGATTCGGGAAATCTACGGCTATCCAATCAGGTACATGAAACAATACCTGCTCGCTTCTCTGTACAACGCACCCACCACCATGCAGCTTTCCTACCAGAACCAAACCAACCACGACTTAGCGGCAAAATCAAAGAAAGCATAAAAGCCCCCGCAGAACAGAATCATTCCAGTTCCATCTGCGGGAGCTTGTCTTTGATAGAGTCAAAAAGTGCCTTTCATGGCCTTTTTGAATTCGTCAACTGTCATCTTTGCTTTTGCAGCAGCAACTTCCACGCTCAGTGTGCCGTCCTTGACCAGTTCAGCCAGAGCTAAGAATTTTCCTTCTTCTACGCCCTGCTTAATACCCTTCCGAATGCCAATCTCAATGCCTTCTTCTTTCACACCTTGACTCAGGTTGCACATTTCGAGCACCTCTCTTTCCAATGTTGTGGTCATCGGAACACCAAAATCTTCTGTAAGAATTTTCTTCTTTTCTTCTGCGGCTCTGGACGAAGACAGGAGCACTTCCAGAAATTTCAGTATCCCAGTATAGTTTTCTGTACCCGGTTTTCCCAAGCAGACCATGACAACACTCATCAGGTCATAGTTTTCCACCTTTTCAGCAGCATTTCCAACGATAGGCTCCGCCTTGATGGAGTATTGCGTGACGGAATTCTGAAATTCTTCGGGCGGGTTAGTACAGACCCAGATGGAGTAAACTTTCTTGATTTTTCCGTATTCCGATTTTGTAAACACAGAACCATGCTGTGCAGAAATCATTCGGCTGCAATAGTAGATTGCCCGCTTCGTGAGCGGGTAGCCCGGTTTGAACTTATTTTGGGCTTCCACATTGATGATGAGCCGGATCAACTCTTCCGGCTCTGCGTCAGACTTCGGCGCAATAGCGTTGAAGCGGACATCGTAGTAGATGGTGCCTTCCGTCAGCGTTGCATCCTCACTGTTGCTGCCGCTGATGGTGCTGTCCGCCGTGGAATGATGCACACGGTTTGTATCATCTGCATGAACACCGACCGTGCCGATTTCCGGCTCCCCTTCGATGTACTTTTCCGCAATCTCATGGACTGGGCAGGAGCGGTACTCCTCTACGCAGCCCTTCATGATATGCGCCAGCACGAGCTTGTTTGCCAGCAACTTTTTAGTAGCCTTATCATACCGGGCTTCATTTTCCGTCTGTCCAATGGTATGGGCAAGATGATTTTCTACCATGCGCTGGTTTTCCATCGGCGTTCACTTCCTTGCGTGGATTCAACAGCAGTCCAAGCCACTATTGTAACTTCATATTACCATAAAGAACCGGCATTATCAATAAGTCATCTGTAAACTTTTCGATACTATGCCGTTCTTTCCAAACGAAGGCGAGGTGAAATTTATCTCCAAGAAAGCAACCACGATTGCCATCGTCAACCAGAAAGGTGGCACCGGCAAGACCACAACCTGTGAAAATCTGGGCATCGGGCTAGCAATGGAGGGCAAGAAAGTTCTGTTGGTAGACGCTGACCCGCAGGGGTCACTTACCATCAGCATGGGCTCCCAGCAATATCGCTTTTGTGCACACCTTATGCACTGCGAGAAGAGAAAAACAAACGTATATTCGTCTATATAAAATGTTCCGCCATCCAAACGACCTTTCTCGCTCGCAAGTATGGTCTCCAAGCCGCGGATTTTCGAGATGATGCAGTTTGGGGCGTAATATGGTCGGCGGACAAGTGAGCTACAGGCCCTTGAGATGTAACTCACTTGGGGTTCAGATGTATCGCATCCCAATTCACAATAAAATACGATGTACCGTAAAAGCGCAACTTCTACTCTTGATGAATGGAAGATGCGCTTTTTACATTTGACAACAAGTTATAGATTGACAAGAGTACGCATACACGATAAACTTTATATAGTATCATGTAAATCAGAAGGAGGCCAAACCATGAGCGTCAAGTACACTACCCCTGCCCAGCACAAGAGCAACCTCCGCAATGTGTATGGAACCTTCGCCATTGAAGGCATGACCATCAGCAAAGATACACGCAGCAACCTTGATCGCATTGGCAGCGGTCAGGCCAGCTATCAACAGATCGTAAATGAACTGCGTGCAAAATACACGAAGAAGGGCTGATTATGTTCTCAAAGTATGATGTCTACACCACGGTGCAATCCATGTACTGCTACCCAGATACTGATGTGCTTATCAACAAGCTAGGTATCCGTGACAAAGCAGAACTTAAACAGGCCGAAGAAGAATTTACGGCAGTAAAACAGATGGCTCTGTTGCAGGATCCAATCAAGGGACGTTTTACTAAAACTCACCTGTTTCGTATTCACCGCTTTCTTTTTGAGGATGTGTACCCGTTTGCAGGGCACATCCGCAAGGAACAAATCAGCAAGGGTGACACGATGTTCTACCCACCAGATTTGATTGACCGAGAATTAGAGCGTGTGTTCAAAAACATCCATGCCAAGAAACTGCTGGCCGAGCGCGATAAAGAAAAGCAGATTCAAAATCTGTCGCAGACGATGGCGGAACTGAATATTATTCACCCTTTCCGTGAGGGAAATGGCCGCAGTACCCGTGAGTTAATTCGCTGCATGGCGTTAGAATATGGACTGCACATCAACTGGGGAAATACCGACCGGGAAACTTTGATTAACGCTGCAATCGCTACCGTAGACGATGATATGGCATTCTGTGATGTACTTAGACAGTGTGTTGAAACGAAGAATTAGTAGACGATAGCCGCGAAGCGCAGCTTCTATTCATCAGAGTAGGAGCTGCGCTTTTTTGAGCACAACTGCTATTCGCTCAAGAAAATTGACCAGCCTACATGGAACATTCAAAATTTCAGATGTACTTTTTTATTGGAAATGGTATACTTAATTCAAGATATACCCTGCTGTCAGTCATTTGTTCAAAAGACTAGGACTACAGTTGATTTTCAATCGGTATGAAATTTTTAGTGAGAGGATGTTGTAGGATGGAGCGGCCTCTGTACATAAATTGGCTTGTCAACGAAGATGGAGTAACCTTTGAAGATGGCGTTGCTTTAAAGTGCTATAAGCTTTCCTATGAAAGTGATGAAGCAGTCTTTGATGACTGGGCACTCCATATCAGAAAACATTATGTTGAGGATGATGAGCTGATAGAAGATAGCACTATAACCGGCTTATCTGTAGAAGATTATCTGCGCAAATATATTGTTCCTCAAAAACAAGAAGCGTTTGGCTCAACTGCGCGTTCAAATGATATTAGCGAAATTTTATTTGCGGATTTATTTGAGTTCGTTCTAAATTATGAAGTGCCTCGGTGCAAACAATATAACCGATCGGGGAAAAACGAGTCTGAACATGGGACAGATGTAATCGCCTATAAATTTCACAACAAAGAAAAAACACCATCCAAAGAAGATGAGTTGGTAGCAATAGAGGTAAAAGCGCGTCTTGCATCAAACGAAGCATGTAAAACCATTCAAGATGCTGCTGTCGATTCTAAAAAAGATGAATACCGAGTTGCCCATACGATAAATTATTACAGAAAACAGCTCCGTAATATGGGAAAATTCGAAGAATCAAGCTGTGTTGAACGCTTTCAAAAAAAGACTGAATTGCCCTATAAAATCTCTTATGTTGGAGCTGCCATCTCAAGTCAACCCGAGATTGAAAATAACGTAATAGCTGGAATTAAGGGGAATGACTTGCAATTGAAAGTTGATCAGTCCATTTTTTATGTACATGGCGCCGATTTGATGAATTTGGCCCACCAAATCTTTGAGAGGTGTACAAAATGATTTTTGGAACAAATTCCAACTATATGCTTAAATATCAAAAAGCAAAAGCGAAGCTGGTAGAATATGATATTCCACAAAAAGACTATCCCAAATTTCCACTAAACTCAAACGAACTTTCCTATCCTGTCATATACATCCTTTCTCGATATGCAGAGAGCATTATAGAAAATGATGAAACTGGGAAGGCTGAATTTGCACCCTATATGGTGAAGGCTTCTCAATACTTTGATGCCTCCGTTGGAGCTAATGATAGAACAGCATACGACGCGGACTTTTTATTGTCCGGTGCAGCAGCCTATTTCTTGTCCAATGATTTTGGCAGTTCCAAAGTATTATGTGCGGCTCTTTTCGAAAAAATAAAAGATATGCCCACTACGGGTACATCTCAAATAATACTTAGAAATCTATTAGGGTATCTCCTCTTGGATAAGGTTTTTCCCATAAGTTCTGATACATTTGGCGGTGAAGAACTCTGCCGAGCATTACTATTCTATTACACTAATGGAAAAGGCTTGTCTAACATAGAACACGCCATTCGGAAATATCGAACTGCAATTTATAAAAACAATGATCCTATGGAGATATACTATGTCGATATACTCCTTGCAGTAATTACGATAGCGTTATCAAAAGCCGCATGGAAACTGATTCCTCAATATTCAAAATTGGAACCCGGACAATGGGAAGAGTATTTAAAAAGCTCAAAATCTCCTAAAATGTTGTGGCCTGCACAGCAGCTTATAGGAAAGAAAAATGTGTTAAGCGGAGAAAATGCAATCGTTCAGCTTCCAACAGGCGTTGGGAAAACCAAAAGTATAGAACTAATCATTCGGTCATCCTTTCTCTCGAACCGAACGGCTACTGCTATTATTGTTGCACCACTTCGTGCTTTATGTAACGAGGTTGCAAGCGATATGACTTCAGCTTTTGGAGAGAGTGTTTTAATAAACCAATTTTCAGATATTCTGGAAAATGATTTTTTCGTGGATTTTACTTTGAAAGCGACAATACTAATTTGTACGCCAGAAAAGCTCAGCTATATTATCCATCATCAAGTTGAGTTTTTAGATGAAATCGGTTTGTATATATTTGATGAGAGTCATATGTTCGATGATGGAAGACGTGGAACAGCTTATGAGCTGTTGATTTCCGAAATTCGAAAACACATAAATACAGAAAAACAAATTGTGCTTCTTTCTGCGGTGCTTTCAAACGCCGAGCAAATTAAGCAATGGCTTTTTAATGAAAATGGAACCTTGGCTTCTGATCCAGCAATTAAAACAACACCTAAAAGCATCGGATTTTCTTCACAAACACGAGATATTCATTACTGCTCAGAAGATCCTGAACGTGAAGATTTCTATGTTCCACGCAGCATAGAAGTCAATTTGCTAAAAAAACTTGGAAAAGAAAGAAAAAAGCGTTATTTTCCGAATTTGACAGATCCCAAGGATATTGCAATATATTATGCAAATAAACTTTGCAAAAATGGTGGTGCTGCAATTTTTGCCAATCGAACTCGAAGCGTACAAACCATAATTCAGCAAATTATTGACCTTGATAGTCGAGAATATGATCTTTCTGGAATTCAGAAGTATAGCAACACATTGGAAATGAGTCGTATTGCCAAGTTAATGGCTGATTATTACGGTTGCGATCATCCATATACAAAAGCTTGCAATTTGGGTGTTGCACCACACTATTCAAATCTTCCGAATGGTTTGCGCCTTGCTATTGAATACGCATTTCGTAAGAAAGACCTGCACCTTGTGATATGTACATCTACACTTGCTCAAGGAGTGAACATTCCCATAAAGTACCTTTTTATGACTAGTTTCATGCTTGATCAAAATAGTATGAAAATTCGAAATTTTCAAAATTTAATGGGAAGGACAGCACGTTCGGGAATGTACACGGAAGGAAGTGTTATTGTTACAGATTCAAAGTTATTTGACAATAAGAACAATCGAAGTAACGGAGGATTTTACAAATGGGAAAACTGTGTCAAAATGTTTGACAGTCACGCAGCAGAACCATGCGAAAGCTCTATTTTATGGCTTGTCCAAGATATTGAAATCAATCGTGATGACTATGTAAAAGGCGTATATATTGCTAACTATATTATCAACAATTATAGCCATTGGGATTGCTTTGAATCGTGCTACGAAAAAATTCTGCAAGCATATGAACGGAAAAAACAGACGCCGATGAACCAAAAAAGTGTTACCGTACTTAAGACTGCTCTAACGGTCCGGCAGCATGTCGTAGAGACAATCGAAAATCATCTATGCTTTGTCCTTTCTAATGATGAAGGTTCCGACGCGCAGGTTGTGGCATTAGAACTTTGTAAAGAGACTCTCGCTTATTTTATGGCCAACGATGCAGAAAAAACGTTGTTGGAAAAAATATTTGATGTCATTGCACAAAAGGCAAAGACAGTTGATCGTGTGAAGATCAAACGATACTCCAAAAGTATGCTTGGTATAGATGATGCTTTAATAATTGAAGCATGGCTAGCAGAAACTCAATTCATAGAGCAGCAATTTTCAGATTCAGAAATTTTTGAAATGTTGTTATCCTTTTTTATCGATACTCATAAAATTGGTAAAACAGAAGAATATTTTCCAGATATTTGTCGAATGTGGCTTGATGGATACTCCTTTATAGCAATGCAAAAAGCGACTGGACTTTTGATACCGGACATTGAGAGCCTGTGCAGCAAGCTCATTTCCTATGAATTCAGCTTTTTTATAGGAAATATCATTGATGTGATTGATGATGACGATGATGAAAACAGAGCACTTCTTGTATCAAAGTTACTTCTTTTACAAAGGAAATTAAAATATGGAGTATGTTCAGAGACGGCCATCTCAATCTGTGAAAAAGTATTTAATGATCGTCTTTTGGCTAATTCCATTGCAGAACAAATTGGAGCGGAGTCGATTGACACCAATCATATCATCGATGCTTTAAAAATGTGCAAAGAAAAAATATTAGGATTTCTATCTGTGTATCCAACATATTTCTCAGTGAGAATTAACTGGATTTGTAAATAATAAAATTATTATTGCGGGCATCCATAAAAATGGCTGTCCGCAATTTTTATATGTAAAATCAAAAGGAGGATGCCTATGGATAAAGACTTTATGCTGAACTATTTTAACAAAGCCGTACAGCCTGAATGGGAGGAACTGCTGAAAACACCGCGCTACCAACCGGCAGCAAGTAAGCGTGACGCAATCGAACGGGAGTTCTTTCGGATGCTGAACGATGAGCAGAAACGCAAGTACCTTGATTTGGAATCCGCAGTCATACTGGCAGAATGTGACATCGCAGAAGCTATGTATATGAAAGGTGCCGCAGACCGTGAGATGATGATTCGTTAATACCATGAGCTACGACTACTTCTATGGTCAGTCGGGCGAGTTGTTCTCCTATTTCCGCATCCCCAAGGCACTGTTCCAAGACCACCGCTTCCAGCAGCTCTCCACCGATGCCCGGACACTGTACGGCATCCTGCTGGACCGCATGAGCCTGTCGGTCAAGAACGGCTGGCTGGACGAGCAGGGGCGAGTGTATATCATTTACACCGTCCGGGAAGTGCAGGAATCCCTCTGCTGCGCCGAGCACAAGGCGGTCAAGCTATTCCGGGAACTGGAGGACATCGACCTCATCGAGCGCAAACGCCGTGGTCTGGGCAGACCCAGCCTGATCTACGTCAAGGACTTTTCCTCCGGCTTGCCAAAAGCGCAAGTACAGAATTGCCCAAACAGCAATTCTGGTGCTGCCGAAAGCGCAATTCTGGTGCAGCCAAAACCGCAAGCAAATAAGACTGATAAGAATAAAACTGAGTGGAACGATCCTGACCCTATCTATTCCGGGGGCATCCGGGAGCAGCATGAGGATTATTTTTATCAGTCTTTGGAGGTGGACCTCCTGCTCCGGCGCTGCCCGGACGATGAGGACACCATCTACCAGATCGTAGACTTGCTTGTGGATACCTGTTCCACCAAACGCAAGATGTTGCGGATTGCCGGAGATGATAAGCCCACCGAGGTGGTACGCAGTCGGCTGAAAAAGCTGAACGCCGACCACATCCGTTTCGTGCTGGATTCTCTGGCAGAAAACACCGCCCCAGTGCGGAACATGAAGCAGTATCTGCTGGCGATGCTCTACAATGCGCCCACCACCATGAACCTCTACTATCAGAACAAGACGAACCACGACTTTGCGCGTGGTTCACCGAAGGCGGGGTGATGTTATCGCAAAGAAAGCTACGATTATCGCAGTCACCAATCAAAAAGGCGGTGTAGGGAAAAGCACCACCTGTGAAAATCTAGGCATCGGGCTGGCAATGGAGGGCAAAAAAGTCCTGCTGGTGGACACCGACCCACAGGGCAGCTTGACCATCAGCATGGGCTGGCAGCAGCCCGATGAATTGCCTACCACACTTTCCACCCTGATGCAGAAAGCCATGAACGACCAGCCCATCCAGCCCGGCGAGGGCATTCTGCACCACGCAGAGGGCGTTGACTTGATCCCTGCCAACATCGAACTGGCAGGGCTGGAAGTGGCTCTGGTAAACAGCATGAACCGGGAAAAGATGCTGAAACAAGTGCTGGACAGTGCCAAGCGGGAGTACGATTTTATTCTGCTGGACTGTATGCCCTCGCTGGGGATGCTCACCATCAACGCACTGGCGGCGGCAGACGCTGCCCTGATTCCTGTGCAGGCGCAATACCTGTCTGCAAAAGGTCTGGAACAGCTTTTGCAGACCGTCCAAAAGGTCCGGCGGCAGATCAACCCCAAGCTGAAAATCGAGGGTATTTTGCTGACCATGACCGACAACCGCACCAACTACGGAAAGCAGATCAGCAATCTGATCCGGCAGGCATACGGAAAGCACTTGAAGGTGTTTGAGCAGACCATCCCACGGTCCGTCCGAGCAGCAGAAACCAGTGCGACAGGCAAAAGCATCTTTGCCTATGACCCCAAGGGCAAGGTGGCAGAAGCCTACAAATCTCTTGCAAAGGAGGTGCAGGCGGATGCCGATCGACAGCGGAAACTTAGCTCTGAAAGGGCTAGATGACCTGTTTTCCACCGAGGAAAACCGACAGGAGGAACAGCGGGAGCAGGTACAGCAGATTCCCATTGATGCGTTGCACCCCTTCACCAACCACCCTTTCAAGGTGCTGGACGATGAAGCCATGACCCGGACGGTGGAGAGCATCGCTCAGTACGGTGTGCTGGCTCCGCTGATTGCCCGTCCCCGCCCGGATGGTGACGGCTACGAGATCATCTCCGGGCACCGCCGTCAGTATGCGGCGAAACTTGCCGGGCTGGACACCCTGCCGGTCATTGTGCGGCAGATGTCGGACGATGCTGCTGTGATATTGATGGTGGATTCCAATTTACAGCGTGAACACATCCTGCCCAGTGAGAGGGCTCTTGCCTACAAAATGAAGCTGGAAGCGATAAAAAATCAAGGTGCTAGGTCGGATTTAACTTCGCCGCAAGTTGCGGCGAAGTTCCGCAGCGATGATGCAGTTGCCAAAGACCAAGGCATAAGCGGTGATACAGTTCGACGTTATATCCGCCTGACCAACCTTATCCCGGAACTGCTGGACATGGTAGACGAAAAGAAAATCTCCTTCAATCCCGCTGTGGAGCTGTCCTATCTGGACGAAAGCCAACAGCGGGATTTTTTAGAAGCCATGGAGGACACCCAGAATGCGCCGTCCCTTTCCCAAGCGCAGCAACTGAAAAAGATGGCACAGCAGGGAGCGTTCAGCTACGAAAAAGCCTTTGATGTGATGGGGCAGGAGAAAAAGAGCGAGAAAGACACCGTGACCATCAAAAATGAGACCCTGCGGAAGTATTTCCCCCGCAGCTACACGCCTAAACAGATGGAGGAGAAGATCATCCAGCTTTTGGATGCGTGGCAGAAAAAACAGCAGCGCCGCAACGAGCGCTGACCCGTAACGTAAGACCCGATGGGGTCTTTTTTTGTTTGCAAAAATTTGGAGGTAACGCCTATGAACAACACGATTCCTTTTCACTCCGCAACTCACGTCCCGCAGATCACGGTGGATGTGAACATCCTGACCATGCTGAAGCAGGCGGCATCCTGTTTGACCGAGGCAGCAGGCAAGGATGTGTACCTTGCCGCCATCGGTCCCGACATGGAGCTGACCATTATCATGGAGGAGGATGCCCCCTCTGTTCTGCCTTGTTTTGACGAGACTAACTATTAAAAGTCAAGCCCCAAAATGAAAAAATCCGCCAACCGACCGC
>OGPQ01001648.1_pt1 | contig 14737 bp, 13 predicted proteins | sample 1552971 | NCBI WGS metagenome assembly OGPQ01 (sample SAMEA2580232, study PRJEB22360) | human gut metagenome | biome: human gut; feature: human-associated habitat; material: faeces | place: Denmark | collected 2008/2010 | reverse complement strand
CCCGTATTTCTTGATGAACTCGTCCGGGTCCTTTGCCCCCTTCACCCGGAGGACCTTCACATTCAGCCCCGCCCGCTCCAGCAGGGGGCTGTCCGGGGCGTTCAGGCTGGCCGAAATATTCTCCGGGTCATAGCCGGGGCGGCTGACGCAGGCCCGCACCTTGGCGTTGGCGGTGTCCAGCACCAGGATGCAGCCGCTCTGCATCGTCTCGTTGGCCACAGCCTCGGCGGTCTGCTGGATCTCCCGGGAAAGGGTCAGCTGCACCCCCACAGCCCCGCTGTCAGCGGGGGTGAGGACGGGCTCGGCCCGCAGCTTTCCCTGGGCGTTGACGGTGCAGAGCAGGGTATCCCCCGCCCCGCTGCCGGTGAGCAGATCATCAAAGGCGGCTTCCAGCCCGGCAGCACCATGGCCCTCGCCATCGAGATACCCCAGCAGCTGCACTGCCAGCGAGGCGGCAGAGTTTCGCCGTGCCGCTGGCCAGCAGGAAACACCCAGCGCCGAAACATCCCGGTCCACTTCCAACAGAAACGGGGACGCAGCGTTCCGCTTCTGGTAGAGCGCCGCCTGCCCGGCGGCATCGGTGTAGGCAAACAGGCGGGCATAGCTGCCCTCCCCGGGCACGCAGAGGGCCATCCAGCGGGTGGTCTGCCCCGTGAGGAGCTGCCCCCTGTGATCATAAAAATTTCCCCGCCGGGCGGGCAGGTGGAGGGTGACCACGCTCTGCGCCGCCGCCCGGGCCCCATAGGCCGTGTCGGAGCAGAGCCAGTACAGGCGGCAGACCACCGCCGCAAAGCAGAACAGCAGGGTTCCATACAGGACCAGCACCCGTTTGCCGGACATGAAAACGCCCCCTCTCCCGCTTAGGATGTGCAGAAAGGGGGCATTGATGCGTTCAGGAGCAGATTTTTCGGACGAGCTCAGCGGCGCGGGCGGCATCCTCGGTCGTGGCGGTGCCGTTGTAGCGGGCTTTGAGGTAGATCTGGCGCAGCTCGGCCTCGGCGGCAAAGTCCATACCGAAAGCGCGGCCGGTCAGGTCAAGGCTGGTATCGCCCCGCAGGATGGTCACACCGTGGCGCTGGCAGTGGTCCAGATAGATGGCATACTCCCGCCGCACTTTATCCACCGGGCTGAGGAAGAGTCCGGGCCAGCGGCGGGCACGCTTGTGGGTGCTATGCCGGACCGTGGTGTCCGTGCAGGCAGTGTCCGTGTGCCGGAACTTCTGGCGCAGGAAATGCCGCACCACCAGCACCGCACAGAGGACCGCCAGCAGGATACCGAGCACAGTCAGCATCGACATCCCGTTGATGAGCGGTTCTGCGTCCTCGGCGGCCTTTTGGGCGTTGGCGATGACCTCATCGGTAGAAACGATCTCGGTGCGCTCCAACGGTTTGGGCGGAAAGAGGGTGAAGAGCCAGTGGATGAACTGCAGGATGCCGTGGAACAGCCAAGTCACACCCTGCACCACAATGTTGTTCAAAAACAGCTGCAGCACCGGCACGATCCCGCCAAAGTAAACGGCAGATGCAGCCGCCTTTGCACCGGCAACCACAACACTGCGGCTGAGCAGAAACGGCCCTGCGCACACCGCCGCCAGCACGCCGCCGGAAAGCAGCAGATAGCCCGGCCGGGTGGAGATCTCCGGGTCCTGCCGGGTGGTGCGGTTGAACCCCACCAGAAGCACCGCTGCCGCCGTCGCAAAGGGCAGGGCCGCCGAAAGCACCGCGTTGGCGTTCCACAGCAGCATTGCTACTGCAAAGAAGGGCCATCCCCGGCAGAGCCAGCGCAGGCGCTCGGCCTGCCGCACCGGCGAAAGGGCAAAATCGCCGGTGTAGGCCAGCAGCACCGGGTAGACTGCCGCCGGGAAGTAGCAGAGCTTGTCCGCCCCTGTAGGCAGGAGGAGCAGCGCCGCCGCGCTCAGGGCCGCAAGAGTGGTGCGGAGGGGACGGCTGCCCTCAAAGCAGGAGGCCAGACCAAAGCAGAGGGCAGGCCAGACCAGCAACAGAGGCATGGGTGTCCCGCCGAAGCTGGCGGCAAAAAAGCCCGCAAAGGCATAGTAAAAGCTCAGATCACCTGCCAGGCGCAGGGTATGTAAGAACATCATGCGCCCGCCTCCCCTGTCTGGGCCGTCTCTATGGCCATTTCCGGAGTGAGCACCAGCAGCGGAATGCCAGGCAGGGGCTGCACGGCAGCACGCACAGCTTCTTCCGGCTCCGTTGTCACCACGATGCAGCCGACCTGCTCCTGCGGGTGGTAGTATTCGGCGCAGAACCGCGCGCAGGAAAGGACGGTCTGCCCGGTGGCGCGGCCCAGAATTTCCAACACCCTGCGGTAGTGTTCGGGGCCGTAGCCCTGCGGGGTTTCCAGCGGCTTTCTCCACTCCTCACCGGAGAGGGCCGCATTGAGCAGCAGGTCAAAGGCAGCGTTTGCCGCAAAGCGGTAGGACACCGCCTTTTCTTCCAGCCTCCGGCAGATTGTGCGGGCCATGGAGTAGCAGAGCTCCGCCGGTTCCGGGTGGTCGTAATCCTTGGTATCCGCATGGACTAGCACCACCGCCCGGGGCTCAGTGGTGTAATCCCACTTTTTGACCATAAGTCCCTGCCCCCGGACGCTCTGCTTCCAGGCGATGGAGCGCATGGGGTCACCGCTGGTGTAGGGGCGGTAACCCGCCGTGAGAATAGGATCCTCGTAGAGATAGCGGTTCACCGAAAGCTCACCCAGAAAACCGCCCAGCATCTCTTCCAGTTCCGGCAGAGCGCACTCCCTGGGCGGAACAATGAGCTCGTGGAAGCCCCGCTCGGTGCGGGACTGTTCCACAAGCCCCAGAAAATCGCCGCCGATGACCTGCATCGGTTCCAGCACATAGCGGCCCCGGCGTTCCAGCCTGAGGGCGGTGGAGAAATCCGCCTCCTGCCCCGGGCGCAGCCAGGTGGTGAACCGCACCGTGTGGCCCCAACCTGTCTGATCCTGCGTAATGTGGTGCTCCGTGCAGGGAAGAAACTCCTTGTTCAGGTGGAGCTTTGCCGCCAGGAACATCTTCCAACGGGGGCCGCTGTTCCGGACAACAAGGTGGATCACGGCGGGCTCCCCGGCTTCCACAAGATGATCCTCCACTTCCAGCCGCCCCTGCACATCGTCAAGGCTGTGGACTGTGCTGTAACGCTCCAGCCCAAGGGCTGTGGCCACCAATAGCAGCGCGAAGATGACGGCGCTCATTCCGCACTCTCCAGCGGCACGGTGATCTCGGCCAACAGCTTGCGCATCCGCAGAGCGGCGGCTTCGGCGTTCATGCTGCTGCCCAGAGAAATGCGGTGAGAAAGCACCGCCGGGGCCAGCCCTTTGATGTCCTCGGGGATGACGTATTCCCTGCCCTGCAAGGCGGCATACGCCTGCGCAGCCTGATAGAGCGCCAGCGCACCGCGGGTAGACACACCGCTGACAAAGCCGCTCTGTGTGCGGGTAGCTTCCACGATGTCCATAAGGTAGTGCTTGACCTCCTCGGAGACCTTGACCTCCCGGTAAGCCGTGCGGACGTATGCGGTCTCCTCGGGAGTGACGACGGCCTGCAGCTCGTTCAGCACGGTCTGGGCCGAGGGGCGGGAGAGCACCTCCAGCTCCTGCTCCCGGGTCATATAGCCCAGCGACAGCCGCATGAAAAAGCGGTCCATCTGGGCATCTGGCAACGGGAAGGTGCCAAAGGATTCCAGCGGATTCTGGGTGGCCAGCACCATAAAGGGCTCAGCCAGGCGGCTGGTCACGCCGTCCACGGTAATCTGCCTTTCCTCCATGGCTTCCAGCAGGGCCGACTGGGTACGGGGCGTGGCACGGTTGATCTCGTCCGCCAACACAAAGTTGGTGAAGAGCGGGCCAGGCCGGAACTCGAACTCACCGGACTTCTGGTTGTAGAAATTGATGCCGGTCAGATCGGAGGGCAGCAGGTCGGGCGTGAACTGCACCCGTTTGAAGCCTCCGCCCACCGTGCGCGCAAATGCACGCAGGAGCATGGTTTTGCCGGTGCCGGGCTTATCCTCCAGCAATACATGGCCTCCGCAGAGGAAGCTGACCAGAATTTTCTCGGTAGCATCCTCCTTGCCCACAATGACACGGGCACAATTGGACACAACTTTTTCGCGGTAGGCGGTAAAAGCGGCAGTGTTCATTGGTGTTTCCTTTCCCAAAAACAATTTTTCTAAGTGTACTCTTGTTTGGAAAGGGTGTCAACAAAAAAGAAGGCAGAGCCTCCCGGGTGGGAAGTTCTGCCTTCTGCGGCGTATTGAATTGGTACGGGGAGCCGGTGCGGCTTAGTACATGCCGCCCATGCCGCCCATGTCACCACCGGCTGCGGGAGCAGCAGGGGGTTCGGGCAGGTCAGCGACCAGGCTCTCGGTGGTCAGCACCATCTCAGCAACGGATGCTGCGTTCTCCAGAGCGGAACGGGTGACCTTGGTGGGGTCAACGATGCCGGCGGCGATCATATCCTCAACAAAGACCTCGTTCTGAGCGTCGAAGCCGTAGTTGGGCTTGTTGGCAGAAACGATCTTGTCGATGATGACGCTGCCCTCCAGACCGGCGTTCTTGGCGATCTGGCGCAGAGGTGCCTCCAGAGCCTTCAGGACGATCTTGGCACCGGTGCGCTCGTCGCCTTCCAGCGTGTCGCACAGGGCGCGCACAGCGGGGATGGCGTTGATGGGAGCGGTGCCGCCGCCAGCGACAACGCCTTCCTGAACAGCAGCCTTGGTTGCGTTCAGAGCGTCCTCGATGCGCAGCTTCTTATCCTTCATCTCGACCTCGGTAGCAGCACCGACCTTGATAACTGCAACGCCGCCGGCCAGCTTTGCCAGGCGCTCCTGCAGCTTCTCACGGTCGAAATCGCTGGTAGAAGCCTCGATCTGGTTGCGGATCTGTGCAATGCGGGCTGCAATGGCATCCTTATCGCCTGCGCCGCCCACGATGGTGGTGTTCTCCTTGGTGACCTTGACCTGGCGGGCATGGCCCAGCATCTGGACGGTAGCGTCCTTCAGCTCATAGCCCAGATCAGCGGACACAACGGTGCCGCCGGTCAGGATAGCGATATCCTGCAGCATCTCCTTGCGGCGGTCACCGAAGCCGGGGGCCTTGACGCACACCACGTTCAGGGTGCCGCGCAGGCGGTTGACGATCAGGGTGGACAGAGCCTCGCCCTCGATGTCCTCAGCCACGATCAGCAGCTTCATGCCGTTCTGCATGACCTGCTCCAGCAGGGGGACCAGATCCTGGATGACGCTGATCTTCTTATCGGTGATCAGGATGGCGGCGTTGTCCAGAACAGCCTCCATCTTGTCGGTATCGGTGACCATATAGGGGGTCAGGTAGCCGCGGTCAAACTGCATGCCTTCCACGATCTCGTTGTAGGTCTCAGCGGTGGTCTTGTTCTCCTCAATGGTGATGACGCCATCGGAGGTGACCTTTTCCATAGCCTCGGCGATCAGACGGCCGATCTCCGGGTCGCCGGCAGAAATGGTGCCGACGCGGGCGATATCGTTGCTGTCCTTGACCTTCTGGCTGTGGGCCTTGATGGTCTCAACAGCCTTGGCAACAGCCTTGCTCATGCCGCGGCGGATATCCATGGGGTTGGCACCGGCGGTAACGTTCTTCATGCCCTCGGTGACCATGGCCTGTGCCAGAACGGTTGCGGTGGTGGTGCCGTCGCCTGCGGCATCGTTGGTCTTGGTTGCGACCTCACGCACCAGCTGTGCGCCCATGTTCTCGAACTCGTCCTTCAGCTCGATCTCCTTGGCGATGGTCACACCGTCGTTGGTGATGACGGGGGCACCGAACTTCTTGCTCAGCACCACGTTGCGGCCCTTGGGGCCCAGGGTAATCTTAACCGTATTTGCCAGCGTGTCAATGCCAGCGCACAGTGCCTTGCGGGCGTCCTCGCCCTGCTTGATCTGTTTAGCCATAATCCAATCGCTCCTTCAAAAGCTCAATTTCTTACAGTAGAGGGGGAAACTCAATCTTCCACAACGGCCAGGATATCGCCCTGACGGACGATGGTGCACTCCTCGCCATCCACCTTCACTTCGGTGCCGGAATACTTGCTGGTGAGGACCTTGTCGCCGACCTTCACGGTCATCTTGACTTCCTTGCCGTCCACGACGCCGCCGGGGCCGACTGCGATGACCTCGCACACCTGGGGCTTTTCTTTGGCACTGCCGGTCAGGATGAGGCCGCCCTTGGTGGTCTCCTCGACCTCAACAGTCTTGATAACAACACGGTCTGCAAGAGGAATGATCTTCATAGTTCTTGCCCTCCTATTATAAAAATAAAATGAAAACATCGTTGTGCCCGGAGGCTCTGGTTTACCGGCTTCCGGTTGTTTGGTATTGATAACGACCACACCGTTAGAAGCCCGGGAACCGTAGATTGCAGTTGCTGCCGCATCCTTCAGTATGGTCATCGATTCTATGCGCATCGGATCGAGATCGAATACCTTTTCAGCTGTCACTTCAAATCCATCCATGATAAAAGTAGGCATATTCGGACTGCCGACGAAGGAACTTGTCAATTCGTTGGTCGAAGGCATACTGGCCGTTCCCCGGATTTGAAAATCAGGAATGACATTCGGGTTGGAACCGTCCAGGTTGTTTTCTATCATTTTGAACGAAGGGTCGAGGATGGAAAGGGCAGAGAGTAAATTTACCGGATTTACTTGTTTCAGTTCTTCGGCCGTATAACTTTTTTTTCATAATTTTGTAATACTTAAGTTTATAAAATGCTTGTTGTCGCAAGCTTTATTTAAAGTGGGAATGTTGTCGCATTCCCGCTTTTTAATAAGTCGATACGGTCACTGTTCTTCCTTTAATTGTAAAGCGTACTTTTTCCAGTATTTCCAGTTTACAGAGAAAATCCTGGATTCGGTCGTACCGTTTGAGTTCGCCTGTAAAATGTATGTCTTTTAAATTTTCATTTGTATAAAAAATATCGATGTTATACCAGCGGGCTAAGGTGTTCAGGATATTTTCCAACGGTTGGTCCTGGAATATGAAAATTCCTTTGTGCCAGGCTGTAAATAAGGTAGTATTGACTTTTGCAACAGTCAGGTTGCCGCCTTTCAGGCAGGATTGTTCTCCCGGGGTTAGAATCACTTCTTGTCCCTTGGAATGTATATTGACTTTTCCGGTTTCGAGAGTAGTCAGAACGACAGATTCGTTTGCATAGGCCCGGATAGCAAAAGAGGTTCCTAGTACTCTCAGGTTCTGTTGTTCTGTTTTCACGATAAACGGATGTAAAGAATCAGGAGCCACTTCGAAATAAGCTTCTCCCTTTAAGAAAACTTGTCGCTGTTTTTCTGTAAAAACAACCGGATATTCCAGTTCTGTTTCAGAATTGAGCCATACCCGGGTGCCATCGGCTAACCTCAGTATATATTCCCCTCCCCGGGGAATAGTGATTTTATGGTATGCAGGAGCGGTTGTGGTATCGGTTTTAGGGTATACCAGAGTATTCCCTTCGAGTGTTGCTGTTGTAGCTTCAAGTTTGTTTTTTTCTGTAATCGGAGACAGGAAAATATCTTGACCATTCGACAGTGTCAGGACGGCCTGATATGTTCCGGGAATAATCTCCGTAGATTGAATGGGGATATTTTTCTGCTCTGATTCGGGATACAGGCTGATAGAAAGGACGAAAGGAAGGAGTATGGCTGCTGCCGCATATCCTATTCGTCTCCATTTCCGAAGTTTCCTTTTTCTTATGTGGGAACGAAAAGCTTGATATTTCTGCCGGTAATTGTGTTCTGACGCTTGTTGGCAGAAGTGGTCGAATCCTTTTCCTGCGATGACTTTCTGATAAAAGACTTGGTTACTTTCTTGGGAGGTGATCCATTCCCGAAGTGCCGTCTCTTCCTCAGGTGTCAGTTCTTTGCTCCATTGTCGAATGATCAGGTCTGCGATCTTCCAGGGGATTGGTGTGTCCATAAATTATTTAGCCTTTTTTTGTAATATGACACCGCCTGGAGTAAAAATGGGTATTTAAAAGGCAAAAAAATAATTTTGACAAAAATCAAAAAAGGATGCCGAAGGTTTTGAAAAGTAAAGTGTAGCGTTCCCGCAGAATACGTTTGGCTTTTTTACGTTGAGTTTTTACAGTTTCGACGGATAATTTCAGATCGGCAGCGATTTTTTCAGAAGTATCTCCCGATAAGGTGCGTTGAAAGATATTCTTGCACTGTTCAGGTAGTTCTTCCAGCAATAGTTTGAGTTGGCGATAGATTTCATTTTCCAGGGCTGAATTGTAGCCTTCTTCTTCCGCTTTTAAATTATTCAGGAATTGTGCTTCCCGGATTGAACGTCTTTTTTCATCCCGGAGGTAGTTAAAGCTGCGGTTGCGTACAGCTGTATAAAGATAGGATTTCAGAGTATTCAACCCCTCGAACAGCCGGTGTTCGTCGTACATTCGGCAGAATACTTCCTGTACAATGTCTTCAGCTTCTTCCGGTTTTAGAGAAAAACTACGGGCGAATATGCATAAGGCGACAAAAAAATGTTCATATAGTTTGTGGAATACTTTTGTGTCGCCTTGGGCAAGTGCTTTTATTTCTGTTTCTGAAAATTCCATCGTAATCTTTTCCTGAGCAAATATATAATAAATATATGAAATTTTTCCGGATAACAGGTTGAGGTTACAACTACACCATCAGCTGGCACCTCCTGAAAATTATAGAATAATGAAATTTCCCTTCGGGAATTTTCCGACCCACGAGCAAGCCCAATGTCCGGTTTGGTTGATTTCGAGAATACGCGAGAAAAACCCTTTTTCTCCAAGAAGCCTTTCGATACAAGCCCAGGCGGTATCACGTTTGATGAAATCTAAAATTTCTTCTTCGATTCCGGATTGGTCTTCACCGGTTTCTTGTCCGATTTTATCCTCCAGGTCGCATAAAGCTTCGTAGACTTCGTTGCCAATAGCCAGACTGACTGCCTCGAATATGGCGTCTATCTGTTCGTCTTTCAGCTGTCGCAGTGCTTTTTGTTCGATGAGCTCACTATTTTGTCCCCAAACTTCGAGCATTTGATGGCCATAAGTATCACAAGCTTCCCAAATCGTGTCGATAACCCAATATTTTTCAGAAGGTTCTCCGACCTGTTTAAACCATCCGATGGTTTTTATTTCTTGTATAAATTGATCGATTACAGTCTGTTGTGATGAAGTCCAAAGCATATTTCTTTATTCTAATACCCCGATAAAGATATAAAATATAAGTTTAAGGGGCTAACGGATCAGGTAAAAAGTATAAAGTAAAACATAAAATATATAAAATCACCGGCAGTTTTCTGCAACCACTTCAGCGATGTCTTTGATAGGAACTGCCGTGTCGGTTTTCATAAAAGTTTTTTTACATAGAGGACAGGCTGTTACTAAAAGATCCGGTTGATAAGACAGATAGGCTTTTACCGCATCGCTACTGATTCGGGTACGTTGTCCGGGATCGATATGTATGTTGGCCAGGGATCCGCCACAGCACAATGAATTTTTACCATCATAGACGGTTGCTAATTTATGACTGACGGTTTGCAGTACCTGATCGGGAGCAGCATATACATCACATCCGCGGCCCAGTTCACAGGGATTGTGGAATACGGTTTTCAGCTCGCTTTGATGTGGGGTGATGAGTTTATTCCGAATCAGGTCGTTCAGGTATTCGGTGTGGTGCATGACCTTTAGGTTCAATCGGTATTCTTCCCGGAAAGTCTTGTAACAGATCGGGCAGGAAGTGACCAGTAATCCGGCCCCTGAGTTCTCGATCCGGGCTTTGTTTTTTTCCACGATCACCGAAGCGGCACTGTGGTTACCAGCCAGCATCATAGGCCGGCCACAACAGATACCTGTCTGTTGGTCGATAAAGGTGTAATCGACCCCGGCTTTCCGGAAGATATGTTCCATGGCCTGGATAACGGATGGGGTGAGGTGCCCCATACAACCGGCGAAATAAGCTACTTTGGCCGGGAGGGCCGGTTGGGGCTGAATGTAGTCGTAGGTCGATTTTGTAATATGGGTGTAATCGGTACGTTGGCTTAACCGTAATGCATTCAGTTTCAGATCTACCGGGCAGGCTGCCTCACAACGTCCGCACATCAGACAGTCCGCTATTTGTACGGTATGTTCTTTTTCATGACGTAGTTTTTTCAAGAAATAAACCGGCTGGGTATCGGTGTGACCGAGAGAAGTGCCGAGCTGACAGCGGTCGATACAAATACCGCAACGCGAACAGGAATAGAGTTGAAACTGACTGATTCCTGTAAATTGTTTCCCTTGTTTGATTCCCCAGTTTTTCAGAAAAATATAAACGATTTCTGTCGGGATATGCATATACCGGGAAAAGGGAAGAAGCAGGAAAAAAAGCCCTAAAGCCGAAGAATAAGCCCACCAGGCCGGATAAGCGAGCGATTCGATCGGTAAGAAAGTGTCGAAAAAATTACCTGCCGAATGAGTCAGAAAACTGCCTCCTCCGCGTACTCCACTGGTGAAACTCTCAGCCAGAAAGCGAAGAGGGAATATTAACCACAATACCGTGAGGATGAGTAAGTCGAAAGGACGATGATTGGTTGTTTTTTTCAAACCAAGTGCTTTGGAATACATTCGTTTCAGAAAAGCCAGAGTCAATCCGGAGAGGATCATCAACAAGATCAGATCCATCAGGAAAGCAAAAGTGCTGCTATAGGGAAATGTTTCCTGTGCCGGATGAAAATAACGGAAAAATATAGCAAAATAAGGTGGATTGAAAATACTGGTATGGTACACCAACGACTCGATTTTACCCACAACGATCAGCAAAAACCAACCTAATCCGAAACACATGTGCATATATCCCAGAAAAGGATTGGTACGGAAGATTTTATGATGTACAAGACTTTCCAGGAATACTTCTTTACCGGCTTTCAGGGTTTTCAGGCTGAAAAGATTTCGCCGGATCGTTCGTTTGTCTTCTGGAGAAAAGGTCCGAATCCAACGGGCATATTTGATGACCAGATAGATCAGGAGGATATTCAGACCGATAGTGAAAGGAAGTACAAAAGGATCGTAATACATAGTTAAAAAAGTAAAAGGTAAAGAGCTAAAGGCTGTTTATATATTTGAGCATGCTTAGGATCATGCGCCGGGTATCTACTCCCCGGGGACAAACCAGCAGACATTTTCCACACAACATACATTTTTGGAGGTGCTCACCGACTTCTTTGGTCTCACCTCGTTTCACCAGCATTTGCAGTTTACGGATATTGAATTCGGTCAGATTGCCGGCGGTACAAGTGGCCGAACAGCCTCCGCATCCGATACAGAGCTTGCTACTGGGAACTTCGGTCGTCATAGCCGTTACCAGACTTTTATCATTTTTATCATAATCGATGACCCGCGCTTCAGATATTGAAAAACCCCAAAAGTTCATAGAAATTCAGCTTCGAAGATTAATGCTTGTTTTCGTTATTTTTCAGATATTCTCCGATAGTGATCGCTGCAGAACGTGCATCGGTGAGTGTGTCGGTCAGGTTCATGGGAGAGGAGCTGCATCCGGCAATAAAAATGCCTGGCCGGTTGGTTCGGTTGGTTCCCGTGTGGGGGTCTCCGACCCGGATAAAGCCGTTGGGAGCTATGTCGAGGCCGAGCATCGAAGCGAGCTGCGTACTGCCTTCGGAAGGTTCCATACCTACCATTAGCACCATCAGATCGAGGGTCATCTTCAAAGGTTTACCCACCAGTGTATCTTCGACTTTAATAAGCAATTGTTTTTCTCTGTTTTCAGAAGCTTCCGACAAACGTCCCCGTACAAATTTGATGTTGTATTTTTCCTGTGCTTCCCGGTAGAGTTCTTCATATCCCGGACCGAACATGCGCATATCCATATAAAAACATAGTATTTCGGTTTCCGGCAACATCTCACGAAGTTCGATGGCTTGTTTGACTGCTGTTACGCAACAGAGTTTGGAACAGTGGTAATTACAAATCTTTTCGTCTCTTGAGCCTACACAATGAATCAATCCGATTCGTTTGGGGATCTGACCGGTAGAGGTGGCTATGTGATGATTGATGAAGAAATTTTCCAGTTCTACGGAAGTGATCACATTTTCGTAGATGCCATACCCATATTCTTCTTTCCGGCGGGCGTAAAAGGGGGGAAAGCCACTGGTTACCAATAAGGCATCTCCTTTTAATAAGGCCCCGTCGTTCAGTTCCAGGGTGAATTTATTATTTTCTGTCCGTGAAATTTTGACCGGATAATTTCCCAAATGGAGATGAATATCAGGGCGTTGTATATTTTGGCGGAGACTTTGATTCAGATCACGGGCTTGTTTCCGGTCGGGGAAGAGTTGATACCAGTTATTCAGATTTCCTCCGGTTTCGCTTTCTTTTTCGATCAATTCTACCGTTTCACCTGCCTGAGCCAGCCGGTAGGCTGCCTCACATCCTGCGGGTCCTGCACCTATAATGATAACACACATATTATTTGTTTTTCATTCTATATTCGGTTGTTTACAATGGAGTGGGGCAGATCAAACTTTGAGATAAGTGGGACACTGGGGATGTCCCATATCCTCACCCCGGATATTTTTATATTTAGCCTCCGGATCATATCGGATACCCATTTTATCCAATAGAGGCTCGACGCTGACCTGATGCATTTGCAGGCCGATCTCCCAGGGATCGTATCCTAAAACCAAAGCCGCCACTTCTTCATAGGTCAGAACAGGGATACCGTAACCATCCGGACCGTAAGTGGTACCTTCCATTTCACTGATGGTGTATTGCCACTTGTCCAGAAACATGGCACAACCCGGGCAATTGGTAATAATAAAGTCCGGTTCATAGGGTTGCATGGATTCGAATTTCTTTTTCGAATTTGCGACAGAGAATCCCCGGTTGGCTAATACCAGGTAATTCCGGAAACCGAATCCGCAACAGTGTCGTCTTTCGGGGTAGTCGACCGGTTGGCCTCCCCAAGCGGAGACCATTCCCGACAATACAGCAGGAAATTCTGCCCCCCCGATGCCTTTGCTGGGAAACATTTTAGCGTAATGACAACCGATGTGGTCGACTACTTGCAAAGGGCGTCCGGTGTGTATATCTACCAGACTATATTTTTTCTGAGCTGCAATTTCATTTCTGAATTTATAGATGACATCGGAAGTATGTGCCAGGTTCTTCGGCTTTTGGAATTCCCGTTTCGTTGCTTTCCATAAAAATTCCCGGGTCTTTTCTTCCCATTCGGGATGAGTCTCCCAGGTATGCAGGATTTCTGTATAAATACCGAAAGAAGTAATGCAGGAGGGAGTCATATTTTCGAATCCGGCTTCAGTCATCAAAGCAAAATGACGGGCGACGACGGTCATGATAGTCTCGATCGGTACGACATCGGAATGATAACCGATACCTGTGCAAGTCGTGTGTCGCGGATCGTCGAGAACAGTTTTTCCCAATTTATTATTCAGTATATCCAGATAAGCCCATTCGGACCCTGGAAAAAAAGTCTGACGAATACAACTTCTCGCATAATAATACCGATCATCAGCAATCTCTTTCTGATAATCATTCCATATTTGTTGTTTACCTTCCAGATTCATTTCTTTTTCCTCTTTCTGTATTTCTCCTTTTCTCTCTTTTTTCCCTTCTTTCTTTCTAGCCTCTAGCTTCTAGCCTTTCGCTTTTTACCTCCCCCCATGTCTCCCATTGTTATCCGTATAAGTATGCAGAAAATAACTTTCCGGGTCCATCCCTTCTTCCTCGGCTTTTTGGAGGGAATAGGTTTCGATATTCTCCATGAATTCCGATCCTCCGGTTACTTCGAAGATTTGTTTCAGTTCGTTGAGCGAGTCGTCGTCGACTTTTCTTAAGGCGCCGGCTCCCGTTTGTTTGTAATTCGAATGTGTTCGTTCGTATACCTCGTCGCGGTGTTCATAAATCCATTCCCAGACAGGACCTTGTTCCGGATGCATTTCCGGTTTCACAATATCGGGAGTGACGCAATAGCCGTAATTCAGTATGTTATTTCCTAATATTCTTTTCAGGGCAAATTGCTGACGTCCTTTTTCAGATTCGGTAAACCATCCTTTTTCCTGTGATAATCTGCGTAGTGCCATGATGATTCCGCCGGGTGTATTACAGCGTGGACAACGGGTTTTGCACGACATACATTCTCCGCAATACCAAATCGTATCGGATTTCAGTAACCCTTCGATACTCTCTTCGTCCTGGCGTTGGACTGTGTCGGCTATTATTCGGGGATCATAATTGTAAAATTCGGCAGAAGGGCAAATAGCTGTACAAACTCCACAGTTCATACAACTATTTAAGCTTTCTATATAGTGAATATCTTTTTTTAAACTGTCTATTAAGGACATGATTTTACCATTTATTTAAAATGAATGCCAAAAAGGCATATCGAATCACATGCAAAGGTATCCTGATCATGCTGGAAAATAAAGATGGTAAATGCGTATTAGGCGGTGGTGTTTATACTTACAACCTGAGAATTGGAGAAGGAGCGAATTAAAGTTTGTTCTTCTTTTCTCCATTGTTCCTGAGAAAACGTAGAATTATTCTGTTACTTACTCGTCTTCGGTGTTCGTGTTCGGGGACGCGGTCGCTTCTGTCGGTCATCTAGCTTTTTCTTTCACTGACCGGCGGAACTCCTCGCAAGCTCGTCAGACACCACCGGTCGGTCGTTCAGAAAAAGCAAGACGACACTCGACAGAGCTCCAATGGTCGCCAA
>OGPQ01001645.1_pt1 | contig 14740 bp, 7 predicted proteins | sample 1552971 | NCBI WGS metagenome assembly OGPQ01 (sample SAMEA2580232, study PRJEB22360) | human gut metagenome | biome: human gut; feature: human-associated habitat; material: faeces | place: Denmark | collected 2008/2010 | reverse complement strand
GTTTTGTTGTTTGTGGGGATTGGACTGGTTTGGAGTCATCGGGAACAGCTACGGTCTGTCCCCCCGCTGACGGTAAAAAATGAAGTGGTGGAACCCGGCAGGAGCAAGGCGATGATTACGCTGGCAAACGGAGAGAAAATAGTTTTAGGAGATAAAAAACAGCAACTGATCGGAGAAGACGGAACGCTCCTGAATTTGGATTCTGCCGTCGTGGAATATAAAGGAAAACAAAAGACACCAGCATTGGTATACAATACCATTGATATTCCGATAGGAGGGGAATATCAGTTGGTTTTAGCGGATGGAACTAAAGTTTGGCTCAATGCCGATTCAAAACTAAGGTTCCCGGTTAGTTTTACCGCAGAACGGCGGGAGGTTTATTTAGAAGGAGAGGCCTACTTTGAGGTGGCGAAAGATAGCGAACATCCTTTTATCGTACACATTTCCAGGGGAGCGATTGAGGTGTTGGGTACGGGGTTTAACGTTCGGGATTACCGGGAAGAACAAAAAACCGTTACAACATTGGTGCAGGGAAAGGTGGTGTACCGACCGGAGAGACAACCGGGTCGGGAAATCATGTTGGAACCTGGTTTTCAGATAAAGGATGAAGAAGGAGGAAGTCTTCAGCCCCGGAAAGTAGATGTTATTTTATATACCGGCTGGAAAGACGGAAAATATGTTTTTGAAAATGCAACACTGGAAGAAATCATGCAAGTATTGTCCAGGTGGTATGATATTGCCGTTTTTTATAAACGCGAAGAAGTCAAAAAATTACATTTTACAGGTGATCTGGAACGTTATAAGACAATCAACGATTTTCTGGAATTTATGGAAATCGGTGGAAATGTCCGGTTTAGCATAAAAGGCAAGACTGTTTTGATAGAATAAAAAATAAAGGAGCGGATGTCAGCGCCAACCTTCATCCGCATCCGAGCAGTTAATTTCAGTATTCACTAAAACTAAAACAAAGTTATGAAAAAAAACGAAGTGTATGGGCGTAGTGTACCCATTAATTTTAATCCTTTATTCCGGGTTATGAAATTATGCCTTTTGTTTACTGTGATGTTGAATCTTTCGGTAGTTGCTGCAACAAATGCACAATTGAAAAAGGTTTCCCTGATCATGGAGAACGCAGAGTTGCGTCAGGTATTTAAAAAAATAAAACAACAAACCGGTGTCCGTTTTTTTTATAATGAGGAGAAATTGAAAAATATCGGGAACCGCCGGATCGAAATTCATGATCTGGAATTAGAGAAGGCATTGGATGAGATATTGGAGGGGACGGAACTTACTTACACTTTCCTGCGGGATGTTGTGGTAATCAAAGACAGGGAAAACAGTCGGGAGGTGCTGGAAACTCTGATGCAACAGAAAAGGCTGATCCGGGGAATTGTCAAAGATGAAAAAGGAATTACCCTTCCCGGAGTTTCTGTTATAGTGAAAGGTACCCAGACAGGTGTTGCGACCGATATCAATGGTCGGTTTGAGATCAAAGTGGACGATGAGCCTAACCTGATTTTGCAATTTTCTTTTGTGGGCATGAAAACGAAGGAAATAAAAATCGGAAACAATCAGGAATTGAAAGTGGTCTTGGAAAGCGCTGCCGAAAGTCTCGATGAGGTGATTGTTACAGGTTACCAAACTATCTCGAAAGAACGGACTACCGGTTCGTTCGGAGTGATAACTCCCCGGAATATCGAGACAAAATTACAGTCGAATCTGAGTTCTGTCCTGGAAGGACAGGCCACTGGAGTTGTACTGGATAAAGACGGTAAAATAGAAATCCGTGGTGTGTCAACTTTCAATGCGGAAAACGAGCCTTTGGTGGTGTTGGACGGTTATCCTATCGAGGGGGGGCTCGAATCGATTAATCCTGAGAATATTGAGAATATTACAGTGCTGAAAGATGGGGTCGCTGCCTCTATCTATGGGTCCAGAGCTGCTAATGGTGTGATTGTAGTAACGACTACCCGTGGGGCTGCCGATCGTTTTAACGTATCTTATAAAGGAATTGTAAGTACGATTTTAAAGCCTCAATTATCTAAATTGAACCGGGCGTCGACTTCGGATTATATCGATGCGGAATTAGATTTGTATTACCAGAATCCGAACCGTCCCAGTACGCAATCCGTTAGCAATATGAGTAAAGTGACCTGGCTGATGATGCAGGCACGGGAAGGAAATATGACTGAGGCAGAAGCTTTGGCTGAAATCGATAAATTGCGGAATATAAACGGTTTGAAGCAGGCGGAGAAATACTTTTACCGCAATCAGCTCAGCCATCAGCATAATATAGCCATCAATGGCGGTACGGAGAAAAATCGGTTTAATGCAGCTGTCAATTATATGTATAATCGGGGAAATATGATTCATTCCGACAATTCCCGTCTGATTTTCGATTTGAAGAACGACTGGAAACCGTCCAAATACATTTCGTTGGGATTAATGGCTAATGTCGTATATACTAAAGATGAACATCCGGTAAGAGGTTGGAGCGATTTGTTGGGTTATACCAATACTTCGTTGATACAGCCTTATGATAATCTGGTCGATCCGGAGACGGGCAAACCGACGACGGTATTTTCGACCAGTACTTATAAAATTGCCAATTATGAGAAAATCGCTAATATGAAGGACTGGAGCTATAATCCGATTGAGGATGTGGGTAAGGAGACGACCGATACGGAAGATATTCAGACTCGTTTGGGAGGAACCTTAAAGATATATATTATCGATGGATTGAATATCGAGACCGGAGGGATTTGGACCAAAGGAAATAAAGTGGAGAAAACGACTTATGACCGGGATGCTTATCGTATCAGGATTCAATACAATGATGCAACCTCCAAGACAAACAACGCCAGTCATTATTTTCCGGACGGAGCAATGATTGATGAATGGCGTAACATCAATGAAAGCTGGACACTCCGGACTCAGATCAACTTTAACCGTTCGTTTCTGAATGACAGGCACCGGGTGACCTTCCTTGCCGGAAATGAAGTACGCAAAAGTACTTATAGTAATAATCAGTATGCGACCCGTTTGGGATATAATCCGACGGCAGGATCTTTCATTCCGGTAAATATAAAAGATTGGAATTCAGGTTTGAATAAGGCGGATATGTTGTTCGGCTCGACTACGGTTTATTCTTTAAAAAACGGGGCGTATAATTTGCGGGATAACCGTTTTGTTTCCTGGTATGGAAACGGTTCTTACGAATTCGACAGCCGTTATCTGGTTAGCGGAAGTGTACGGTTGGATTTGACCAATTTCTTCGGAACAGATTCGAAATACCGGTATAAACCGTTATGGTCGGTGGGAGCAACCTGGAAATTGGCTGAAGAGAAATTCTTCTCCGTCTCCTGGATCGATCGTTTAAATCTGCGGGCTTCTTACGGAATCAACGGAAATATTTCTTTAAGCGAAGGTCCGTACCTGATGCTTGCGGCAGGCTCTTATCAGGAAATGACCGGTGGAGTTTCTTATAGTATTGCTTCTCCTCCAAACAATCAATTGCGTTGGGAAAAGACAAAAACGACCAATATCGGTGCCGATATCGCTTTATTCGATAACCGTATAAATCTGACTTTCGATTATTATTTGAAGAACAGCTCCGATTTGTTGGCCAGAGATGCCATCGACCCGACGACCGGATTCAGCAGTCTGACAAAAAATGTCGGGGAAATGCAGAACAATGGTGTAGAATTTTCTGTTAATGCCGATATTATCAAAAAACAGGATTTCGTCTGGAATTCGGTTTTCAATTTCAGTTATAATAAAAATAAAGTTAAAACATATAATGTAACCCGGATGTATACCAGCCAATGGGCCAGTATGGCACCTATTTTAGCTGAAGGTTACCCTGCCGACGCTATGTTTGGATTTAAATATGCGGGTCTGAACGATAAAGGAGAAGCTTTGGGGTATTCGGCAAACGGAGAGAAAGACCGGCTCCCTAACTTGACTACCGATGATATTATATATTTGGGTACGGTACGTCCGAAATATGATTTGTCGTTTACCAATGCGTTCAAATATAAAAACGTTCAGCTTTCTTTTATGTTTATCGCCAAATTAGGGCATCAATACCGTAAAGACGGTTTCTATGGTATGAATTATCAGAATCGTCATGTTGCCGACCGTTGGCAAAAGCCGGGAGATGAAGCTACCAAAAAATATCCCCAACTCCGGAGTGGAAGTACGGAACATTGGTATTTCCCTTATACCGATTTCCTGACCGGAAACGCCAGTTATATGAAATTGAGGGATGTGACGCTTGCCTATACCTTCCCTAAACATTGGTTGTCTTCTGTAGGAGTAAACAATGTTCGGGCTTACTTCCAGGCACGCAATATTTGGACTGTGACGGCTAAGGGGACGGATATAGACCCGGAAACTGCTCAGGTGAATATGACAGGAGCATATAATAATTTTACGGAACAGGGATTCACGTCATTGCCATTGCGTCCTGAATTTTATTTTGGTTTATCATTTTCATTCTAAATATATATACTTATGAAAGCGAAATTATTGACTATTTCTTTAATGGTGGGCTTGTTTATGGGGTGTCATGATTTTTTGGATGTCAAGCCTGTCGGAAAATTGATTCCTACGGAAGTAGAAGAGTTTGAGAATATACTCAATAATACGTATACGGTAGATTGGTACTATATGGACAATAATAAAGGTACGCTTCTCGCTTCTTTGGGAGATAACCTGCAAATCAGTGAGAATAGTGCCAATTATAATTATACCGCAACCCATCCGAACATTAACCGCTACGCTGCCTATACGTTTAAATTGCCTTACGGTAATCCTGAAAAACCCGATTATTTTTGGGAATGGGGTACTTATCGTGCCGTCGGTTTGTTGAACAATGTGATTGACGGGGTAAATGACGTAAAGAATGAAAAGACGGCGAAATTGGCTGAGGAATTGTCGGCACAGGCCCGGGCTGCCCGGGCGTGGTCTTATCTGACAATGGCCATGATTTATGGACCTGTTTATGATCCTGCCGGAGCTAACGATACAAAAACGATTCCTTATCGTACCGCAGCTTCTCCTACAGAAGCTAATCCGGCATTATCCACAACGGCCGAGGTGTTCGGGCTGGCCAAAGCGGATATCGATTTCGCTCTGAAGAGTGTTCCCGATAATGTAAACCATCCTGCCCGTATGAATCGATGTGCAGTACAGACTTTGATGGCTTATTATTACATGTTTGCACGTGATTTCGGAAAAATGCTGGAATATGCAGATATGGCCTGGACATCGGCCTTAGCTCAGCAAGGTTCGGTGGATAATTTGATTTATAATTACAACGATTTCTACTATGAACCCGATCCGGAGGCCAGTCCTTCTCCGGGTACTGATGTGGAGGTATCATTGGATTTGAAGGGCCAGGACGATTATTTGGGACAGACCTATCACCGGGAAATGTTGTTCTATCGGGTTGCTCCTTCAGGAGGGATGGGAAGCAGTGGTTATCCTTCGGTAGAGTTTATCTCTCTTTTCGATAAAAATACGGATTTGAGATACCGGTTGTTTATGCTGAAGGATTTAGGATATGCGACGACTGTAGGGGATACGAAGTATGATGACGGGATTGTCTTACAATATTATCGGGATGTAAAAATAAAAATGACACAAGGATTCAGTTATCCTGAACTGTTGTTGATGAGAGCAGAAGCATACGCCCGGAACAGTCGGAAAACAGAAGCTTTGTCTGACCTGAATACCCTCAGGAAATACAGGTATGACAATACGCAGGGAAGTACGGACCTTCCCAATGGAGCTGCCCTGACTGAAGATCAGTTGTTGGAGGAAATCCTGAAAGAACGCCGCAGGGAATTACCGATTGCAACTTTCCAGCGTGTGCTCGATCTGAAACGTTTGGCATTGGATAATGGCAAGCCGTGGTGTAAAACCACTATCGAGCACAAAATCGGAACTCAGACTTATTCGGCTTCGATAAATTCCGAATATTACGTTCTCCCTATTCCGAATAACATTATAAAATATAATCCGCAGTGGGGATTGCCGTTGGATACCCGGCCCTATAATCCGAAATAGACCGGGGAAAGAAAAGATCGAAAGTGTTTTGATGAAACCAGGGGCTGTCTAAGAAATGAAGTGCCCTCAAAAAGTTGGACATAAAACTTTTGGGGGCATTTCACTTTTAGACAGTTCTTTTTTTATTGTTTTTCAACGGGATTGTGAAGGATTAAAACAGAGAGGATTGGACAGGTTTCCATCCCCATATTCCCTCCGTCTATTTTTGGATGTAAGTTATCGGAGATGAAGCGTGGAATCCAATGAATAGAGGATGAAGATAAAAAGGAGAAGCTTGAAAAATTAAAGAAATTGGATAAATTTGTATTTATAAAATACAGAGAGTAGTGCATTTTAAATCATAATGAGGTGGAAGATAAAGTTAAATATGAAAAACATTGGCTGAAACTGTTGGTAGAAGGAGATGAGAAGGCTTATAAACGTTTGTTTGAATTATATTATTCCTCATTGGTCATGTTTGCTGCAAAATATTTGAGAGATACCGATCTGGCAGAGGATTTGGTACAGGATGTCATTTATGATTTCTGGAAACAGAGGCAGCATCTTTCGGAACTTTCTTCTTTGAAATCCTGGTTGTATATATCAGTGAGAAACCGGTGTATCAATTATCTGGAACATGATAAGGTGAAGAAAAAATACTTACAATTAAACGGGGAAGCTGAAGCTGATTTTTTTCTATCGCAGATCATCGAAGAAGAGGTGTATCTGGCATTGAAACAGGCAATTGATATTTTACCCCCTAAAATCAGGACTATCTTTTATCTGATACTGGAGAGGAAAACCAATGCGGAGATCGCCTCTTTGTTGGGGATAACCGAAGAGGCTGTAAAGGCTTATAGAAAGAGAGGTATGAAGATGCTGCGGATACGGTTGAGTAATTTCTGGATATTAGCATTGTTAATTTTTTAAATTTTTGCCCACTTTTTAGTTTTTTCCTGTCTTTATACAAAAGGCAGAAAATATGGAATTAAAAAGTGAGAAAGCATTTCGGATTGCTGATTTGATTTTGCGTTATCAGGAGGAGACTATCTCAGAAGAGGAGATGGAAGAACTCAGGCTTTGGCTGAAGAAATCAACGGAACATCAGCAACAATTTGAAAATCTGAATGATCGTGACTATATCAGGCGGAAACGCGAACTGGATTTGTCTATAAATCCGGCTGCTGCGTATACTGCTTTTTCTGAAAGAATAGCAAGGGAACGTCCATGGTCTTACAGGAAGTTGCGTGGGTTAGCTGCTGTGGCAGCTGTATGTCTGATTGCAATAGGAATTTACTGGTGCTGGCTCCGGGAAGACAGGAACGGTACGCTTGTTCCTCAGGTATCGACATCTGTCATTCCTGCTGGTAGTAGTAAGGCTGTCCTTACCTTGGCCAACGGGGAACAGATTCATTTGTGCGGAGATACTGCCACTTCTATAAAGCAGCAGGATGGTTCTGTAGCTAAGGCTTCGTCTGCCTCTTTAGTGTATCAGAATATTCCGTCTTTGCCGGAAGAGCTATTGTATAATTCTTTGAGTATTCCCCGTAAGGGAGAATTTACACTTGTACTGTCCGACGGAACGAAAATCTGGCTGAACTCGGAGAGTGAAGTGGAATATCCGATTGTTTTTCCCTCCGGGGAACGAAGGATACGTTTGCAGGGAGAGGCTTATTTTCAGGTGGCCTCTGATAAATCGTCCCCTTTTATTATAGAGATGGGAAAGGTGCAGGTACAGGTGTTGGGAACCTCTTTTAATCTCCGGGCTTATCAGGATGAAGAAATGATTCAGACCACCCTGGTGGAAGGGAGGGTATGCATGTTCACCGACAAAAAACGGATATTGTTGTACCCGAATGAACAGGGGGCTATAGAGCTGAAGACTGGTAATTTAGTTAAAAAGCAAGTGGATGTACAGGCATATATCGGTTGGAAAAACGGGAGGTTTATATTCGAACGTCAGACTCTGGAAGATATTATGAGGACTTTGTCGCGCTGGTATGATGTGCAGGTGGTGTTTCAGTCGGAAAAAGCCCGGCATATTGAATTTACCGGTAATTTAAGACGTTATGATGATTTCGGACAGATCGTGTCGATGCTGGCTCTGGCTTGTCCCGCAAAATTTAATGTTTCAGGAACTACTATTTATATCGCAGAATAAAAGACAGGTAGCCGATGTAGGGAATCGGCCGCCTGTCCGTTCTGGTATTTATTTACTTATAAGTCAAACAAAGTTATGAAAAAAACGAAAAACAGGAAATTTCCCGGTGTATTTCTCCCGGGACGAATGGTGCGGACGATGAAGCTGATGACTTTATTACTTGTGTTACAAACTTTTCAAGTGACTGCGAAAGGATATTCGCAGGAAAATATCACATTGAAAATGAAGAATGTGACCTTTGCAGAGGTCGTTAAAGAGATTGAACGCCAATCCAAAGTGACTTTCCTTTATAATCATGATTATGTACGTGAGCTGGATCGTCTGAATCCGGATTACTCGAATTTGAATCTTCAGGAAGTATTGGATCATATTTTGACAGGAACCAATTTGGAATACAAGTTGATCGATAATACGGTGGTCATTACTGCTAAACAGGGACAGGATCAGTTTGAGCAGGAGATACAGACCATAAAAGGAAAAGTTGTAGATGTACAGGGACATACCTTGCCCGGAGTGACTGTCGTTATCAAGGGTACGAACCTGGGGGTTGCTACGGATATGGATGGAAGATTTTCTATTCAGGTACCCCGTGGCAAGGCTGTCGTCCTGGTGTGTACCTTTGTTGGAATGCGTAAAAAGGAGGTGAATTATGTGGAAGGGAAAGAATTGACTATCGTCATGGAGGAGGAGGCTGCAGAGATGGACGAAGTGATTGTGACGGGGTATTTCCAGAAATCGAAAGAGAGTTTTACAGGTTCGGAGGTAACCATCAATACCGAGGAACTGAAAAAAGTCGGGGCTTTGAATATGATTCAGGCGTTGAATGCTTTCGATCCTTCTATCCGCTTGAACGAGAGCCTTACACAAGGGTCTAACCCCAATGTGATACCGGATATTACGATCCGGGGAGAGAATGGTTTTGACCTGAGGGCCAATGCTGACGATGCGACGACAAACCCCAATGCCCCGCTTTATATTCTGGATGGAGTGGAGGTTTCGGCAGAACGGATCTATGATATGGACCTGAACCGGGTGGAATCCACGACTATCCTGAAAGATGCCAGTGCAACGGCTTTATATGGGTCTCGGGGTGCCAACGGAGTGATTGTCATTACGACTATCCGTCCGAAAGCCGGACAAATCCGGATAAACCTGAATGCCAATTACAACGTTTCAATCCCGGATTTGAGGGATTATAATTTGATGAATGCTGCGGAAAAACTGGAATATGAACGCCGGGCCGGTGTATATACCGATCCTGTTTATTCAGAACAGGTACGACTGGAAGAGCTTTATAATTCACGTTTGGAAGAGGTGAAAAGAGGGGTGGATACTTATTGGTTGTCCCAGCCTCTGACTACTTCGTTAAATCAGCGTTATTCGCTCAATTTTGAAGGAGGAGATCAATATTTCCGTTATGGCGTGGATTTACGATATGATACGGATAAAGGAGTCATGAAGAAATCCGGACGGGACCGGTTGGGGATTAACTTGACTTTCAATTACAATATCGGTTCCAGCTTTTTTATCCGGAATGACTTGTCGGTCGATAATGTGAAAGCGAAGAATTCTCCGTACAATGAATTCTCTTTGTATGCCAACCAGAATCCGTATGACCGGATTTATGACGAAAACGGAGAGTTTGTGGAAAAACTTTCTTCAGGTGACTGGAATCCGCTGGTCAGTGCCAATCTGCCCAAGCGTAATACCAGCACTTATACCTCTGTTCAGGATAATTTCAATATCGACTGGAGGATTATTCCGGCTTTGCGTTTACAGGGGCGTTTCAGTTATACCAGGCAGTTTGACCGGCGGGATTTGTTTAAATCTCCGGAATCACTGGATTACAGTACAGAAACGGATCCGAAAAAGAAGGGGAGTTATTATCTGGTAAATTCCCGGAGTGACCGGTTCGACGGTAATTTGACACTGGCTTATAATAAGACGATAGATAAACACATGCTGAATGTCGGGGTCGGAAGCAATATCATGCAATCGGAGACGGAAGGTGAGTCTTTTACCGGAGTCGGGTTTATCAATCCGGACATGATTTTTATCGGTGCAGCCAATGCTTTTCAGGAAAATACCAGTCCTCAGGGAACCTATGATAAATCGAGATTGGTAGGATTTTTTACCAATGTAAATTATGGGTACGGCAATCGTTACTTCCTGGACTTTTCTTTTCGTTCGGACGGTTCCAGTAAATTCGGACGTAATTCGCGTTTTGCTCCTTTCTGGTCATTGGGGGTAGCCTGGAATGTGCACAATGAGTCTTTTTGGCATGCTCATGAGAAAAACGCATTGAAGCTGAGGGCTTCGGTGGGAAGTACGGGGACAACTAATTTTTCATCTACCCAGGCGCTGACAACTTATTTGTATGATTTTAGCAGGGAATATAACGGAAATTTCGGAGTTAGTCTGGCCGGATACGGTAATTCGAGTTTGAAGTGGCAGACAACCCTTTCTTATAATGTGGGAGTGGATTTTACTTTCTTGCACGGCTTGGTGGTGTTTAACGGAGATTTTTACATTAAAAATACCCGTAGTCTGCTGTTGCCTGTAACTGTAGCTCCTTCGACGGGATTTATCGATTATGTGGAGAATATCGGGAAATTGAGAAATACGGGTGTGGAAGCCCGTTTGCGTTTCAACCTGATCCAGGATGCAGTCAAAGATCTGAGATGGAATGTCACCTTATCCGCTTTCCATAACCGGAGTAAGATTACCCAATTATCCAATCAGTTGGAAACCATCAATCAATATGCCAACGATGACCGGGCAAACCAGGGAACGGTGGTATATCGTCAGTTCGAGGCGGGACGTTCACAGACGGCTTTGATGGTGGTGCGTTCCGGAGGAATCGATCCGGCTACCGGGAATGAAATTTATATTAAACGTAACGGGGAAATGACTTTTGAATATAACCATAACGATAAGATCGAATGTGGGGATATGAAGCCTAAAATCGAAGGAAATGTGAACACTAATCTGAACTGGAAAGGATTCAATCTGTATATGCTGTTTAAATATCAGTACGGTGGAAAAATATATAATGCTACCCTGGCCTCGAAAGTGGAAGGGGTTAATCCGCTTAAGAATGCTGATAAACGGGTATTGTACGACCGTTGGAAAGAACCGGGGGATCATGCGAAATTCAGACGTATCGACGATACGAGTGCGCCCTATCAGACAACCCGCCTGGTATTTGATAACAATTTGCTGGCTTTGCAAAGTGTCTCCCTGTCATATGAGTTGCCTCGTAAGATTTCCCAGAAAATGTATATGGAAAGAGTGAAGCTGCTGTTGAGTTCCACCGATCTGTTCCGCTTGTCCTCGGTAAAACAGGAACGGGGGACGAGTTATCCCTTTGCACGTACTTTCAGTATCGGTTTGAATGTTACTTTTTAGTCGTTAACAGATAAAGATAGAACTTATGAAAATGAAAAATAGCATATGGAATTTAGTTTGGGTGTGTTTGTTATGCTCCTGTAATTCCTGGTTGGATATTAAATTGATAAACCAGAGCGAAGAATCGGAATTGTTCAGTACGGAGCGTGGATTTTCCGAAGCGTTGGCCGGGGTGTATTATGATATGTCGGCGGCGGGACTATATGGTCAGACCCTTTCATTCGGCATGCTGGATGTGATGTCGCGTACTTATGATTATTCCCGGGTGCCGAATGCCATGAAAATATTCAGGGATTATGATTATGAAGACAAGGATATGGAGGCTTATATCTATTCCATATGGTATGCTTTATATGCTAATATTGCAGCCATCAATAATATATTGGAGTGGAGTGATAAAAATGCTTCTGTCCTGTCGGATGCCCGGCGTAATCAGGTCCGGGGTGAGGCATTGGCATTAAGGGCAATGCATCATTTCGATATTTACCGTTTGTTTGCTCCCGATGTGAAGCTGGATAAGGATGCCCGGATTTTACCTTATCAGCTGAAGTTCGGAGTGGAGACACCTGCTGTATATACGACACAGGAATATCTGAATCTGGTGGTCGGGGATTTAGAAAACGCTTTGGAATGCCTGAAAGATGATCCCATTTGTTCGGTGGTACCCTATGAATTAGGAAACGGGGTGGATGAAAATAAAGATCAGGCTGACCAGTATGTTGCACGAATGAATTATTATGCTGCAAAGGCTTTATTGGCCCGGGTTTATCTGGATATGGGGGGAGAATATAAAAAAGAAGCCCGTCGTTTGGCTGAAGAGGTGATTGAAAGTAAAAAATTCGCCTTATTGGATTATGAGAAAAGTTTGAATGTGGATATGGCCGATAAAGATTTGCTTTTTTCTAGTGAGCATATCTTTTCACTACGGAACCAGGCTATAAAAACAGGTGCTGAAGCGATACATAAACGGGTGACTGGTTCGGACGGTAATTTACAGATGGCTGTAGGGTTTCAGAGTAGCATATATGAAGGGGATCTGGATGATTACCGTTTGAATTGGTACAGTGAAATTTATATTGTAAAATATACCTCTGATAATAGTAAACGTTTTTTTCCGAAAGTTCCGATAATCCGTTTGTCGGAAATGTACCTGATTGCTGCGGAGGGTTGGATGGAAGACGATCCGGGGCATGCTGCGGAATTACTGCAGACTTTCAAACAGGCCAGGACACAGAAAGAGGTGGTATCGCAGGAAGTAACCGAAGACGTGATCATGCGGGAAATACGCAAAGAGTTTATCGGGGAAGGAGTGATCTTTTTAACTTATAAACGTTTGCATCACGATATCTGGGGAAATACTTCCGAAGATCAGGTGAAAGCTGATAATAATGTCTTTGTATTCCCGATCCCGGAAGATGAAATAGAGTATGGTAACAGAACACAAAATTGAATTGTCCAATGAAGAAAGTTATATATGTATTTTTATGGTTTTGCCTTTATTTACAAGGATGTGAGCAGAAGGTGGAATATCAGTATGATGATGTCAACCGGATATATTTCCAGTATGAGGTATTAAATAGCCTGGGCAACAAAGTAAGTCTGGATTCTGTCGTTTTTTCTTTTGGAAAACTTTCGGATGACGTTGGTGCAGATACGGCTAAAATAGTGGTACGTGTTTTAGGTAATACGTCGGAAGAACCACGTACTTACCGGGTAAAAGTACTTGAAAAAGGTAATTATTTAAATGGGGAGACCGATATGGTTGCCGATGAAGATTATGTATCCCTGGCTGAGGAGCAATTATTCGGTCCCGGCCGTTTTCAGGATACCCTCCGGATTGTTGTTTTCCGGAAAAATCTGAGTAAAAGCCTTCGGAATCCTGAAAGCAAGACGCTGATGCTTACACTTGTTGCCGGAGGAGATTTTCAGCTGGGCATTGAAGACGGGCGTGAGATGAAATTATCTGTCAATGACATTTTGTTTCCGCCAGCCTGGTGGACGGCCAATGAGGGGGAACTCGGATTTTATCATCCTAAAAAATGGCGTAAGCTGATCGAGCTGGATCCGATTTTCGCTATTGAAGATGCATTTGTGGGAACAGGGGTGGATATGACGAAGAAATCCCAGATATTGAGAGAATGGTTGAATAAAAATATCATTATCGATGATGAGACTGGTATGCGGATTATGATGGACGGACTTGTCGAGATTACGGACTTGAATTAAATAGGAGGCTATTATGAAAAAAATAATTACTTTTTTATACCTACTTATCCTGGCATATGCCTGTTATGATGATAAAGGAAATTACGATTATCGGGAAATCAACCAGATCAGCATACAGAATATCGATAGCCTGGTTCTTTGTGACCAGATGGATTTGTTGTCTATTCCCGTGACTTTGGAGGGAACGCAGTATTCGGATTCAAACCGGTTTACTTATATGTGGGAAGTCAACCAGAAGGTTGTGGCGACGACGAAAGATCTGAATGTATATGCTAATTTCCCGTTGGGGATTAATACAGCACGTTTTGTGGTAACCGATAAGGAATTGGGGACGAAGGCCTTTAAAAATTTCAGAATCAATGTGTCCAGTTCTACGGCAGGTGACGGTATCCTTGTTTTAAGCAAGTATCAGGGGCATGCAGAATTATCCTTTAAGCGTCTGGACAGAGAGGGGAGTACTTTTACTCCGAATTATTATGAAGCATTGACCGGTAACCGTTTGGGAACGAATCCACGCAAGATTCACCGGTGTTATATTCCTGAAGCGGCTAATGTCAATTCGGGATTGAAAATAGAGACGGATCAGCGGTTGAAGTGTCTGAGTGAGGAGACCTTAGTTGAGATCGGAGAAAACAAGTATCTGGATCATAACTTTTTTATCTCACGTGCCATGACTTTGCCGCCGGATATAACGGAGTTTGATGTGAAAGCCTGCTGGCATTTGACGACGTCTGCAACTACAACGAGTTTGGGAGGATATATTTTCGTGATTGCCAATGATGAGCTTTGGCATGATCAACGGATGGCTATGCCTGCGTACAACGTGGATTTGAATATGACATTTATGCAAAAAGCAAGCCCCTGGCATGGGCAATTGTCTCCGGTTATGTTTCT
>OGPQ01001642.1_pt1 | contig 14750 bp, 9 predicted proteins | sample 1552971 | NCBI WGS metagenome assembly OGPQ01 (sample SAMEA2580232, study PRJEB22360) | human gut metagenome | biome: human gut; feature: human-associated habitat; material: faeces | place: Denmark | collected 2008/2010 | reverse complement strand
CGTTATTAATGACGTTACAAAAATAAAAACATTTGGATTGTTTACAATTGATTTTAATATTCCCTGATAAAAATAGAATCCGGCATCCTTTTTCCCACTAAATAGGAGTTTAATTGATCCTGCTATTGTTGAAGGAGCATCCGTTTTATATCCTTGTATATATATGGGTGTATCTCCTATTCCACTTCTTAGCCCTGCAACAAGAACTAATATTGCTACTGACATAAAAGAAAAGAATTTATTATATTTTTTTGTATAATATCCATTTGAATATACTGTCTTTGCATTCATCCCTGCTATCAGACACAATAGATAAGACGATGCCAAAGTTATCCACCATACTGTCATTTATATCACCTACTTCTGTTTTCTCACATTACGTTTAATATATCCTGTCAATAAAATCCAAAGTATCACCTCTTCTCTGATCCGAGCAATGCTTTTAGACAGCTTGATAACACTTTAACGATTGTAACCGCCGCAAAGCTTTTCCTACGAAGACATACATGTTTTTAAATTTTCCTTCCATGTTTTATTATATTTCATATCAACCTTACGAATAAATGCAAATCCATTTGGATTATTATAATATTGACGTAACATATTGTAGCTTGATCCATCTAATTGATATTCCACATCGCAAAGTACATCGTTTAAAACCAATAGCTTATAATCTTGATCACATAATAAATATTTATATCCTAATGAAACATATCTTTCTCCTTCAAATACTGGATATGGAGGGTATTGTTTCATTATACTTGTACGATATACAAGCTTTTTATCACCTTTTCCTCCATTTCTGTAATAACCAGACAAAGTAGTTTCTTTCAAATTTTCTGGAAATTTTTCTCCTATAATATTTCCATCCAAATCATCATCCAAGCCAATAATTCCTGCATATTTTTCACTTCCATTTCTATTCCAGAAATCAATGATTTTCTCTATTGCATTCTCTGAAAGACGATCATCTGAATCAATACATACATTTAATTCTGTATCTATCAATTCGTATGCCAGATTATGTGCTGTATGCATTCCTCCATTTTTTTTATATTTATAAATAATTTCAAATCCGTTATCTTTATTCAACCATGAATCTACAAGTTCTTTTGTATTGTCTGTTGATCCGTCATCTATAATCAGCCATTTAAAATCTTTACATTTTTGTTTTAACATGCTCTCATAGCATCGTCCTAATGTATGTGCTCGATTATACGCTGGTGTGAATACTGTTAGTTTAACTTTCTGCTGCATTGATATAAAATTCCTCCAACCACTTTGCATTTTGTTTAATATCAAATCCTGCTTTTACGATTTCTTCATACATATCTTTCTTTTTGTAATCTGTACTTTCTGAAATCACAAAATCACTCCATGCCTTTACATCTTTTTCCAATGAATATATCCTTACATTTTCTGTAATACAACATTCTCTTGGAATCGTATCTGAGATAATACATAAATTACCTGCTGCCTGAGCTTCTACCATTGTTACTGGTAACCCTTCAAACAAAGATGGAAATAAAAATACATCAAAGCATTTCATGATCTGATCCACATCAGATCTGACACCCAGAAATCTGACTTGTTCTTCTAATCCTAATTCTTTCACTTGATTTTGTATTTCTTCTTTTAATTCTCCTGTTCCTACTAATAATAAAATTGCATTTTCCCTTTTGGCATGTACTTCCTTAAAAATTTTTATTAAAAATTGGTGATTTTTTTGTTTAAAAAACCGTCCTACATGTCCAACTACAAATTGATTTTCTAGATTCAATTCTTTTCGAATTGCTTCTTCTTTTTTGCTATCATATCGAAATCTTTCAGCATCTATCGCATTATTCAACTGAATAAATTTATCTTCATTTTCTTTGCCAAACAGCCAGTCACCAGATTCTTTCCCACACATAAACATATGTGTAAGATATGGCATCATTTTCTTCTTAAAATAATTACGTACGATCATTTTCCACTCAAAACCATGTGGTGCATTATGTGCATGACAAATTCTTACTGGAATTTCTTGTCTTGCTGCTTCTCTTAAAGCAAAATATCCCAATTCCGACATATGTGAATGAATAATCCTGTATTCTTTATGTTCTTCAAAAAATTCTCGAATCTTTTTTTTATACAAAGAAAAATTTTGAGGATACATTGGCGGCATACGATAAATTCTTCCGCCTAGCTCTTTTATTTCTTGTTCATACGCACCTTTTTCTTCCCGATGAACGAGAAAATCGAATTGAACTTTCTCTCTATTTATTTTTCGATAGTAATTCATGACCATGGTTTCTGCTCCACCACGATTCATGATCGTAAATAAATTTAACACCCTTACTGGTTCCATAACTTCTATCTCCCTATCATCTTCTGAATACAGATCAGCATTGCATACACCCCACATGCCATGTTATGTTTTGCAAACCAATAAAATATCTTCCAGTGAATCGGAAAATACTTTAGTTCAAACTGCTGATATGCTTCTCGATATCTTTTTGTTGATAATATTTTCTTGATTTCTCGATTCTTATGCTTTTTATCACTTTCCATCAGATTCAATCCTTGTCCTAAAATTCCAAGGCATATTCTATTGTTTACTGCTGTCACATAACTTTTATCTAAATGTTTGTCTTTTATATATTCAAACATCAAATCATACATATGATTCCATTGATCAAATAATTTCTCTTTGTATTGAGATGTGATTGAATTCTCATTATATTTTCTGTAATGGTAAAAATACTCTTGCAAATATACCACTTTATGAAGATGTTCAAATACTTCTAAATTAAATAATCCATCTTCATATGTACCTATTTTTCGAATATCTGTAAATACTATCCCGTTATCTTCAATGATATCTCTTCGATATAATTTCCCCCAGACTGGACATAGAGCATCTGCACTTTCTACCTGAGCCAATTCGTTTCCAACTAAACCGAAAAATCTACGATGTAACCCACTTATCTGATCATCTTCAAATGTTATTTCTTCCTTTTCAAAAATATTCTTAGGTAATGAATTCTCTTTGAATTCTCGTATATAGCTCCACATTACTAAGTCTGCTTGTTCTTTTTCTGCCTTTTCATATGCAATTTCGCAGGTATTTTTATCAATCCAGTCATCTGCGTCAACAAACATTAGGTATTTCCCTTGTGCCCTATCCATTCCAAAATTTCTGCTTAATGAAACACCTTCATTTTGTTTGGAATAAACATTAATTCTTGAATCTTTTGTTTCATATTCTCTTAATACTTCAAAAGATCCATCATCAGATGATCCATCAATACAAATAATCTCAATTTCTTTTAATGTTTGATTTATAAGACTATCTAAACATTGTTCGATATATAATTTTGTATTGTAACACGGTACAATAATTGATATTTTCACCATAAACTTCCCTACTATCTATCTTCCAAGTCCTTCCAAAGTCATCTCAACAACCTTCTCCTTATCAAACCTCTCCTCTATCACTTCCCGTGACTTCTCTCCCATCTGTTTCTTCTGGGCATAGGAAAGTTCAATAAATTCCATCATCTTCTCTTCCAATCCCTTAACATCCTTCACATCCACCAGATACCCATTCTCGCCATCTCTTACAGCTTCCATACACCCATGAATCCTGCTAGTGATCAGTGGTCTTCCCATCGCTCCACATTCTAGCAGTGTATTTGCCATGCCTTCATGATACGATGGTAATACAAAGCAGTCACATTTCTTAATGAATGGTTTGACATCTTCCTGATAGCCATAATAATAAATGATCCCATTTCTGACCAATGACTGAATTCGTTCCTTGTAATCATCTTCCATTGGTCCTACGATATCAAACGATACTTCTGGGTAGATCTTCTTAATATTCTTTGCTGCTTTGAACAGTTCTTCGACTCCTTTTTCTTTCATCACTCGTCCAATAAACAAGAACCTGATGTTTCTTGACTCTTCTGGGTATGGTGTCATCTTGTATTCATCAAGGTCGATCCCTGCTCCTGGGAGAGTACATGATCTGGATTCTTTGATAATATTATTTTCTATAAACACCTGCTTATTTCCTTCATTTTCAAAGAAGATCGTTTTTGCCTTTTTGCAGGATAGTTTATATAAAAATACGACGAGTTTCTTGATCATATTTTCATTCTGAAATGCAGTTCCTAATCCTGTGATATTGACTGCATATGGAATTCTTTTGAATCTTGCTGCGATCCCTCCGTAGATGTTTGGTTTAATCGTGTAGGTGATCACAAGGTCTGGCTTTATCTTGCCTAAGATGTTAAAGTATCTCATCATCAGTTTAAGATCTGTTGCTGGATTGATTCCTCTTCGATCTACCGGTGTTTCGATAAAATGACATCCCATTTCTTTTAAATTCTGTACTAACATTCCTTTTGGCAGGGATATATAGACTTCATTTCCTTGATCTATGAGCTTTTTGATCAGTGCTTTTCTGAATTTGTATAATCCTACGTCTAGGTTTGCTAAAATTAATATCTTCTTATTCTTCATCGTTTACTCTTCTCACTGGTACTCCAACATAAGTTCCTGCTTCGTTGATATCTTCGATCACTGTACTTCCTGCTCCCATGATCACTTCGTCTGTGATATGCAGTCCTTGTATGATCTGGCTTCCTGTGCCGATCTCTGTCTCAGTCTTTAAATGGACATCTCCTGACAGTAAAACTCCCGGATACAGGGTATTATAATCTCCGATCTCGTCATCGTGTCCGACAATACTTCGATTGCAGATCAGGTTAAAATTACCGATCTCTATATTCGTTGTCATAATAACGGATGTACAAATGATATTTCCTTGTCCTAGATGCACTCTTTGTGATGTGATCACGGATGGATCGATCAGATTAGGATACCATAAGTTTGGATTTGGCAGACATTTTAAAACGAGTTTTTCACGGACTTTTGCATTGCCTATAGCGAAGGCGACGGCAAGTTTTTGTTCTTTGTCGTATTCTTCGAGGTATTTCATTCCTCCAAGAATCGGATAGCCATCTATGATGCTGCCTTGCTGGATTCCATCGTCTATATATCCAAGAATCTCATATGTTGGTTCTTCTTCATTGATCCGTTCGATCAGCCACTGAGTATCTCTTCCCATACCACCGGCTCCAACGATCACGATTGGTTTTATCTTTGGTTCTTTACTCATATAACCCATCCTCATTCTTCTTCCAATAGCATTCCATTCCTAATGCTTTCGGTGCAATAAAATCTTTCTCGATATCATCTCCGACAAATGCCATGTTCCTGCATGGTATTTCTAATCGTTTTCTCATGATCAGAAATGGAAGATCATTTGGTTTCCTGAATTCCATGACATTTCCATGTCCTGCAAGTTCGTCTGTGATCAGTATCTCATCTGCCATTTTATCTAACCCCAGGGCTTCTATCTTGGCTCGCTGTACTTTTGGTGTTCCATCGATCAAGATCCCGATACTTCGCTTTTGCGTGTGTAGTTCAAAGAATAATTCTTTGACTCCTTCATACAATGAAATCTCTGGTTTATGGTCCCTGATGGCTTCTCTGCATTTTAATAATAATTCATCCGAATACATTCCTGCATCTTTTAATACCGTTTCCAGTGGCGGCTGCCCTTTTTCCAGTGCTGCGCATAACTTATTAAAGATATTGTTCACTTCTGGAAGCATTCGTTCTACCACTCGGAAACTGCTTCGTACATAATCTTTCTCTGAGTATAATGTGTCATCCAGATCAAAGATCACTGAACCAATTCCCTCGTCTAAATGATACAGATCTTTAAAATCATGAATCTCTACAATCGGTTCTTCTCTTGTATTTAAACATACACTTTTTTCAAATCTTGTGAAAATAACATTGTCATCGGCTGCATCCTCTTTGTATTCCATTGGTTCACCTAACATCATGGAGAGTGCTGCATATGGTGCGTCGGCTCCTGCCTTGATCGATACGGTGTTTGCCTGATGATACCATGGTTCCATTCGGATAAAATAATCTTTGTCTGTATGTTCTTCACGAAGCATAAAGATCGTCATCCATCCGGATGGCCTTAATTTCTTTATCACTTTCTTTGCTTCTTCTACGATCTTATAATCTCTTACAACTCTGTATCTTGCACTTTCTTTTCCCTCGACTTCTTCCTTTGCCCTTGGTGTGATGTAAACCGGGCTTCCGTCTAGATTGCAGAATACGTCGATCTCATACATCTTCCCATTTAAAAATGGACGTATCGTGTAATTCGCGTATTTTGATGCATGAAAACTTAATTCTTGTTCATCATGGATCATGATGCTTTTCTCCAGATTATCCATTTCATCCAATACTGCAAACATTGCTGGGAATCCTTGTGTATAGTCATTGGCACTGCTTACGACCTGTGGTGCGTTAAGACCACATTCTTCAAAGAAACGAGCTGTCCAGCGTTTGTTGCTGCACAGCAGAGCTAATTCTTCATTTGCAATGAGAACTTCTGTTCCAACAGCTTCAAATTCGCTGGCTCTTTGTGACAGGATAAAAACGTCTTCTTCTGTTCTTGGAATGAGCAGACCGATCTTCTCCTGTTTACAGATATGTAAGAGTTCTGTGACATAACCTTCTTCCCCTGGCTGTGGAACCTGATAGTGCTTATGGCAGCGATATAATGCTGGTGCTTCCAGTGAATGATCACAGCCGACAAATGTTACTTTCACCCCTAATCTGCCGGCAGCATAACGGAAGGTATCGATAAATTCGACCTGATCTGCCACGCTTGAAAATAAGATCTTTAAGTGTCCTGCTTTCTTGTATTTGGAAAACTGGTCTTTCTTTGTTCCCTGAAAGGCATACATTGTCACAGATTCCTGTGCACTGATCCCTGCTCTTTTTAAGACTTTGGTCACAGTCTTTAATATGATCTTGATGTCGGTAAGAAATGAAATGTTATCCACATATTCAAGGTCGAATTCAAACTTTTCTTCCCAGCTGATGGCATTTCTCCCATTCACCTGTGCAAGTCCAGTCAGTCCTGGTCTTACATCTGCACGTCGTTTCTGTCTTGCACTGTAGAAATCTATGTATTGTTTCAATAATGGTCTTGGCCCGACAAAACTCATATGTCCAAATAAGATGTTGAAGAATTCAGGTAATTCATCAAGACTCGTGGATCTTAACATCTGACCAAATCTTGGAAGACGTTCTTTGTCTGGTAACAGATCACCATTCTCATCGACGGCATCTGTCATACTTCTGAACTTGTAGAGTGTAAATATTTCGTTATGATATCCCGGTCTTTCTTGTTTGAAGATCACAGGGCTCCCTAATTTGATCCTTACTAACAGTGCTGTGACAAGCAGAATCGGGCTTGATACAATGATACAGCACAGTGACAATATGATGTCAAAAAATCGTTTGATATATTTGTGATACATCTTTATATATACTCCGTTTACATTTTGTTCTTATCGGTCCAGTACGGATCTTATGATTCCTATAATCCGATCCATATCTTCTTTTGTATTCTTAATATCACTTGGAAGACATAATCCGCGATCAAAGATATCTTCTGATACTGGCTTCTTATCATCTTCGTAATGAGAATAGAATTCGCACCCTTTAAATACTGGTTGTTGATGTAATGGTTTCCAGATCGGACGGCTCTCGATATTCTCTCTTTCCAAAGCTTCTATGATATCTAATGGTTTTGTCTTACTGTCTTCATCGATCGTCATGCATGATAACCAGAAGTTTGGTTCACTGCATGTTTCATATGGATTCATATGCATTTGTTTATAATCCTTGAAAGCATCTTTGTATGTCTCATAAATTGCTTTTTTCTTCGCAATGTGTTCATCCAGATGCAGAAGCTGTCCTCTTCCAACTCCCGCTGTGATATTAGACATTCGGTAGTTATATCCGATCTCCTTGTGTTCATAATGTCGGACCGGTTCTTTTGCCTGTGTTGCCAGGAATGTTGCATGCTTGATGTATTCTTCATTCTCTGATGCGATCATTCCACCGCCTGATGTCGTGATGATCTTATTTCCATTGAATGAAAATCCTGCCATGACTCCGAATCTTCCTGTCTGAACTCCTTTATATGTTGCTCCCAGACTTTCTGCAGCATCTTCGATCAGTGGAACTTTATATTCTTCACAGAGTGCTTTGATCTCGTCTACCTTGGCTGGTGTTCCATAAAGGTGTGCAACGATCACTGCTTTTGCTTCTTTATGTTCTTCCAATGCTCTTTTCAATGCCTGTGGTGACATATTCCATGTCTCTGGTTCAGAATCCACGAATACAATCTTGCCTTTTTCGTAGGCGACTGGATTCACAGTTGCAGCAAAAGTCAGTGAAGGACATATCACGGTATCTCCTTCCCCGACTTCTAATAATTTCACCGCCAGATGCAGTGCTGCGGTTCCTGCGCTTAGTGCACTGCAGTGTGCGATTCCTGTATACGCTTCCATCTCACGTTCAAAGCCATTGACATTTGGCCCAAGTGGTGCGATCCAGTTGGTGTCAAATGCTTCCTGCACAAACTTCTGTTCTTCCCCATGCATCGTTGGTGATGCCATATATATACGTTCTTTCATGCTGTCTCATCCCCCTGTCATTTTGTCTGTTTATATGTATACTCTGGAACTAATTTTTTTACAACTTCACGAATATTCGGATCTTCGGAAAATGCCGCATGATCTAATTCAGCGATCAGTTCACTAAATTGTTCTGTCTCCATCATCCTTGGACTTCCAATGAAAATTCGTTTGTTCTTTGTCTCTTTTTTATTCTCCTCATCGATCAGAAGTTCTTCATACAGCTTCTCCCCTGGTCTTAAGCCAGTAAACTGGATTTCTATATCTTCTCCTGGTGTAAGTCCTGATAAACGGATCATATTCTTCGCAAGATCTAAGATCTTGACTGGTTCTCCCATATCAAGGATAAATATTTCCCCGCCTTCTGCGTAAGCTCCTGCTTCTAACACCAGACTGACGGCTTCTGGGATCGTCATAAAGTATCGGATGATCTCTGGATGTGTAACTGTTACCGGACCACCATTGGCAATCTGCTTCTTGAACAACGGAACGACACTTCCGTTACTTCCAAGAACATTTCCAAATCTTACAGCAACGTATTCTGTATCGTATAAGCTATTCATGTATTGAATGACCATCTCACAGATTCGCTTGGAAGCGCCCATGATATTTGTCGGTCTTACTGCCTTATCCGTGGAGATCAGTACCATTCTCTTTACGCCGCTCATTCCTGCTTCTTTGGCTATGTTAAATGTACCAAATACATTGTTCTTGATCGCATCATGTGGGCTGTCTTCCATCAATGGCACATGCTTATGTGCTGCTGCATGAAATACGATATCAGGCTTATAATCTTCGAAAATATTGTGTATTCGCAGATGGTTCTGGACAGATACGATCAATACTTTCAGATCTAGTTCTGGATGTGTTCTCTTTAATTCCATCTGAATCTCGTAGGCGTTGTTCTCATAATTATCAATGATCACTAACTTCTTCGGCTGATATCTTGCGATCTGTCTGCAGATCTCACTTCCGATCGATCCGCCTCCCCCTGTGACAAATACGACTCTGTCTTTGACATAGCTCATGATTGATGGAAGATTGGCTTTCACTGGCTCTCTTCCAAGCAGATCTTCAATCTCTACTTCTCTTAGAGCAGATACTGTAACTTCACTGTTGATCAGCTGATATAAACCCGGAAGAATACTCAGACGGCATCCTGTCTGCTTGCAGATCTCAAGGATGTCCTTGCGGTCCTTGGGTTCTATTGTCGGAATTGCCAAAATGATCTCTTCAACATCAAATTTAACTGCATTGCGCAGGATCGTATTACGATTGCCAACCACTGGTATCCCAGATAAATATGTTCCTTTCTTCGCTGGATCATCATCTATGATGCAACGGATCGTTTTAGTCACATATGTACTCTTTTTGATCTCATTTAAAATGATGCTTCCTGCTTCTCCTGCTGCGATCACAACTGCTTTAACGATATTAATAAAATCGGAGATTCCTGCATACTTCCATTGCGTTGAATACAATCGATATGCCATAAAGATCACAATACTGCAAAAGAGATTCAACGGCATGTATTTTGCAGCATTTTTCAAAAAAATCGGTGCGATCTGTGATGGATAGAATTCAAATCGCGTTAATAATGCAAGATATGATGCTATGATCATCATTATGATATCTGAAATCCCAAGTATCATATTCCATTTCTTTCTTTGGATGATTATTTTTAATTTCTTCATATACTTTCCCCTAACATATGCTCTCACATATTTGTTTTAAATCTATTATACCATTCCTTTTCTTAATTTCCTATATCTACTCCTGCTCATTTCCTGCTTTTTGGTAATTTTTTCTTAAAATACAGCAAAAAGAGATGGAAAAATCTATATTGTTTTGATCTTTCCATCTCTTTTTATATTAAAATTTTATCTTATTATACGTTGATCTCAGCTGTTAATCCGAGTACTTCTTTATTCTCTTCCAGAATTGGATTGATCACTTCATTCACAAATTCTTCTGTCTGCTGTGGTGCACGTCCTACGAAGTTCTCTGGTTTCATGATCGCCTGTAACTGCTCCATGTTCATACCAAATGCTGGGTCTGCTGCGATTCTTTCTAACAGATCGTTTGCTTTTCCTTCTTCTTTGACAACTTTTCCTGCTGCCATAGAATGTACACGGATCTTCTCATGAAGTTCCTGTCTGTCTCCACCAGCTTTTACTGCATCCATCATGATATTCTCTGTTGCCATGAATGGAAGTTCGCTTCTTAAACGGCTTTCGATAACCTTAGGGTATACAACTAATCCGTCTACAACGTTTAAGTAAAGGTCTAAGATACCATCGATCGCTAAGAATCCTTCTGGTACAGATAAACGTTTGTTGGCTGAGTCATCTAATGTTCTTTCAAACCACTGTGTAGATGCTACTAATGCTGGGTTCATGGCATCTGACATTACGTAGTTTGCTAAGGAAGCGATTCTTTCACTTCTCATTGGGTTTCTCTTATATGCCATTGCAGATGATCCAATCTGGTTCTTCTCAAATGGTTCTTCTACTTCTTTTAAGTGCTGAAGAAGTCTGATGTCGTTTGAGAACTTATGAGCAGACTGTGCGATCTGGCTTAATACGTTGATCACGCGGGAATCAACTTTTCTAGAGTATGTCTGTCCAGATACTGGCTGGCATTTGTCAAATCCCATCTTCTTGGCGATCATTCCATCGATCTTCTTGATCGTTTCGTGGTTTCCTTCGAATAACTCTAAGAAACTTGCCTGTGTTCCTGTTGTTCCTTTTGATCCTAATAATCTCATGTTAGCGATCACGTGATCAAGATCTTCTAGATCATATACGAGATCCATCAGCCAAAGGCTTGCTCTCTTACCTACTGTTGTAGGCTGTGCTGGCTGAAAATGTGTAAATCCAAGTGTTGGAAGATCTTTGTATTTCATTGCGAATTTGGATAATTCGTTGATCACATTTAATAATTTTACTCTGACAAGCTTTAATGCTTCTGTCATGATGATGATGTCTGTGTTATCACCAACATAGCAGGATGTTGCTCCTAAATGGATGATTCCTTTTGCCTTTGGACATTGTACTCCGTATGCATATACATGAGACATAACATCATGACGGACTAATTTTTCACGTTCTTTTGCTACATCGTAGTTGATGTCTTCTGCATGTGCTTTTAATTCGTCGATCTGTTCCTGTGTGATATCAAGTCCTAATTCTTTCTCTGTCTCAGCAAGTGCGATCCATAACTTTCTCCATGTCTTAAACTTCTTGTCTGGGGAAAAGATGTACTGCATCTCTTTGCTTGCATAACGTTCTGATAATGGGCTCTGGTAACGGTCGTTCATAAAAATCTCCTTATCCTTATCTTTCAAAATTTCCACGAATATCTCTTGTTGGCGGTTTCATTGGATACTCACCTGTGAAACATCCTTTACAGATCGGTAATCCCTGTACCATCTGTGAAAGTCTCTCTTCTCCTAAGTATCCTAAACTATCTGCTCCGATCACTTCACAGATCTCGTTGATCGATCTGTTATATGCGATCAGCTGTTCTCTCTCTGGAATATCAGTTCCAAAGTAGCATGGCCACAGGAATGGTGGGGAACTGATCCTTACGTGAACTTCTGTCGCTCCTGCATCGCGTAACATCTTCACAATGCGGTCACTTGTTGTTCCTCGTACGATGGAATCATCGATCATGATGACTCTCTTTCCTTTGACTGCTTCTTTTAAAACATTTAACTTGATCTGCACGCTTGATTCACGGCTGCTCTGTCCTGGTTTGATGAAAGTTCTTCCAACATAACCGTTCTTGACAAACGCGGTTCCATATGGGATTCCTGACTCTAAGGAATATCCAAGAGCTGCTGCATTTCCTGATTCTGGTACTCCGACAACTAAGTCTGCTTCTACTGGTGAATCCTGTGCGAGGTATCTTCCTGCCTGAATTCTTGAGTGGTATACCCCAACTCCGTCAATCTCACTGTCTGGTCTTGCAAAATAAATGTATTCAAAGATACATCTTGCTGTTTTCTCCTTTGGAAGACATAAATCACAGTCTGACTGAATTCCATCCTTTGTGATCGTTACGATCTCTCCTGGATTCACGTCACGGATAAATTCTGCTCCGATCGTATCTAATGCACAGCTTTCAGATGCTAATACATAAGCGTTATCTCTCTTACCGATACATAATGGCTTAAATCCATATGGATCTCTTGCCCCGATCAGTTTCCTTGGTGACATAACGATCAGGGAATACGCACCTTTGATCTTCTGCATTGCTCTGGCTACTGCCTTCTCAATTGATGATGTATTTACGCGTTCTCTTGCGATATGATATGCGATAACTTCGGAATCGATCGTTGTCTGGAAAATAGCTCCTGTCTTTTCTAATTCTTCGCGAAGTTCTATTGCATTGATCAGATTACCATTATGTGCAAGTCCTAAAGTACCTTTTACATAATTTAAAACCAGTGGCTGGGCATTCTCAGGAACACTCTCTCCTGCTGTTGAATACCTTACATGCCCCACACCGATATCTCCCTTTAATGCCTGAAGGGAATCTGGTGTAAACACTTCATTACATAATCCCATACCTTTTTGAGATGTGACATTACGTTTTGGACCATTCGTATCAGAAACTGCAATTCCGCAGCTTTCCTGACCTCGATGCTGAAGTGCAAACAATCCATAATAGATCGTTGACGCTACATCATTGCCATCGAAATCGTAGATACCGAAAACTCCACATTCTTCTCCCAACTTATCAAAGTTCTCTCTGCTCATCGTGATCTTTTGACCTTTCTGTTATACAATCTTTAGTTTCGTTTGTAAAATACACATTTTTGATAGTAACATATTCATTTTAAATCTGCAAGCATCCCTGTTATTGATTCTCTTTTAATAATGTAGTATCCGGAGGGATCTCTCCTCGCTTAAGCTTTGTATATATGATCCTTCTTACAGATTTATCGATTCTTGATTCTTTGATCTTGCCACTTTTTAGTGCCTTCTTAATTGCCTTGTATGCTTCTTTATAGTTATCCGGCATCACGATCAGGTCAACTCCTGCCTGAATTGCTTTCACTGCTGCTTCTCCGGAACTATAGTTATCTGTGATTGCTTTCATGTTCATCGCATCGGTCATGATAACGCCCTTATATTCAAGTTCATCTCTTAGAATATCTGATACAACTCTGCTGCTCAAGCTTGAAGGCTCCTTCTCATCTGTCACATTAGACAGCATCAGATGTGACACCATCACTGCATCAGCTTTTGCCTTGATTCCTGCTTTAAATGGTTTAAAATCTGTATCTCTTAATGTATTGATCGTCTGATCGGTCTCTGTGCTTCCGCGGTGTGTGTCTCCTCCAGTCTGTCCACTTCCTGGAAAATGCTTTAATGTCGCTGAGATCTGTTGTTTCTGCATGTTCTTTACCAGTGTTGTAATAATATCAGCAACTTTCTTTGAGTCTGTCCCAAAGCTTCGGTCTCCAATCTCTGTGTTATTCTTATTCGTTAAAACGTCTGCGACTGGTGCCAGATTCATGTTAAATCCAAGCTCTTTTAATTCCTTTCCCTGTGTCTTTCCCATCTGCGCGATCTTCTTGTTATTGTAAGTTCTTCCAACTTCCTGTGCAGATGGATATACTGTCATCTTCATCTTGGGATTTGATGCGACTCTTGAAACCTGTCCACCTTCCTCATCCACTGCCATAAATAGTGGGATATAGGAGGCATCTTGAAGCTCATCCGTCATCTTCTTTGTCTGATCAGGTGTGTTGATATTCTTCGCAAACATGATCACTCCACCTGCTGGATACTTCTTCAATGTCTTCTTCATCTGGCTCGTCACGCTTGTCTGATTCTTGCTTTCTGCCTCATCTAATTGATAAACAGATACCATAAATAGTTGTCCGATCTTATTCTTTAAGGACATCTCCTTTGTGATATCTTTTGCCATTCCCTGCAGGGTTGTTTCATCCAGATCTTCTGTCTTGAGTTTCTTTGTTGTACTCTTCTTCCCGCATCCTGCTGTCATGACAAGCATCAATACAAGGACAAGGCTGATTAAACGTCTCTTCATTCTTTCGTGTCCTTTCCGTGCATGCTCTTTTCTTTTTATTATACCAGAAGCATTTGTTTGTATCAAATGCTGTTACGTCCTATTTCTGTGAATTACCCCTCCCATGCGGTACAGTAGTTC
>OGPQ01001640.1_pt1 | contig 14757 bp, 15 predicted proteins | sample 1552971 | NCBI WGS metagenome assembly OGPQ01 (sample SAMEA2580232, study PRJEB22360) | human gut metagenome | biome: human gut; feature: human-associated habitat; material: faeces | place: Denmark | collected 2008/2010 | reverse complement strand
TGCCCGATAGCGAGGAGCATCAGCTCTCTGTCATTCATTTTGTGGGGAAGATGAGCTTATCTGCGTGCCAGATATTCTCGGCGTATTCGTTTATCGCTCTGTCAGCGGCAAAGCGGCCCGCGCCCGAGATATTCATCAGCGACATCTTATCCCACCTTGCGGTGTCGTGCCATATCTCCTCGGCGCGCTTCTGCATCCTGCGGTAATCCGCAAAGTCCGCAAGCACCATATAGGGGTCGTGATAGACTATCGTGCCGCCTATCTCGCCGAAGGTCTTGCCGCCGATGCCCTTGTTGATGAATTCGATTATCTCGTGTATCTCGGCGTTGTTGTTGTAGTAATTCTGCGGGACATAGCCGCTGCGCTTGAGGTCGTTGACCTCGGGGGTCGTCATGCCGAAGATGAGGATATTATCCTTGCCCACGGCGTCGTGTATCTCGACGTTTGCGCCGTCCATCGTGCCGAGGGTTATTGCGCCGTTGAGCATGAGCTTCATGTTGCCCGTGCCGCTTGCCTCGGTGCCCGCAAGGGATATCTGCTCGCTGATATCGGCGGCGGGCATGAGAGCCTCCGCCATGGTGACGTTATAATCCTCCATGTAAACGACCTTCATCAGATCCTTTACGTCGGGGTCATTGTCAATGAGCTTTGAAAGGGCACAGATGAATTCGATTATCTTTTTTGCCATAAAATAGCCGGAGGCAGCCTTTGCGCCGAAGATATAGGTGTGCGGGGTGTAATTGCCGTTAGGATTTGCCTTTATCTCAAGATATTTTGCAAGGATGTTGAAGGCGTTGAGATGCTGGCGCTTATACTCGTGCAGCCTCTTTACCTGAACGTCAAATATCGAGGTCGGGTCGAGCGTTATGCCCGTCCTGCTCTTGGCGAGGGCGGCGAAATCCTCCTTGTTGGCTGTCTTTATCTTACGCAGGTCTGAGAGAACGGCTGCGTCGTCCTTGTACTTTCTGAGCTTGAGCAGCTCGTCGCCGTCGTAAACGAAGCCGTCGCCGATAAGCGAGGTGATATATGACGACAGGCGGGGGTTCGCCTGGCAGATCCAGCGGCGGTGAGCAATGCCGTTGGTGACGTTGGTGAATTTATCCGGCTCAAGGGTATAGAAATCCTTGAATACGCTGTTCTTGAGTATCTCGCTGTGGAGGGCGGATACGCCGTTGACCTTGTGGCAGACCGCCACGCAGAGGTTGGCCATCCTGACGACGCCGTTTGAGATTATCGCCATGCGCTCGACCTTGGCGGAGTCGCCGGTCAGCTCCCAGATCTTGCTTCTGAAGCGCTTGTCTATCTCTTTGACTATCTGATATATTCTCAGCAGGCGGCTGAAGAGCTCCTCGCTCCAGCATTCGAGAGCCTCTGCCATGACGGTGTGGTTGGTGTAGGCGCAGACCTGCTCGACCACCGAGTAGGCGTCGTCCCAGCCGTAGCCGCATTCGTCGAGCAAAATTCTCATCAGCTCGGGGATTGCAAGGGTGGGGTGAGTGTCGTTGATGTGGATAGCGTTCTTCTCGGCGAAATTCTCAAGGGTGGTGTAATCCCTGAGGTGCCTTGCGACGATATCCTGTATCGAGGCGGAGACGAGGAAATACTGCTGGCGCAGCCTGAGGCTCTTGCCCTCGGGGTGATTGTCGGCGGGGTAGAGCACCTTGCTGATGACCTCCGCCATAGCCTTCTCCTCCATGGCTCTCATGTAATCGCCCTGGTTGAACATTGCCATGTCGATGCCGTCGACCTTCGCCGACCACAGACGCAGCACTGCAACGCCTCTGCCGTCCTTGCCGGGCACCATCATATCATAGGGGACTGCCTTGACGGTCTTGCAGCCGACAAGCTCGACCTGGTGGAAGTCGTTATCCCAGCTGTCCTCGACCTTGCCCTCGAATTTGACCTCAACGGTCTTATCCTCTCTGGGCACGAGCCATACTTCGCCGCCGGGGAGCCAGAAATCGGGCATCTCCGTCTGCCAGCCGTCGATTATCTTCTGCTTGAAAATGCCGTATTCATAGAGTATCGAGTAGCCCATGCCTCTGTAGCCCTGATTTGCCAGGGCGTCAAGGTAGCAGGCGGCAAGCCTGCCCAGACCGCCGTTGCCGAGACCCGCATCCGGCTCGCAGTCATAGAGCTTGTCGAGCTTCACGCCGAAGCCGTCAAGGACCTTCCTTGCGGTCTCGGTCATGTTGAGATTGTAGAGAGTGTTTTTGAGGCTTCTGCCCATGAGGAACTCCATGCAGAGGTAATAAACCTTCTTCTGCCCCGCTTCCTTCGACTCCGCGTTGAAATCCCTGCGGATGTCCCTGACCATATCTCTCGAGATTATCGAGAGCACACGGTAGAACTGGTCGTTGGTCGCGTCCTCCGGCTCAACGCCGAAAAGATGCGAGAGCTTGGCTCGGATAAGCTCCTCGAGCGCCTTCTTTGTGATGTTTTTATTCATACTATCCTCCGTAAAGAAACTGTAAGCCAAATTACTTACCTTATAAGTTTACACCAAAAAAGTCAATATTACAACAGAATTTTTACATTTGGTTAATTAAAAATACTTGTATGAAGCCGCCTTTTGAGTTAAAATAAGTAAAAGTAACAGTTTAATTCCGGAAAGGTGATATAAATTGAACGAGCAATACTATTTTTCCCCCGAAAGATACCTGCGCGACGAGCGTGACAGGAAGCAGATAAAGGTCATAGGAAGAGTGGCGGGTCTGTGTGTTATCGCATATGTCGTTTTGCAGAATCTGCTGCCCCTGCCGCTGGTGTTTGAGCCGCTGAGCAGCATATACAATTCCAGCCCCGTTTTTCAGAACGCGGTCACTATACTGCTCTCGGTATTCGGGCTGATGCTGCCCTTCGCGATAGGCGGTTTTTATCTGCGCCGCAGGACTAATGTGAATGTCTTTGCCTTCGACAGACCCGTGAGCGTCAAGCTGATGGTCTTTGCCGTATTCTTCGGCTTTTTTGTCTGCCTCGCGGGCAACTATGTTTCGAGCATCTTTGTTTCGGCCATGGACGGCATCGGCTTTAAGCTCTCCTCGCCCGACTACGAGGTGACGGACGATGTCTTCGGCAGGATAGTCTACTTCATCATGGTTGCCGTCGTGCCTCCTCTGACCGAGGAGCTGGCGATAAGGGGCGTTATAATGCAGCCGCTCCGCCGCTACGGCGACCGCTTTGCGATAGTTGCGTCCGCCGTGCTCTTTGCGGTGCTCCACGGCAATCTCATTCAGGCACCGTTCGCGTTCATAGCGGGTCTCGGCATCGGCTATGCCGTCTGCATCACGGGCAGCCTCTGGACGGGCGTGCTCATCCACTTCTGCAATAATGCCTATTCCGTGCTGATTGAATTCATGACGAGGGATATCACCGACACAGCGCTGCTCGGCAAGGCATATAACATAGTGCTGATAGCGCTCTACGCCGTGAGCATAATAGGCTCGGTCATCTTTGTGATGGTCAAGGCGCCGAGGAAGCTCACGCCGCCCGCGACCACCCTCTCAAGGAGGCAGAGATACGGCGCGTTCGTGCTGAATATACCGATGCTTATCGCTATCGGCATTATGATATATATTACCTCGCGTTATGTGAGATTTGTGGGTTGATCGAATGAGTATTAAGAAAAACGACCGTGTGAAGCTCCGTATAGACAGCTGCTCGGCGAACGGCAGCGGAGTCGGCAGATATGATGGCATGGCGATATTTGTGCCCGCCACTGCGCCCGGCGACGAAATAACGGCGCATATCCTAAAGGAAAAAAAGACCTACGCTTTCGCCAAGGTGGAGAGCGTGGATAAGCCGTCGCCCGACAGGATCGAGCCGGAGTGCCCCGTGTATCTGCGATGCGGAGGCTGTGCGTTCTCGCACATGGATTACGCCGCCGAGGCAAAGATAAAGGCGGAGCATGTTGCGGAGTGCTTCCGCCGTATAGGCGGCGGCGAGCCGGAATTCGAGCCGATAATCGCCGCCGAGAGCGACAAACGCTACCGCAACAAGGCGCAGTACCCCGTTTCAATGCAGGACGGCGAATTGAAGATAGGCTTTTTCTCGCCGCACAGCCACAGAGTGGTGCATTGCCCGGACTGCCTGCTTCAGCCGACGGAATTTGCGGATATCCTCGGCGTATTCACCGATTATATAAAGCAGTTCAACGTGCCCGTCTACGACGAGACGGCCCATAAGGGCCTGCTGCGGCATATCTATCTCCGCAAAGGGGAGAAGAGCGGCGAGATAATGGCGTGCGCCGTGATAAACGGCAGGAGCCTGCCCGCCGAGGACAAGCTCGTCCAAATGCTGACAAGCCGAGATCAAAACATAAAAAGCATAATCATCAACAGCAACACCAAGGATACAAACGTAATTCTCGGCGGCGAATGCCGCACCCTTTGGGGCAGCGACTGCATCACGGATATCCTCTGCTCGCTGAGATTCAGGATATCCCCGCTGTCGTTTTATCAGGTCAATCGCACCCAGGCGGAGCGGCTGTATAATAAGGCGGCGGAGTACGCCTCGCTGACGGGGAACGAAACGGTGCTCGACCTCTATTGCGGGGCGGGCACGATAGGGCTTTCCATGGCGTCAAAGGCAAAGAAGCTGATAGGCGTCGAGATAGTGCCGGAGGCGATAGAGGACGCCAAAGCGAACGCCCGCCTGAACGGCATAGAGAATGCGGAATTCATCTGCGGCGACGCTGCCGCGGCGGCTCAGATACTAAGGTCAAAGGGCGTGAGACCCGATGTGATAGTGCTCGACCCGCCGAGAAAGGGCTGCTCGCCCGATATGCTCGAGACCGCCGCAGCAATGCAGCCCGAGCGCATAGTCTATGTCTCCTGCGACCCCGCTACCCTCGCCCGTGACTGCGGCGCCTTCGCCTCCCTCGGCTATTCCGCCGTGAAAGCTACCCCCGTCGATATGTTCCCCCGCACAGGCCATGTGGAGTGCGTGGTATTGATGTCAAGGGTTGAGAAATAAGAATGCAGAAATGGCTTGAAATTAGGGGATTTTGCGAAATGCAGCATAAAGTTTAAATGTGATGAATTCACGAAAAACCCCTTAAAATCAATGTGTGGGAACATATCCATCCGAAGAGTTGAGTTGACAGAACGGTTGAATTGGCTAATTACTATATGTTATTATTGGCTTATAGTGATTAGGCGGCAGATGGGAGGAGGATAAAATACGCAGGGAAATTCAAAGGTACATTTTATACCTCCGATACCGAAGAGAGAGCAACGTGTCGGTATTTATTGTCGTGTTAGCACAAACAGTATGGAGCAACTGCAAAGCCTGACTGCTCAAGTATCTCATTTGACAAGATTGACAGCAAACATGCCGCAGTGGGTGTTGGCAGATGTTTATATGGATATTGCTACCAGCAAGACGGGTTCATCAAGGAAAGAATTCAATCGTTTGTTGGAAGATTGCAATTCGAGAAAGATTGAGATAGTAATTACGAAAAATATCAGCAGATTCGGAAGAGATACTGTAGAAATTTTGGATGCATTGAATCAGTTAAGAGCATTAGGTGTTCGTGTGATATTTGAACAAGAAGAACTGGATACTGCAAATACGGATAGCGCTTTGATGATTTCAATTATTGAATCTCTTGCGTAGGCAGAAAATGAATCACGAAGTGAAAATATAAAATGGGGTATTAAGCAACGAGCAGCATCAGGAACTTCAAAACTATATGACAGGAAGTGCTATGGCTATAAACATGATAGGGATGGCAAGTTGATCATTGATGAACAAAAAGCTGAAAATGTTAAACTGATATTTGATTTGTATCTTAACGGTCAAAGTGTTATAGGAATTATCAAAGAGCTGGAAAAACGGAGGATTCTTTCGCCTACAAGGAAAGAAAAATGGTGAAAAAGAACAATTGATGTAATGCTTAGTAATGAGAAATATACTGGAGATGTCCGGCTTTTGAAATCTGGCAAAAGCGAAGTTCAATATCTGTTTTCGGATAATAATTCTGCGATAATTTCAAAAGAAGTGTTTGAGGCTGCGCAGATTGAGAAGGCTCGGCGGAGCAACGTGATTAAGAGTGAATGTGGGAATCAAAGAAAGAGCAAAAAGTTTAGTTCAAAGAAAATATAAACTGAGAATTAAAAAATCGGATTTGGGAGGAAATAATACTATGCAAACTGGTAATGCAAATTTAAAAGGAACGACTGAAATAAAGCAAGCATTTTTAGCTAGTGCCATTTCAGACATTTCTTCTTATATTCAATTATCGGACACGAAGGTTTCAATAATTTTGGCTGCAATGGTTGCTCTTGTTGCTGCTGTTGTTTCTTGTTATGAGCCGATTTTATGTGCTTTGGACAACATCAAACCATGTAGTTGGTTAGGGATTACTATTGTAATTTTTAGCACATTGTTTTTTATAAGTTTTGTTGCAGTATTTGTATTTGGCATACTGACAATTCGAGGCCATTCTTCAAATATCGGATATAAGTCAAAGTGGTTTTTGCCTCAAACAACAAAAGAGTATTCTTTTGATGTATACAAAAGAGAAATTCAAGAAATGACAGATGAAGATATAATTGAGAATATGGCGGCTGAACTTTATAAATTAAATGACATTAATCGTCAGAAGTTAAGAACAAATAGATGGGTAATCCGTTCTTTTTCATCAACATTAATCACAGCGAGCATTATTTGCATATTGATTGTGGCATCTGTATTATAGGGGGAGCAATATGGCTATTGATATTGATTCTATTTATCAAAATACATATAAACATTATCTACAAGCTAAAAGTAATATTATCGAAAAGGCGGTGTTTGAACATCGAGCTGATGCCATTTCTGATGTGATTCCTGGATTTGAAGCGGATAAACTTGAATTTGGTTCATATGATAAAGAAAATTTTGCAGTTTTATTTGTGGATATGCGTCGATCTACTCAACGAGCACAAACTGTAGGAGCTGAAAAGACATTCTTGACTATGCATGTGTTTCTTACAGCACTTCTGGAGGTAGTGAAACATTATCGCGGTAAAGTAATTGATATTATGGGCGATGGTCTAATGGTATTTTGGGGTGGTGCCGCTGCACGAGAAGATGATAATATGGTTAAGTCACTCGCTGTTCAAAATGCTGGCTTATGTGGTCGTGATATGTTGAAGGTTCGAGAGTCTGTAATTAATCGAATTATTGGGGATGAGCAGCTCGGACCTAAAGTGAGTATTGGTGTAGGCGTTACATTTGACAGTGTAATTGTTACTAAGATTGGTATTGCAGACTCGTACGATGTTAAAGCATTTGGAGATTGCATTAATGTTGCTTCTCATTATGCAGGTCAAACAGAAAATAAAGTAAAAGTATCCCAAAAAGTAAAAAATGAATGGCCTTCTAGTAAGGGCGGACGCATTCGGTTTACTTTAGCCGGAGATGATGGAGCATATTATCTTGAGTCAGGAAGTTAATTGCAGGAGACATATATATATGAGCGAAGACAAAATACCAAAGTATGAATTAGATTTATTATCAACAGCAATAAATAGGATTGTTTCATCAGAAGTACTTGAAAATTCCATGTCAGATCAATTACCTTTAACTGTTGCCTTGTCAGACTCAAACAAAATATACCACGGTAAAGTGTCTATACTTTTTGTCGATATGCGTGAATCTACAAAATTGCCCGAAAGATTCAACAGCACCCAATTAGTAAAGATTTACAGAAGTTATATTAGGACAGTTGTTCAGGCTATTCGATATTCAGGTGGTGTCGTACGAGATTTTATGGGAGATGGCGTTCTTGCAGTTTTTGTAGATAATGAGGATGGAACGTCGGAAGACAAGGCTGTTCGTGCAGCCAGATATATTACTACTGCTATTGATAAATTCCTTAATCCTGTATTGTATCAGGAAATAAAACATCGAATTTCTTGCGGTATAGGTGTACATACGGGAGAAGTATCCATTTCCAAGGTGGGGATGAAGGGAAAAGAACAGCAAGAAGACACAGAAAATGAGTTTGGTATTGCATGGATTGGTAATAGTACAAATTTAGCTTGTAAGTTTAGTGAAACGGTGGATAATGGAACAATTTTTATAAGTGCATCAACGTATTCTGCACTTTCCGATATTGATGGCAAACAAAAGTGGGAGAGGGTTGAAATATCTAAGGGCGGGAACGCATTAAGTGGATATATAGCTAAACAATATTATTTGACACTTGATTTTGATACTGATATTGAAGCCTGTCCTGCTGGAAAGAGCATTGTAATATTAAGCCTTGCAGATGAGCTAAAAAAGGAATATCAAACGCAATTGGATGACATAAAAAGAAAGGCTGAAGAATTAGGAAAAAGAGAGCAATCTTTGCAAACCAAAGAGCATCAGCTTAATTGTAAAGCAGCAGAACTAAATCAACAAGGGAAAGAAAACATTTCCAGAGAGCAAGCCATCGATAAACGAGAGTATCACTTTTATTGTGATGTGTTGCGTAGCGGTCATTGCAAGGCTGCGTATGTTAAAGAGATGGGGAAAGACTTCTGGGAAGACAATTTGGCCAATGCTCTTTCTGCCGGGTTAAAAATAGGGAAAAGTGAGCATGTGGTAAAACAAGAAATAAGCTTTGCAATGGTAAGTATTTATAAAGATTTGGAACTATATGACAAAGCTTATGATTTTTTGGTGGAACAGGTCACTGGATGCACATGGCTAAATTTGTTTACCGTTCAAAACATTGTCAAGAAAGTTGGCTATTGTGATAGATTAACGACAGCACTCTATATACGACTTGAAAAAGATGATTTATCGCCGGAAAATAGGCTGGAATTTGAAAAGATAAAAAATTGGTTGGTTTTTGAGTGGAAATCTTGATGGTTTTCTTTTGGGAGAATAATAGTGAAGGGGTGATATTATGCTGTTGAGCAATCTAAAGGAATTAAAAAGTGATATGGTAAATAAAGATTGGACAATATGTAGCTTTATATTTAGATATAAAGGAATAGAGTATATTGTACTCGTAAAAAGATTTGTGGGAACTGAAAAAAGGGGAAATCCGTATGCATTAGTAAAATTACATTTTATAAAATCTAATGATTTAAGCGACGATATGCAAGCCGAAGCTAATAGTAGAGGATTAATAATCGAAGCTCAAATGTTAAGAGAATATTTCGGGATTGAGTATACAAATAATTTAGGGGATATTCTTCAACAATTTACTGAACGGTTGGGAAGTGTAATCCCTAAGAGTGTTCCTGAATGTATTTCTGATATAGAAAGGACAGCGATGGTTCGTTCACTTAGTAGAAGTGACTCGGAAAACCCTAATAAGATTTATTGTAACAAGGTAAAAAGAAATCCAGATGGTGGTCGAAGGAGTGAATTTAATGCGGACAAAACTAAGTTGTTGAGAGCTTCCTTGTTTGAATATTTTCGTAATGAACCTAATATTAGTTTTTGTTATTATGCCGATCCTGCAATGGAGAACGATAATGCGACTATTTTGCGAAATTTTTCAAAATAGCCTAATTTAAAAAATATGTCGTGAAGACAAGATGATTGAAAAAGCGTTGTAAAATTAGTGGATTTTGAAGTGATGATAGATTTTGTGGAATAGCCTAACTATTACACGTCGAGACGGTATGCCTATTGTCCAAACAAAAGTCAACACATCGTATAGAGGTTGAAATCGAGCCTGACAAAATGGATTTGACCAAAGTGGAAAGTAAAGCCACTTATGAAGTATGTGCTTGATAAATACGACTTAAAAGTGTCACAGTTATATATTGCACAGTTGAAACACAAACACGGAATAATCGAGCGAATCAACTACAATATAGGAAAAGGCAAAAACAGAGTGCCACAAGTTACACAGGAAAAAGAGTCAGCTATTGAGGATGTGTTAAGGCATTTCAAAATGATTGAATGAGAAAACAGGCAATCACTTTTACGAGTGGTTGTCTTATTTTGTTTCTCGAGAAAATAAGGACTCTATCTTACCGATTAGAGTCCTTACTATTTGCTGTTCTTTTTTTTGAGTGTTTCTATAGTGATTAGCAGAAAACGGATATCTTCATCGCTTAAATCTGAAACATCTATCATCTTCTTATGATTTATTCCTAAGAGATAATCGGTTGAAACGTGAAATACATTTGCTAACTTTATGAGAACATCCGGCGAAGGTGTTCTTTCTTGAAGCTCATAATAACTGACAACGGACTTCGTTATATTCAGTCGCTTTGCTAAATCAGTTTGTGTCATTCCGGCTTCTGTTCGTAATGTCCGAAGTTTATCTCCAAAGTTGACCATATCCGCACCTCCGTTCTAATATAGTTTACCCTATTGCTGTAAGTTTTGGGTTTATAATTGTATCAATGTAGTTGACACAGCAATAAACATATGCTATAGTATACTGGTAGTATGCGCTGGAAATAAACTTATCATTCCAATAACGGAGGTAATATTGTGTCAGATATAAAAGTTAACTTTTTAGGAGAAGAATATACTGTACCCGAAGAACTGAAGGAATTTGTCGAGTATCTATATTTTTTGAGAATATTCATAATGAAATTATGCCCTTGCTTACTAAGCAGATGCAAAAGAAAGAATTCAGTGGCGGTGCAGATGTTGACTTTGAATATTTCAAAGCCCCTCTTTCTAAAACAGGCGAAAAGGTTATTGCCGAATTAGCAAAGAATGATATATTTGATGTAACACTAAATGATGTTGTGTATAATAACAAAGGCTACATACAACTATATAACGTCTACAAAGATACTATGCAAGAAATGGTTAATATCCTTAAGAATGCTATGCAAACTTGGCTTGATGGATATAACAATGCCTATTCTTCTGCTGCATCTAATATTACCGGTTCTGGTATTTCCATATGGACAAATAGCCCTTCATCTGCTTTAATATATTCAGCATTTGAAGCAAGCACCTTAAAAAAACAAGCCGATAAAGCAGATATGCAATACCGAGCAGCGATACAATCTTTGAATACAGAAACAGATGATATGCAGAAAAGGCAGGAAACTGAATTACTTGTTAATAAATATTATCCCGGTGTAGCAGAGGCGTTAGGTTTATTTGTTTCTGAAATGATGGAATACTATGTTAGCAAACTTGAACAGCATGGTATATTTGACTATTCAAAAGTAAAAGGATATGATTTACAACGTTCTTCTGATTTGCTTAAAAACATAACTCTTGTATCGGATAAATCTGGTTTACTCAAAGAGGCGTTTACTTGCTGCCCTTATAATCCTGATATTTACAATGCTGTTATGGAAAACGGACTATCAGATGTTCCTACATTTGAAACAGCAAAGTATTTTATGCAGGATGGCGTTTTAGTAGGTGTTATTGATAAGTATGCTAAAAACAATGCAGGAAACGTTGATACTATAAAAATTCCCGTTAAAGTATTGGCATTGTATAAAGGTCAAAGAGAATCGTCAGTATGGAAGTCCCTTTATTCAAGCGAATATATGCAACTTCATAGACATTATGAGAAACTGAATAACGCCATCAAAAACTATAATTCTCTTGTTATGTGGATTAAAGACAACATTACCAATGATGCGGTAGAATTATGTTCTATGGAAAACAAGTACAGAGCAAGTAAAGTAAAGTCTTTATTAAATAAAAAGGTCATTACGGATAAACAGTTTTCTTTATTCAGAGAATTAGAAATGCTGGATAATGAATTTTGTGTTTCTGCAACAGAATCTTTAGACGAAATTAACGCCGAATATGCTAATGCTATATTTGATGCTATCAGTAAGTTAATTCCTGAATTAAAAAACCACATAGATAAATATAGTAATGATGTAGATTTGGCAAAGAAAAAATATGAAAAATCAAAACATGAATATAATGTTAAACTTGACCAATTACAAGAGAAGGAAAAGAATCTGAAACAGAGACGTACGGCATTAGGACTTTTTGCTTTTTCAAAGAAGAAGGAACTAGACGCTAAAATTTCTGAATGTCAAGAAGAAATGGAAATATTAAAAAAGTCTGACAATACGGAAAAGCTAAAGAGAGAGTATGAGGGCATTTTTGATAAAGTGCATTCTTTTGACATTTATGAATGATTTTATGATTGGAGTATTAGTCTTATGAAAAAGAAAATTTCAGTTTTAGTTATGATAATCGGTTTAGTTCTATTTATTGTTGGGCTGTTTACAAAGATACCCAATAAAGAATTAACTACATATTCAGGTCTGTCAGGTAAATACAGCGTTATTGAAGAATATGTTGGCGGTGACGCATACAACTATATTATCGGAGCATCTCTTGTCGGTGGAGAAATTGCCGGTGCCAAAACACAGAAGGTAGTGTTTATATCTGTCGGTTCTTTGATATTTGTTTTAGGATTATTGGCTTACTCGTCCTCAAAAGAAAAGATTGAAGAAACAAATAAAGATAATGCTACTATAAGCGTGGAAAACACTAAAATAGATAACAAAAATATTAACGATACGAATATCAATGAAAAAATATAATTGATGACAATTTACAGTAAATGATATAAAAGCACAAATTCAAGCCGTGTAGCTTAATTTCTATGCGGCTATTTTAATGTGAATAACTAAATGAAAGGAGCAATTACTAATGCCTAAAAAGAAAGACACAATTTATTCCGGTTGAAACAATACAGAAAAAAGTATTCTTTCCGCTTTGAATGATATAATACATTCCGATGCAGAAACATATTTCATAATCTGGAAGTATGCCCCTGAATTACCGCCTAACATCGAAATTAATTGATAAGGAATTAAACAACTATCAGAAAATGTTAGGGCAGTTTATCGGAACAAAGCGTAGTCTTGAAAAACAAATAGATAGTCTTGATGTAAGCGAGAGGCATTATGAACGAAAACTAATGGACTTACAGGATAAATTAGATGCTATGTATGATAAGATTGAGGAAGAAGAAGCAAAGCTCGAAGAATGTAAGGCAAAAAGAGAGTTATCGAATCCGACAAAATGACCGCTGACAACATATACAAGATATTTATTTGTTTTGATAAACTAAATGCCGTTATGGACGATGCAGATAAAAGGGCGTTGCATTATTCCCTCATTGATGGGATACAAGTATTTGAAGAAGAACAAGCAAACGGACGGTGGCTAAAGACTATAATAATCAAACTTCCAATCATTGATGGAGAAATGGATTTGCGTTTGGACAATGATAGTCATGTGTAGACGGTTGTATCATTAACTCGATAAAAACAGTATAAAACGACCCGCTCCTTTGCTGTGATTTACATGGCGAAGGGGCGGGTTTAGTATATCGGATCAATATTCCGAGCTGTCATATTTGCCGCCGACGGTGGGGTAATATTCGACGCGGGAGGTTTGGCCGTCTGTGAAGCATATGCGGGTGCAGTCGCCGGCGAAGAAGGTATTCTCCGCACCGTAGCAGTCACAGATGAGGCGGTAATTATCGTAGTGGCGGCTCTCGGCGATATATCTGCACTGAGGGATCAGGATAGCCTTTGCCTTGACTGAATTATAGATATCCTCGACCCTGTTTATGCAGTGGTGCGCCGCCTGGAGATAGGTGCATTCAAGCCCCACGCCGCCGAAGCGCTCGCGGAATATCTCGCCGACGGTGTCAATGGCGTCCGCAAGGAAGAGTATCGACTGACCCTCGAACTCGATTTTAAGTATCGTCGAGGTCTCGTTCACGCCGTCGTAATACATACCCTCGGCAAGGTGTCTCGGCAGGATATCCTCGTGGGTGACAAGCACTTCAACGGCCGCATTGCCGAGCGTGAAGCGCTGACCCGTGTGGAGCTTCAGGAACTTGACATTCGGATATGCTTTGCTTATCCTGCTCCTCATGCGGGCGGTGCAGGGGTCGCTGTGCGGCTGAAGCCTCGCCGACGGCAGGTTGAACATCACCCGCTTCAGCTCCAGCTCGTCCGAACGGAAGCGAATGAGCTTTGAGAAAAAGTCCATGTGGTCGTTATGGTCATGGGTGCAGTACCATGCGGCTATCGTTATCCTGCCGCCCTTCGGCGTGCCGGTCAGGGCATGGATGCGCTCCATGAATTCATTGACCGCCTCCTCGGTGCTCTGCTCGTATTCGCCGCCGTCAACGATGATAAGCTCGTTGTTCCGCAGCCGTAATACATACATCATGCCGCAGTCGCAGGTCGTGCCGTGGATCATATCAGAATAGTAGAGGCTGAACTGCATCAGCGCCGTGTCGCCGAGCGTGTTTTCGCCGCCGCCCGAGAATTCGACGACGGTGCAGGTGCGCCCCTCCGAGATTATCCTTGTCGTGCGCTCGGCATAGATATAATAAGTATAGACGAGCCTGCCGCCTCTTTCATATTGGCTGTAAAGCCCGGCGGAATTCCCGCGGTCATAGACGGCGGTGAAGCTCTCCGACTCGAGCTTTCGGCAGTAGGCGAGGAACTCATCCTCGGAAGTGTCCCGCACTATCTGCATATATGCGTCCTCGGGCGTAGCGGAGTCGGTGTCGTCCGCAAGCGCGCCGCCGCAATTGAATATTTCATCTATGGGTGAGCCGCCCTCATAGGCGGGCAGACCCGCAAAGCCAAATTCCGATCCCATATCTTTCCCCTTATCCTGCGCTTATTTTACGCCGACAACGGCGTTGAAGCCGAGCTTGAATTTGAAGCCTTTTTCGGGTTCCTCAATGCTTTCGCTTGATGCGGCGACGTAGCGCCTGCCGAACTGCACCTTCAGCTCGGCGGCAAGCTCCGTATTCTCGGTGAGCTGGGGCGTTGCCGCAGCGCCCGCAAG
>OGPQ01001634.1_pt1 | contig 14824 bp, 11 predicted proteins | sample 1552971 | NCBI WGS metagenome assembly OGPQ01 (sample SAMEA2580232, study PRJEB22360) | human gut metagenome | biome: human gut; feature: human-associated habitat; material: faeces | place: Denmark | collected 2008/2010 | reverse complement strand
GGTATCTTCCACGATGGCCAGACGCTGGCCGCACAGTTTGTTGAACAGGGTAGACTTGCCCACGTTGGGGCGGCCCACCACTGCTACGATCGGTTTGCTCATGGGGGTTCCTCCTTTCTTGTAGCAAGACCCTCTCAGTCACGGCTCACGCCGTGCCAGCTCTCCCGAAAGGGAGAGCTTTTTGATGCGTTGCGGGAAAGCAGCTCAGACCTCCCCCTTCGGGAGAGGCGGCATTGCGCAGCGATGACGGAGAGGGTTCTTTTTTATCGCTTTCTTCTTGCGATGTGCAGTCCGCTGCGCAGCAGGGCGCGGGCCTCGTCGCCGCCGCCCACGGGCAGCACCTCGACCTTCACGCCCAGACGCTCGCCCAGCTGGGTGATCGTCACATCGTCCAAAAAGGTATCTTTCTCTTCGCGCAGCATCACAGCGGGCACGCCCAGCGTACCGCTGGTCAGTTTGCCCTCACACTGGGCGATGATGTCGGTGGCCGTTACAAGGCCCGCCACGCCCACGTTGCCGCCAAAGAACTTGTTCTGGATGGGGTGCACGGTCACCTCGATCATGGGGTACTGGCGGTGCAGCTCTTCCATCATCTCAATGATGAGGGGGGCTGCCATGGTGCCGGTGACCACATCCAGCTTTTTGGTGCCGTAAATGCGGTGGGGCTTGTCCAGTTCGGCCAGAAATTCCTGCCGGAACAGGCTCATCATGCCCACGCCGTTTTCCAGCTGGTCGTAGTCCTCGTAGAATTCCGGGTCCGGGATGGGACGCCCGGCCTTGAGATACCACTCATCGCTGGGGTAGATGATGCGCTTGCCGTGGCGGCGCTTGCACTCATCGCCAAACTCCTCCATAATGTCGATGACAGCAGCGCTGGTCTCGGCATCATAGGGGGTCTGCTTGAACAGATTCTGGCGGTAATCCGTCACACCGCAGGGCACAGCGGCAATGCTCTGCACCATGGGGGTCAGCTCCAGCAGGTCGCCCAGGGTGCGGCGAAGCTCTTCGCCATCATTGATGCCCCGGCAGAGCACCAGCTGACAGTTGACGGCGATGCCGCCCTCCACCAGACGGGGCAGGTACTTGAGCACCTCGCCGCCCCGCTTGTTGGCCAGCATCCGGACACGGAGCTGGGGGTTGGTGGTGTGCACCGAGATGTTGATGGGCGAGATGTGCATCTTGATGATGCGGTCGATCTCGTGATCCTGCATATTTGTCATGGTGATGTAGTTGCCGAACAGAAAGCTCAACCGCTCGTCATCATCCTTGAAATACAGGCTCTCGCGCATACCGGGGGGCAGCTGGTCGATGAAGCAAAACATGCAGTGGTTGGAGCAGGAATGCTTCTGGTCGCCCAGATAGGTGGAGAAATCGCAGCCAAAGGGGCCGCGCTCCGCGCGCCGGACATCCCACTCCCGGATGCCGTCGGCAACCTTTGCCTTCAGGTGAAAGCTGCTGCTGTCGGTATAAAAATCATAGTCCAGCGTATCGTTCAGCTCATTTTCATCCACGCTCAGCAGTTCATCGCCGGGCTGCAGGCCCAGCGCCTCGGCTTCACTGCCCGCGTCGATGCGGTCGATCTTGATCGCCATTGCATTTCACCTCCAGACAAAGAAAGAAGGGGAAGGCATTGCGCCATCCCCTTCTCAACATAACACCAATGTGCCACCAATTTTGCGCAAATTAGGCCTTCTTGATGACTTCCTCGCCCTTGTAGTAACCGCAGTTGCCACATGCCTGGTGGGGGAGCTTCAGAGAGCCGCAGTTGCTGCACTTGACCAGTGCGGGGGCCTCCAGCTTCCAAACATTGCTGCGACGCTTGTCGCGGCGGGCCTTGGAAAGATGTCTCTTAGGTACTGCCATATTTTTGCACCTCCTTGATGGGTTTCTCAGTTCAGCAGTGATTTGAGGATCGCGAGCCTTGCGTCAACAGGAGCGGCTTTGTCTTCCTCCGGCGGGCAGGTACATTCTGCCCTCTTCTTGCCGCACCGGGGGCATAACCCCGGGCAGTCGGCGCTGCAAAGCAGCACCGTGGGGATCTGGAACATAAACTCCTGGGCAAGCCATTCATCCACATCCAGATGTCCTTTTTCGTCCAGCGGAAGCTCGAAATCCGGATCATCCAGATCCCGCTCCTTTGCTGTCCACTCCGCTTCAACTGTCTCTTCCCGCTCAACCGGGTCCAGACAGCGGGCGCACTCTCCGTGCACCAATGCTTTTGCCCGCAGTGTCATCCGGACCTCGTCGCCGTCCGGCTCAGCGGTAAAGCTGGCCGTCACGGGCTGTTCGATCCTTGCACCGGCAAAGTCCCGTGCAGACAAATCACAGGGAAACTCTGCATGGTAAGGCTGTGTGCCGGTTGCGATAAACTTTCTCAGGTCAAATTGCATAGTACACCTCATAAAAGGCTGCTTTGTTAGTATAGCGCCAAAGCCAACCTTTGTCAACACCAAAACAGGCAGAAAACCGAAAAAATTTTGATTTTCCGGTTTCCTGCCCGTTAGAATGCGCTCAGTTCAGAAAATTACAGGTACTTTTTCACGTCGTGGGGCAGAGCAGCCTCGTCAGCACTGACAGTAACAGTAACCTTGACGGAATCGCCTGCAATGGCGGCCATCTCGTCCAGCACAGCGCCCAGACGGTTGATATCGTGATCCAGCACCTTCAGGATGCCGTCGATGTACAGGTCGGTGATATCGTAGTTGCTTGCCATCAGGCCGGCAACAAAGCCGTACAGCATCTCGCCGCCGGCGATCTTATACTCATCCAGATCGATCAGACGTGCAGCGGGGGCGATGTCGTAAGTCAGCTTCATGCCTTTTTCCACGACGACGACGTTGCCCTTGGAGGTCTTGACCGCGTCATTGATCTGGTCGATCATTGCCTTGGTCTTGCCGGAGCCCTTGGTACCAACAATCAGTTTAATCATAGTTCTGTCCTCCTGTATTTTCCACGCCTTGCGGCGGGAGATCATTTTTTGTTTCCTGCTTACTTCAACTTTGCTTCCAGCTCGGCGGTCAGGTTCTCGTAACCCGGCTTGCCCAGCAGAGCGAACATATTCTTCTTGTAGCTCTCGACACCCGGCTGGTTGAAGGGGTTCACGCTCAGCAGGTAGCCGCTGCATGCACAGGCACGCCAGAAGAAGTAGATGAGGTAACCTACATTATAAGCAGTCAGGTCATCCACCTCGATCAGCACCTCAGGCACGCCGCCGTCGGTGTGGGCAAGGATGGTGCCCTCCATGGCCTTGCGGTTGACCACGCTCATATTCTGGTCCGCCAGGAAGTTCAGGCCGTCGAAGTTGCCCTTCAGCTCTTCGATGAACAGATCCTGCGCAGGCTTTTTGACATCCACGATGGTCTCGAACATGATGCGGGAGCCTTCCTGGATGAACTGACCCATGGAGTGCAGGTCGGTGGAGAAGATGCAGCTTGCGGGGAACAGGCCCTTGTTGTCCTTGCCCTCGCTCTCGCCGAACAGCTGCTTATACCACTCGTTCATCAGGGTGAAGTTGGGCTCGTAGCACTCCAGGATCTCAACAGCCTTGCCCTTGCGGTACAGGATGTTGCGGATGGCGGCATACTTGTAAGCGTCGTTGTCCGGGCTCAGCACGGAGAAGCGCTCCATGGCATCGGATGCGCCCTTCATCAGCTCGTCGATGCTGATTCCGGCGGCAGCGATGGGCAGCAGGCCCACAGCGGAGAGAACGGAGTAGCGGCCGCCCACATCGTCAGGAACCACGAAGGTGGGCCAGCCCTGCGCGTCAGCCAGCTGCTTCAGGGTGCCCTTGGCACGGTCCGTGGTGGCATAGATGCGCTTGTTGGCTTCCTCAACACCCATCTCATCCTCCAGCAGCTTGCGCAGAACGCGGAACGCCAGGCTGGTCTCGGTGGTGGTACCGGACTTGGAGATGACATTGATGGAGAACTTCTTGCCCTTGCACAGAGCAATGATATCATTCAGGTAGCTGGGGCTGATGCTGTTGCCGCAGAAGTAGATCTTGGGGCCATCCTCCAGCTCGTTGTGGTACAGGCCCTTGACGGCCTCGATCACAGCGCGGGCACCCAGATAGCTGCCGCCGATGCCGGCAACCACCAGCACCTCGGAGTCCTCACGGATCTTCTTGGCAGCTTCCTTGATGCGGGCAAACTCTTCCTTGTCGTAATCGCGGGGCAGGTACATCCAGCCCAGGAAATCATTGCCGGGGCCATTCTTGGCTTCCAGCTGGTTGTGAGCCGCTTCCACCTGAGGATAAATGGCCTTATATTCCTCTTCGTTGATAAAACTGGAGAGGTGCTTTGTATTCAGAACGACGCTCATTCTATCAGAACCTCCAAACGTTTTTACGGGACGTGCTCCCTGAGGGTTTTGTTAGTATAAGTGTACCGTTCCAATCGTGCAAAGTCAAGGCCAAAATCCCCGGATTTCATACAATTTTAATAGTGTTCTTTTGGCTGTCCTGACATCTTTTGTTCAGGCCCGCCAACGCTGCTTTGTTTCTGCTAACCGCTTTTATTCGGTGATGTGTTTCTTTTGCCCGCTATGCTCCCAGCAGGCACTGCCACAGCAGCTCCAGCGCGCCGCCAAAGGTCAGCAGCGGGGCATCCGCGGCCGCTTTTACTTCGTATTCATTCAATAAGGTTTCATCCTGAAAAATGCTCACCTTTCCCACTGTCTGCCCCTTTTCCACGGGGGCCTCCAGTGCCTCGGACAGGGTCAGCTCAGCCCGCAGGGCAGAGGCCGTTCCCTTCTCTATCAGGATCGTCTCGGGCAGGGCGGCGTAATCCAGCGGCACGCTGTCCTCGGCGCTGCCCTTTACGGCCAACGCCAGCGGGCGCTCCGGCAGGGTGGGCAGCGGGGCGGCGGCATAGTTGGCAAAACCGTAGTCCAGCAGGGTGGTGGCGGAGTGGAACCGGTCGGCGCTGGAGGGTGACCCCAGCACCACGGCGATCAGAGTCAGGCCGTCCCGGGTGGCGCTGGCGCTGATGCAGACCCCCGCTCCGCTGGTGGTGCCGGTCTTGAGCCCGGTGATGCCGCTGTACCGGCGCAGAAGCTTGTTGGTGTTCACCAGCTGGGTCTGGCCGTTCCGCAGGCTGTCTGTCCAGATGCCGGTATAGTGCAGCAGCTCCGGGCAGGTATTAAGAAGGTACCGGCTCAGGACGGCAACATCCCGCGCCGTGGAGAGATGGCCCTCGGTGTCCAGCCCGCAGGCGTTCCGGAATGTGGTGTTGGTCATTCCCAGCTCTGCTGCCCGGGCGTTCATCTGTTCCACGAACACCGGCTCGCTGCCGCCCACCAGCTCGGCCACTGCCACAGCGGCATCGTTGGCTGAGGAAACGCAGATGGCCCGCAGCATCTCATCCAGCGTGAACTGCTCCCCGGGCTCCAGCCAGATCTGACTGCCGCCCATGTGGTAAGCATGCTCACTCACCGGCACGGGGGTATCGAGGGTCAGTTTTCCACCGCGGATGGCCTCAAAGGTCAGCAGCAGGGTCATCAGCTTGGTGATGGAAGCAATGGGCATCCGCTCATCCGGTGCTTTCTCGTAGAGCACACGGCCCGTCTCCGGCTCTATGAGGATTGCCGCCCGGCATTCCAGCTGCAGCCCGCTGTTGGCCGGAGCCGCCGTCAGCATCGCCGGGGCATCCGCCTGCACTGCCGGTCCCGTTCCCCCAATGGCCACCCGCAGCCCGGCCCCCTGTGCCGTACCCACAGCCAGCGCAAACAGCCAGAAGCACAGGACCCCCGCGCACAGCAATGCCAGATTTCTCCGTTCCATCCCGGTCCCCTCCCCGCACGATCTCGTCTGCTGCAATGTATGCGGCAGACTGCCCGCAAATGCCCCGTTGTTAAATCCCGTTTTTGTGCGCTGGAACGTGCTGCCGGGCAAAATCCGCTCTTGCACTGTGGGGCCGCTCTGTTATATAATGAATAATACTGCAATTTTCTGAACTCACTTTTGTCGAAAGGATAATCCCTCATGCGAGTTTGTTTTTATACACTGGGCTGCAAGGTCAACCTGAACGAGACCGGCGCCCTGGAGCAGATGTTCCGTTCCAACGGCTTTACCATCGTGCAGGAAGGCGAACCGGCGGACGTATTCGTGGTGAACAGCTGCACTGTGACCAACTTCGGTGATCAGAAGAGCCGCAAGTGGCTGCGCCGTGCCAAGCGCGAGAACCCCGGTGCCGTGACCGTGCTCACCGGCTGCTATCCGCAGGCCTTCCCGGAGGAGGCTGCGCAGTTCCTGGAGGCCGACCTGGTGTGCGGCAACGGCGACCGCAAGGCCATTCTGGACAATGTGCTCAAGCTGCTGGACGGCCACGAGCGTATCGTTGCCGTTACGCCCCACCAGCGGGGCGAGCTGTTTGAGGAGCTGCCCGTGGAGCGGTTCGAGACCCACACCCGCGCGTTTATCAAGGTGGAGGACGGCTGCAACCGTCAGTGTGCCTACTGCGTCATCCCCCGCGCCCGCGGCCCGGTGCGCAGCCGCGCCGAGGACAGCATCCTGAAGGAGCTGCGCCAGCTGGCCGCCTCCGGCTACCGCGAGGTCGTGCTCAGCGCCATTTCCCTGCCCAGCTACGGTCTGGACACCGGGACCAATCTGGTGGAGCTGGTGGAAAAATGCGCTCAGGTGGAGGGCATCCAGCGGATCCGTCTGGGCAGCCTGGACCCCGACATGCTGACCCCGGAGTTCATCACCCGGCTGGCAGCGGTGGAAAAGCTCTGCCCTCAGTTCCACCTCAGCCTGCAGAGCGGCTGCACCTCCACCCTGCGCCGGATGCGCCGGGTCTACACCGCGGAGCAGTACGCCCAGGTGGTGGACCAGATCCGCGCCGCCTATGGGGAGCGCCCTGTCAGCTTTACCACCGACTGCATCTGCGGCTTCCCCGGCGAGACGCCCGAGGATTTTGCCGAGAGCTGCGATTTCCTGAAGAAGATCGGCTTTTTGAAGGTGCATGTGTTCCCCTACTCCCGCCGCAGCGGCACCCCGGCCTACGACTTCCCGGATCAGGTGCACGAGCGCGAAAAGCAGGCGCGCAGCCGTGAAATGAACGCCCTTGCCGAGCAGGTGCGCTGCGAGGTGCTGGCCGCCCACGAGGGCACCGAGGATGACGTGCTGCTGGAAACGCCGCTGTCCGGCACCCTGTTCACCGGCTACACCCGGCTGTACATCCCGGTGGTGGTGTCCGCCCCCGGCCGCAAGAGCGGCGAGATCGTGCATGTGCGGCTGGGCCAGTACGACGGCGAACGGGTGCGTGCAACACTTTGCTGAAATTTTAAAGTGAAATTTGTTTACTTTTATCCATTTGCGATTTCCTTAACGAATTTTGCGGTTTTCTCTTTTCATGAGCGAAGCTTTATGCTAAAATGAGGATGGAATATCCGGGGCGTGGCACCGTTTGCAGTGGTGCCGTACCAAACGTTCCCGTGGGATGCCGTGTGCTCCGGGCCGTCCGGAGACAGGGCAAACGATGCATTTTTGTTGTTCACTGCAGAGCAAGGAGAGATTGGAATGAGTTTTCGAGGAATCAATACCACGGTCATCCAGATCCGCCGCCAGGTGTTCACCGAGGTGGCCCGCATGGCTTACGCCAACGTCAAGGGCGAGCAGGCCAACCACCTGATGCGCAAGATCCCCTACACCATCATCCCCGGTGAGGAAGGCAAGCTGCGCAAGGACATCTTCCTGGAGCGCGCCATCGTTGAGGAGCGTGTCCGTCTGGCCATGGGCCTGCCCACCCGCCGCATGGACGAGCACAACAGCGTCGTCTCCGGTCTGGAGGACGCTTCCATTGCCGATAAGTATTATGATCCCCCGCTGGTGAACGTGATCAAGTTCGCCTGCAACCGCTGCCCGGAAAAGCTGGTCAAGGTGTCCGACCTGTGCCAGGGCTGCCTGGCACATCCCTGTATGGAAGTGTGCCCCAAGAAGGCCATCACCTGGGAGAGCGGCCGTTCCACCATTGATCAGGAAAAGTGCATCAAGTGCGGCCGCTGCGCCACCGTCTGCCCCTACAATGCCATCGTCAAGACCGAGCGTCCCTGCGCCGCAGCCTGCGGCATGGGTGCCATCCACTCCGATGAGCTGGGCCGTGCCGAGATCGACTACAGCAAGTGCGTGTCCTGCGGCCAGTGCTTGGTCAACTGCCCCTTCGGTGCCATCGCCGACAAGGGCCAGATCTATCAGCTGATCCAGGGCTTCAACCGCGGCGACCGCATCTACGCGCTGGTGGCTCCCGCTTTCGTCAACCAGTTCCCGGGTCTGGCTTCCACCGGCAAGCTCAAGGCTGCCCTGAAGGCCGTCGGCTTCTGCGACGTGGTGGAGGTGGCCATCGGTGCCGACCTGTGCACCGTGGACGAGGCCCACGACTTCCTGCAGGAAGTGCCCGAGAAGCTGAACTTCATGGCAACTTCCTGCTGCCCGGCCTGGAGCATGATGGCCAAGACCGCGTTCCCCGATCTGGCCAAGAACATCTCCATGACCATGACCCCCATGGTGTTCACTGCCCGCATGATGAAGCAGGCCGACCCGGAAGCCCGTATGTGCTTCATCGGACCCTGCGCCGCCAAGAAGCTGGAGGCCTCCCGCCGCACCGTGCGTTCCGACGTGGACTTCGTGCTGACCTTTGAGGAGCTGGCTGGCATCATTGAGGCCAAGGACCTGGATCTGGCTTCGCTGGAAGTGGACCCCGCCGAGCAGGATCTGATCCACGCTTCCGCTGCAGGCCGCGGCTTTGCCCAGTCCGGCGGCGTGGCCAAGGCTGTTGCCGACAAGATCAAGGAGTGGCACCCCGACATGGATGTGAAGATCGCATCCGCACAGGGTCTGGCCGAGTGCAAGAAGCTGCTGATGCTGGCCAAGGCCGGCAAGTACAACGGCTATCTGCTGGAAGGCATGGGCTGCCCCGGCGGCTGCATCGGCGGTGCCGGCACCATTGCCGACCCGGCCCGTACTGCCGTCCAGCTGAACAAGTACATCAAGGAAGCTCCCTTCACCGACCCCGAGCAGAGCGCCTTCATGAGCAACATCCATGTGCTGAAGGACGACCCCGACTTTGAGCTGTAAGCTGCTTCTCGTCTGAGCATTTCTGCCGTCTCCCGTTTCCGGGAGGCGGCTTTTTTGTGGGATGCGCTCCGCTTCTTCGTGAATGTGCAATATTTTTGTGAAGCATTCACAGCCTGCATTGACAATTCTGCCGGAGTCTGCTATATTTGCGGTAACAAACCATGTGATTCTGTCATTGCCGCTTCCTGCGGCAGGAAAGGCTGATATTTTATGACAACTTCTCTCAAGCGTGCCGGTACGGTCCTGCTCTCGGTGCTGCTGCTGTGCACTCTGGCGCTGAGCGCCGGGGCTACCTCCAAGCTCCGGGTGGGCGTCAAGTTCTGGAAAACCGGCTCCGACAAGGAGTCCATGGCCAATTCCGGCATCGACACCAGCCGGGAGGCTTCCCTCACCCGCCAGTCCAACGGCACCTACACCCTGACCCTGCCCATCCAGCAGGTGTCCAAGATGGGCGTCACCGGCTATACCTATGACGGCGAAGTCAAAGGCGTCTTTGCCTCCTTCGGCGACTACCTGAAAGGCGGCCGCCTCACCCTCGCCTTCGGTCGTGCGACCAACATCAACTACGCATACACCGGTCCGATGATGCGTGGCATTCCACTGAAAGACAGTGAGGCTGGTAAAGGATTGGCTAATGCCATTCTGGAAGCGGGTAAGAATAACCCGAAAATTCAGACACTACAGAGGCAAATGGCAACCGTTGTACAAACCGCGGTAAATCAAGCGGTTCAGCAATATAGACATGATAATCCTACTGCAACCCAGCCAGAAATTGAAGCTTTCAAAAAGGTGGCTACTGAAAAGGCTACCAATGTAGCCATGGATACAGCCATTGCTACATTGGCACAGCAGAATAACATGTATGTACAGAATGGCTACATGTATCCTATGGGAGCGGATGTCGTCATGGGCTGGGGCGATGATGAAGACGTACCGGTCGCTTACGCTTCCTATATCTACAAGAAACCGGGCCAATGGGAAGCCCACGCTTACGGCATGAAAGCCTGCGGGCCTGTCGGCCATATCGCGAAAGCCTACGGCTTCGCCGGCTCCTATAATGTCACCCCGATGCTTCGCGTCCAGGGGGAATTTGTCAAGAATCTCAGAAAGCTTCCGCTGAACAATGAACGTCCGTACAGCTATAACTATGGCATTCACTACGGCGAAGCAAATGTCCTCAAAGCCAAGTCCTTCTCCATCGGCGTCGACTACGTCTACAGCCAGGCAGGCACCTACTTCGGCGGCTCCAGCAATGACATTGTCGATCAGTACATGGGACATGTTTACCGGGATTGGCATGGAATGCATAACATGCCAGCGTATCTTGCGGATAAAATGGAAGCATTGGCACAGGGAACCGACTCTCCGGATAAGAAATACGGCGGCGCGAAATTCTACCTCGCCAAAGCCTCCTTCGTCCCCATGCGCGGCCTCCTCGTCGAAGCCAACTACGGCTTCAACGCCAAAGATATGGGCGGCAAGAAGATGGACAACATGTTCATGCTGAAAGCGACCGCATATATTAAATGATCGCGGATCGCGAAAATTTCTCACCTCCGTGGACAAGAAGTAGAAATCGGTGATGGTGCAAAGTTCAAAAAATTCAACGGGATTTCCGTTTCGAAGGATACTGTATGACCGTGCGGTGCTTTTATTACGCACCGCACCGCCCCATTGACCTCACAGGACCCGTTGCGCCTTTTCCTGAGGCCCCTGAACTTTGCGCCAAAATCTTTTTTCAAAAATATTTGCAAAAACCCCTTGCAATTTCCAGAAAGATTTGTTATTATATACAAGTCACATGGATGATGACTTCCATCAAACAGATAGGGGCATAGCGCAATTGATAGAGCAACGGTCTCCAAAACCGTAGGTTGGGGGTTTGAGTCCCTCTGCCCCTGCCACATGGCCCAATAGCTCAGCTGGATAGAGCACTTGACTACGAATCAAGGTGTCGGGAGTTCGAATCTCTCTTGGGTCACCAGCCTGAAAGCTAGTACCGATCACGGTACTGGCTTTTTTCGTGCTTGAGAAAATAAATAAAAGAGCATTCCGAGACGGGAGGGGTGCTCTTCCGTCCATCGGAGCGAGACAAATTTGACGAAAAAAGATGGAAAACATGACTTAATGCTGACAGGGGGCGTGTAAGATAAAAATGATCGAAGCGGTATTGGGCGGGCCATAGAGATCCTGACATATCGGATGGGTGGCTTTACCCTTCTTGATAACATGAAGACATAATAGAACATGATGTTTATGCCAATATAGAAAGAACATTCAATTTGTATATACTATATGTTAGAATTACGGTGGGTTAAATATCGCCATTATGTATATAGTCTTTTTAGAATCATGGAGACTGATGGGGGTATTACGGAATCACGAATCATTGGTATCGCAGTTGATGAGGTAAGGATTTAGAAAGAAGTAGAAAGAAGGGGTAATGTGAAAAAATTTTGGAAAAGTCTGTGTTTTGCTGCAGCTAGCCTTTTTATGATCTCGCTGGCAGCAGGTTGCGGCGGCGGTGCTTCACAGGATAAAGCGGCTGTTAAAGAAAATGGGAAAACGGTCGTTACATTCTGGCACGTGTATACCAAAAACTTTGGTGCGCCGGTCATTAAGCAGATGGTCGATGATTTCAATAAGTCGCAGGATAAGATCATCGTCAAGGAAGTGTATAATCCGGACATGTATCCTGGACTGATGAAGAATCTGCAGGCTGATGTGGCTTCCGGCAAATCGCCGTCTATCGCCATGATCGGATACAATTATTTGAAGTATTTTGATCAGAACTTCAAGTATGTCACTCCGGCAGATCTGGAAAAAGCGTCTGAAAAAGATAAGGATTTTATTGAAAAGAGCTTTTTGCCCAATGTCCTGGAACTGGCGAAGGTGGACAATAAACAGGTAGGACTCCCATTCTCTATCAGTGCGCCGATCATTTATTACAACCCGGATCTGTTCACTGCTGCCGGTCTGGATCCGCAGAATCCACCAAAGACCTGGGAAGAGGTGCGTGCTACCTCTAAGGCTATTCATGATAAGACCGGCGCATATGGATTCTATATGCAGGAATATCAGGACAACTGGGCGACGCAGGGGCTGCTGACCTCGAATGGTGCGAAGATCCTTGATGATAAAAACAAAGCGGTTTTTGCATCCAAAGAATCTGCCGATGCGTATCAGCTGTATGCAGATATGGTCTTGAAAGATCAGTCTGCTCTTCATATCGCAGCGGATGAAGGCATTGCTTCCTTCTACAGCGGAAAGGTCGGCATTCTGATGGGAACCAGTGCTAAGATCGGCACGGTCACCCAGTCCTCCAAGTTCAATGTCATGGCTTGCCCATTCCCGGCTTTTGGCGATAAGAAAGTACAGATCCCGGCAGGTGGCAACTTCCTTGCTGTGACGGCACAGTCTAAAGAAGAACAGCAGGCAGCCTGGGAATTCATGAAGTTTATCATGCAGCCAAAATATCTGGCGCAGTGGACCATCAATACCGGATACCTGCCGCCTCGTCAGGAAGTCGTAGAGGATCCGGCTATCAAAGAAGCGATCGCCAAGACTCCGGCCCTCAAGGTTGCATTTGATGAGTTGCCGACACTTTCTCCGTGGGTGGCATTCCCCGGAGATGTGGGTGTCAAGGCTGAAAAGATGTTTGCAGATACCAGAGATAAGATCCTGTCTGGTGAAGAACCGATGGCAGCGTTGAAAAAAGCGCAGGATGATTTGAATGCTCTTTTGAAATGATCAATTGCGATTTGTGATTCCTGAATATAAGAGGGCCATGTGTTTCGGCCCTCTTATATTTGTTTTGTGTATGATTGGAGAATCCATCTATGAAAAATACACCTGAAAGTGGCACCTATCGGGAGAAAGAAAAAAGATTGGCGGCGCTTTTTATCTTGCCGTCTCTGGCTGTCTTCCTGGTTTTCATGTTCTATCCACTGGCATATACCTTGTATCTGAGCTTTTTTAGATGGAATATGGTTGCGCCCAACATGAAATTTGTGGCTTTGCAGAACTATATCCATTTGCTGACAGATCCGGTGACACTAAAAGTGGTGCAGAATACGCTTTTGTATATCGTGATCCTGGTTCTGTTCAATTTCCTGCTGCCCTATGTATTATCCTTTATCAATACGTTTTTGATGAAGAGAGGAAAGCATGTATATAAGACACTGCTCTTTTCCTCATCGTTGATCGCTCTTGTCGTGGGGGCGATACTGTTTCAGTGGATCTTTAATCCGGTGTCAGGGCCGGTCGCAGCTGTGGCAGAGAGCTTTGGGATTACACTTCCGGCATGGTCCAAAACACCAGGACTTGTTATTGTGATCATCAGCTTGGTTGCCGTGTATAAAGCGTTTGGCTATAATTTTCTGATCCTTCTTTCCGGGATGAACAGCGTTCCTGAGGAATTGATCGAAGCAGCAAAACTGGAAAAGGCGTCGAACCGCAGTATTTTCACGAATATTGTCATGCCGCTCACCTCCTCTACGGCCGTCTACATCCTGATCATGACCATCGTACAGGGGCTGCAGTACGTTTTTACGCCGATCAAGGTACTGACACAGGGCGGGCCAAATGATGCCAGCTCGAATATTATTTATCAGGGATATGACTATGCCTTTACCTATTACGAGACAGGCATGGCTGCGTCGCTTGCTATTGTGACCATGGTTATTTTCTTCGTCCTTTTGTATCTGGAATTTCGTTATGTAGAAAAAGGAGTGTATTATGAAAATTAATACCTCAGAGATCAAGTGGCATGTGATTTTCATTATACTGGTTTTGATGCTGGTGTATCCGCTGCTGTTCTCGCTGTCCACCTCGTTCAAGACCATGAGTGAGGCATTCACGTCTTCATCGCTGATCCCCCAGGCACCTACGCTCTCTGCGTATGAACGGGTATTTACGACCATTCGCTTTGCACAGATCCTGTCTAATACGTTTATTATTGCGAGTCTGGTGACTCTTTTCAAATTGGCAACAGGGGTTTTGGCGGCTTATGCTTTTGTTTTTTTCCACTTTAAGGGGAAAAATGTACTGTATTTTCTTCTGATCAGCACGATCTTTATTCCGTTTACCGTCACCATGGTTCCGAACTATATCACCTTATCGGATATGGGCCTCGTAGATAGCATTTATGGCGTCGCGCTTCCGCAGCTGGCGGATGCGACCGGGATCTTCCTGCTGCGGCAGTACATGAAGGGCATTCCGATGTCGTTGATGGAAGTAGCAGTGCTCGAGCATGCCTCTCATTTGAACAGACTGCGGACGATCGTGATTCCGATCATCAAACCGGCCATCCTGTCCATTGGCATCATCTTTTTTATCAATTCATGGAATGAATATGTATGGCCGGCCATTATGATCAAGAGCGAGGCCAATTATACGCTGTCTCTGGCACTTCAGATGTTTGTCAGCTCGGAAGGCGGCACGGATGTACCGGTCACCATGGCCGGAGCCACATTGACGATGCTGCTGCTAGGCCTGTACTCTGTTTGCCAAAAGTTTATTATCGGCACATTTGCTCACTCTGGAATTAAATGATGAGGTAAACCATTATGTATAGTATTGAAATGAAGAACGTGGTCAAGCGCTTTGATAAAACGGAGGTCATCAAAGGACTGAATCTTTCCATCAAAGATGGAGAACGACTGATCCTTTTAGGATCCTCCGGCTGCGGAAAATCTACGATCCTTCGAATGATCAGCGGCTTGGAGACCATCACCTCCGGCGAACTGTTTCTGA
>OGPQ01001609.1_pt1 | contig 14968 bp, 8 predicted proteins | sample 1552971 | NCBI WGS metagenome assembly OGPQ01 (sample SAMEA2580232, study PRJEB22360) | human gut metagenome | biome: human gut; feature: human-associated habitat; material: faeces | place: Denmark | collected 2008/2010 | reverse complement strand
TTGAAATCATAGTTATAGGCCTTGTAACTTATTGACTGAGCTTTTGGGCCTTCAGGGCGTGCCAACCGTACAGGTTGAAATCATAGTTATAGGCCTTGTAACTTATTGACTGAGCTTTTGGGCCTTCAGGGCGTGCCAACCGTACAGGTTGAAATCATAGTTATAGGCCTTGTAACTTATTGACTGAGCTTTTGGGCCTTCAGCCCGTACTTAAACTACTTGCGAAACTCGAGTAACTTCTATAACTTCTGAACTTGCGAAACTTAAGTAACTTCTATACTTGCGAAACTTGAGTAACTTCTGAACTTGCTAAAGTTCTATAAGTGTATAAATACCTGAAAGCATGACAATAAGAAAAAAGGCATATCGCAAGAACCAAAAGTAAGCCACACGCAAACGATTACGTAGAAAATCTGATTTTAGACAAAATGGATTCTTTCCTTTTTAACATATTTTTCGTATCTTTGCTGCCGAAAAGAAAGTGCAATCGATTGCACAAAAAATTTCATCGTATAAGTTCTCGACTGCGACCGCTATACTGGGATGTTTAAAACAGACTACCATCAAAAATAACTAAAGAAAAAAATCAGCGGTGCATAGACTTACAGTAGAAGTATGAGTAATATAAAACAGCTAAATAAGCACAAAAACAATAAAAACAAAAGTGAAATGAAACACGAAACACTTACATTCCGCTTCCTCGACATGAGCCGAGGCGGTTTCGCTCGCCTGTTTCTTCTTCTTTTACTCCCATGCCTCAGCGTCATTGGAGTGAAAGCGGCAGATAACGATGGGGGGGTAAAATTCAATTCTGCTGTCCGCTATTCGCAGTGGGCGATTAATTCACGTCTTTATGATTTTAAAGCTAACACAAAAGCATTTGGTTTTGCCAAATTCGATTCTAAAGGCGGTAAATCAAGCGATCGAAACAATAAAGAAATCGACAAACTTGACTATGTGCCAGGATTGGTAGCAAAGGCTACCATTGAAGCAGCCGATTATTATCAAGGCTTCGATTGGTCTAAGCCATGGTTCTTGAGTGTTAAGGAGTATGGAGATACATATTACCAAAAAGTCCCTACTGGAGGTGGCAGCCTTGATGACCTCAATGCTGTAAAACTATATATTGGTCTGTATAACAATACCAATGCAACAGATGCAGATAAGAGCAACTACAAGAAGGCTATTGGCTTAGCACAGAAAGGACTCAAAGCTCATAACAATAGTTATTCTATACAGTCAGGTACTCTTGCAGGTGATGCCGTTGTAGGAGGTTGGTTCCACAAAACTGCTTACAACAATCAGATGTGGCTGGATGGTGCCTATATGGGTAGCGCACTCTTGGCTCAGATTGTAAACTTCAATGGAACAGGAAGTAATGTATTCGGCAGCACAACAGATGATTGGAACATGGTATTCAAACAGCTTAACATTGTTTGGAATATGTGCTGGAACGCTAACCACAAGTTGATGTATCATGCTTTCGAGGCGAATGCCGGAACAGGCACATCAAAATCTCATGCAGACACTTGGGCTGGCTTGAATGGTAAAACTGAGCCTTATACATTCCACTCTGCAGCCTACTGGGGCAGAGCCAACGCATGGTATCTCATGGCTTTAGTAGATGTTTTGGAAGCCATGAAGAATGCAGGTCAAGAGAGTACAGACAATTATACTACTTTGAAGCAACATCTCGCAGAACTTGCTGCTGGTATTGCTAAATGTCAGGATTCAAAGACTGGTGGTTGGTATCAGGTGATGGATGATCCATCTTTCAAGGCAACATCTTACAATGGAAAGTCATCAACTGCAACCAATTATATTGAGACATCAGCTACAGCCATCTTTGCAGCAGCTTATTTCAAGGCTGTACGCTTAGGATTGCTCTCTACTTCTCCTTATGATTATAAAACAATTGCCAAGAATGCTTTTGAAGGTTTAGTAAACAACTACACCTATCTGGATGCTAATGGCGATATGCAAATCTGGGGAAGTTGCCGTTCTGCAGGTTTAGGTGGTGATAAAGATACAGCTTTAAAGGGCGCTGAAAGATACCGCGATGGTTCTAAGGAATACTACTTGTTGGGCTATGATGTTCCTATGGCAGAAAAGTCTGAGGGTATTACCGAGGGCAAGGTTCTCGGTGGCTTCATCATGGCTGCTACTGAGTACGAGCGTGCTTATCAGAATCAGAACCAGGACAGCAAGCAGATTCTGTTTGCCAAGGACTTGGCTCCAAGCTATGACCTCTCTACTGCAGTAACCCTTGATGCAACTGCATACGGAAGCGATGCTGTTACTTATCAGTGGTATAAGAATAACGCAAAAATCGAAGATGCTACATCTGCTACTTATACTCCAAAAGAAAGTGGAAATTATTACTGCATAGCTACATCTGCTACTAATAGCAGAAGTGCTGATGGTAATACTATCCAGACAAGTACTACAACTGTTACTACTGCCAATACAGATAATGGTGGTAGTGATAATGGTGATAATGTAGGAACATCCGATATTTTGTCTGCAACAGTAGTTGCAGGTAAAAAGCTGAATATTGCATCTACAACGAGCAAAGAATTAACAACTGACTTTATAACAATTAAAGGTGGTACAGCTACGCTTTATAATGGTAAGACTTCTGCTGCTGATATGATTACTAATACAGAAGGAATCAAACTGAATGGCAGTAACGCTTCATATATGAAGATTACCCTCGAAAAGCCACTTGCTAAGGGCGACGTAATCACAGCAACAAGTTCTTCTTCATTGTTTCTGACAAAAGATGCTACAAGAAAAGAGAACATCGATCTTAACAGTAATCCTTATACGATTCCAGAAGGAAGCAATCTGATTGGTGCTAAAGAGTTTTATCTTTGGAATGGTAAGTTTAAAGCCATCAAGATTACCCGTGCCAACACACAGGTAGCTCTTACTGCATCCTTCTCTCCTGCAACAATATCTGCAACAGTAGGCGATGTTGCAAAAGAACTTCCTGCTCTTACTGTCGAGGCAGGCGAGACCACTTTGACAGCAAGCGACTATACCGTAACTTACACCTCTAAGAATGATGCAGTAGCAAAGGTAGAGAATGGTAAGGTAAGCTTTGTTGGTGAAGGTGAAACAAACATCGTTGCCACCATCAAGCCTACAGATACAAACAAGTATAAAGAGTCTTCTGCTACATTTGCCGTTAAGGTAGAGAAGAAGCAAACTCCAGTTACCCCAACCGAAGATGTTATCTACAACTGGAATACCATCGGTAGCCAGAAAGAGAATATCGCTGTTACAGAAGGAACAAAGAATATAAATGGAACTTCTGTACCATGTATTAACTTCGGTAGCAACTATAATGCCAGCAGATATACCTACATGTCTATCAAGGACAAGGATAATGGAGGCTTTAAGGCAGGTGATATTATCACTATCACGGGTCTTTATACTGGTAACAAAACAACAGGTATTGGTATGGAAATCCATACTACAAGAGATGGCAAGGCAGTCTTTAGCACACCTTATTATAATAAGGAACTTCAGACTTATACCTATACTCTTACTGAAGACTGTGACTCACTCTTCTTCGGTCGCTATGGTGGAGCTACTCCTAATGTAACCGAACTGAAGGTGGTTCGTCCTGCAGCTTCGGCAAAGCAGCGTCTTTCTGCCAACTTCGATACCAATAATATCAAGGTGGTAACAGGTACTATGTCCATTACACTTCCTAACCTCACCGTTAAGGCAGGTTCTACAGAACTTACTGCAACAAGCGATTACGATGTAAACTATGAGTCTGATGCAAAGGAGATAGCAACCTTGAATGGTACTCAGGTGAACTTCGTATCAGGAAAGACCGGACTGGTTACTATTACGGCAAAGGTAACTCCTAAGGATGCAACAAAATACGAGGGAACGGAAGCTTACTATCAGATTCTCATCCAAGATCCAACTCCTCTGAATATTTCAGTAACTGATATTGATATGAATGCCACAGATGCTGAGATCAAAGAGCCTGTTGTGAAAGTTTATGGCGAAAATGATCAGCTGTTGAAGTTGGGTACTGATTATATTTTGTCATATAAGTCTAATGGTGGCCCTGTATCATTCTCTGACGGAAAACTGACTGTAGCAGGAAGTAGCTACAACTGGACAGAGGGAACCTCTACCATTACCGTGACAGCCACTCCTACTGCAAACATGGAAAATGCCTATAAGGCAGGAAGTGTCGACTTCGTCTATGCTGTGAGCAAAGGTTTGATTACGCCTAAGTTCCTGGATACCTTCAATAATATAATAGTGAAATTGGCTACTAAGACAGGTTCTAAGGACAACACCAACACCTTTACCGTGCCTCTGATTTTCAATGGAGAAGATGTAAGCAGCTACTTCGACTATACTTACGACATAACATCTACTTCACCTGAAAACCAACAGAATGTGAATGGTAATGTGCTGACTTACTATCCTAAGAATGCTGGTACTTACACAGTCAAAGTGAGTGCAACCGTTAAAAAGAACGAAAAAGATCCTACATTGGACTATTCTGATGTGTATAGTAACCCTACCAGCATCACATTCACTCTTGATGTAAATGCAACTTATATCCGTCCTGTAGTGAAACTCAATCCTGTCAGTGTCAACATGTACACAGGAACAAGAGAAGATGCTCCTGATGTTACGATCACAAATTATAAGGATAACAGCGTCATCGACGAGAGTAACTATGAAGTTTCTTGGACAACCTTTACTCCGGGTATCTGTAAGGTAGATGCCAATGGCAACATTGAGGCCGTCAGTGAAGGTGATGGTAAGATTCGAGTTGTTGTAAGGGGTGACAAAATGGAGAGCACTACTGCTTTCTTGAAAGTCTTGGTTGACGACCCTGCTATGTTTCGTGTAAAGGGAACTGGTACTTATGGTAACCAGACAAGAATGTGGAACCAAGACAAGACCTTGTCTGTAGTTCTCGGTGGATGGATGTTCCCTAATCCTGTTGCGACTAATGGTCCTACAAGTCCTACACAAGGTCCATCAACAGAAGGTCTGTCTGCAGATTTTCATTGGGGAACAGATAAAAATTTGTCATCTTTGCCAAAATGGAAGCTTACAGGCTTCGATTACTATGTAGTTGGTGATAAAAACAAGAATGCACGTCAGGAGAATGGCTCCAATGCTCTCCCTGAGACAACGAATATCTATAGTGCAGACTTCAAGTCATATACAGGAACCATCAAGGACAAGATGTTTAATGTTCCATGTTCAGGTTCATTCCTTGAGTTCAACCCTGCAACAAACGGAAAGGTAACTGTTCACATCTTCCAGAATGGTGCATTTGATAGTGGAGTTTATCGTCCTCAGCGTCGTGTGTTCGTCATGGATGAGGCCGGCAATTTCGTAGAATCTGAGGCTCATATCGAAACTACAAGTGGTAAGCCTACTGGTGGCATTCAGTCTCTTTCAAGCTACAAGTGGGATTTGAATCCAAAGGGTAAAGATACTGCTCCTACTATTGAGGAGGTAAGAAGTCACTTCAATGGCATACCTGCCACATTTGATATGACTCCTGCTGCATTCAAAAATGATGTTTATGAGAGTCTCCTCAGTAATGATCTTGTTCCAAATGCAGCTGCTGGTAAGGGAAATGGTTCTCTGGGCTGGTCTGTTCTCGCTGACTCCCCTGTTACCTATACCTTTAATGTAAAGGCAGGTAAGACCTACTATCTCTACAATTTCGGTTCGAAGATTGGCTTCTATGGCTTCTCATTCGATAAGGATGAAACAGAGCCAACTGTTGATCAGGTAAATTATAATGCTGACGATGCAACTGCAAACAATGAAGTTGTAAAAACTGCAGAGGGTCATGTGGCACAGGTGAAGATTGCACGTAAAATGGTAGCTAATCGTTGGACAACATGTGTTCTTCCTTTCAGCCTCAACGTACATCAGGTAGATGCTATCTTTGGTGACACTTACAAGTCTGGCAGTGAGAACGGTACTCAGATTCTCTACTTCGACCATATTGAGGGCAACAAGGCATACTTCGTACGTCATGCTTACAATACGATCGTTGCTGGTAAGCCATTCCTTATCAAGCCAACTAAGGAAGTGACAAGCATCAATACTGCAGATGTAAAAGACTATCCATACGTTACCATCGAAAATACTGAACCGGCAAAATGGTGTGAGAGTAATGGATATGTTTGGACATCAAGTTACAACACCATGAATATCGTTAAGAACGATTACTTCATCGGTGCTTCTGATGGTAAGTTCAAGGCTTATTCTGATACTTCTGGAACAGTCAAAGGTTTCCGTGGTTTCCTGAAAGCTAATCTTCCTGCAGGAGCTAAACCTGCGATGTTGAGCATCAGTACCAGTAGTATTACTGATGGTAACGATGGCGAAACAACAGGCATTGAAGACTTGATTATCACTACTGATGGTGAATTGATGCCTGCTAATAGTAGAGTATATAATATCAATGGTCAGCTGGTAAGTGAGGATGCAAGCAACTTCCAGTCATTGCCAAGTGGTATTTATATCATTAATGGTAAGAAATATATTAAGTAAGAACGATTATAATCATGAATAAAAAAGTATATTTACAGCCACAGATAAAATGTGCTCCGTTACTGATGGAAAACTTGCTGGCAAGTTTATCGCGTCCTGAAGTTACTGACAATACTGGCAATACTGGCAATAAACCTTCTCTTGAAGACGGAACTCCAGGAACAGACACAGCCAAGGAGCACTTTAACGACTTTGACTCCTGGGATTCCTGGGATTAAGAACTACCAATAATAGAAACAAGAACAACGAGGGAGCAACCTAACAGGGTTCGCTCCCTTGTTTTTTGCAGTTGAAATTTGGGTAACATTCAAAAAATTCGTAACTTTGCCGCCTGAAAATAAGAACAACATGATATATCCAGATAATTTTGAACAAAAGATAGGATTCAACGAGATTCGAAACCTGTTGCGTGAGCGATGCCTCTCCACCCTGGGCAAGGAACAGGTGGAGAAGATGCACTTCAGCTCTGATGCCGACGAGGTGAACGAATGGCTGTTGCAGACCCGAGAGTTTCGCAGACTCATGGAGGAGGTGGAAGACTTCCCCCTGCAATACTTCTACGATGTGAGAGAGTCGATAGTACGCATCCGCGTGGAGAACACCCACTTAGAGGAAGACGAACTCTTTGACCTTCGCCGTTCGCTGAACACCATCGACGGTATCGTAAAGATACTCAACCACAGCGATGACGACGAGGCCGAACAAGAAGACGGTTGGCGCAGAGAGAAGAAATATCCCTACCCTGCACTGCATCGCCTGTCGGCTGATGTCATGTCTTTCCCACAACTGGTACAACGCATCGACCAGATACTCGACAAGTTTGGCAAGATACGCGACAACGCTACCCCCGAGTTGCTGCAGATACGCCGTGAGTTAGCAAAGACCGAGGGCAGCATCTCTCGCACACTGTACGGCATACTGCGAGCAGCACAGAGCGAGGGAGTGGTAGAGAAAGATGTCACCCCTACCCTGCGCGACGGACGACTCGTCATCCCTGTCATTCCTACCCTGAAACGTAAGATAAAAGGTATCGTGCACGACGAGAGTGCCACGGGAAGAACGGTATTCATTGAGCCTACCGAGGTGGTGGAAGCCAACAACCGCGTGAGAGAACTCGAGGGAGAGGAACGCAAGGAGATCATACGCATCCTCACCGACTTCACCAACAAGGTGCGACCCTTCTCGCACGAGATATTGGACAGCTACCGATTCCTTGCCGTCATCGACCTGATACAGGCCAAGGCAAAGCTTGCAGAGACCCAGCAAGCCATAGAACCCGAAGTGGAAGCCCACCCACACGTAGACTGGACCAGAGCCATTCACCCGCTGCTCAGACTCTCGTTGGAGAAGAAAGGCGAGAAGGTGGTGCCACTCGACATCATGCTGACACAAGAGAAGCGCATCCTCATCATCTCAGGTCCTAACGCCGGAGGAAAGTCGGTCTGTCTGAAGACCGTGGGACTGCTGCAATACATGCTGCAGTGCGGACTGAGCATCCCTGTGAGCGAGCGTTCGAAGACGGGCGTGTTCCAGAACATCATGATCGACATAGGCGACGAACAGAGTCTGGAGAACGACCTGAGTACCTACTCCTCGCATCTGCTCAACATGAAGAATATGATGAAGGCTGCCAATGGCGACACCATCATCCTCATCGATGAGTTTGGTACAGGCACCGAACCTGGCATAGGCGGAGCTATCGCCGAGGCTGTGCTCGACCGCTTCTGCCAACAAGGTGCCTATGGAGTCATCACCACACACTATCAGAACCTGAAGCATTTTGCCGACAGTCATGAGGGTGTGGCTAATGGTGCCATGCTCTACGACCGCCACGAGATGAAAGCTCTCTTCCAGTTGGCTATAGGAAGACCTGGTTCTTCCTTCGCCATCGAGATAGCCCGCAAGATAGGTCTTCCCGAAGAGGTAATCAAGGAGGCCAGCGACATCGTAGGCTCCGAATACATACAGAGCGACAAGTATCTGCAGGACATCGTTCGCGATAAGCGCTACTGGGAGAACAAGCGACAGAGCATACACCAGCGCGAGAAAGACATGGAGAAGACCATCTCGCGATACGAGAGCGACATAGAGGACATAGAACGAAGCCGCAAACAGATACTCGCCAAAGCCAAACAACAGGCAGAGGAACTGCTGAAGGAGAGCAACAAAAAGATAGAGAACGCCATACGCGAGATACGCGAGAAGCAGGCTGAGAAGGAGGAGACCAAGCGCATACGTCAGGAGCTGGACGCCTTCAAGGAAGAGATGCAGGACATCGACACCAAGGAGAACGACGACAAGATAGCCCGCAAGATAGCACAGATACAGCAACGCAAGGAACGACATGCCAAGCGTAAAGCCGAAAAAACTCAGAACCAAGAGAAGGCTGCGGCGGCCCTGCGCAGTGCTGTCAACAAGACGCAGCAGGAAAACCGTCCTCTATCAGTAGGCGACACCGTACGCATCAAGGGACTCTCCACCATGGGAACCATAGAGAGCATAGCGGGCGATATGGCTACTGCTGTCTTTGGAGGTATGCGTACCAAGATGCGCCTCAACCGTCTGGAACATGCTGTCGCCACCACCGAGACCGACAAGACAAAACAACGCAAGGAGAACTTAGGCTCGTATGGCATCAGTACCGAGACACGCAACACGATAGACAAGCACAAGACCAATTTCCACCAAGACCTCGACATCAGAGGTATGCGTGGCGATGAGGCGCTCAATGCCGTGCAGTATTTCATCGACGATGCCATCCTCGTGGGAATGCCCCGTGTGCGCATCCTCCATGGTAAGGGCAACGGTATCTTGAGACAACTCATACGCCAGTATCTGAGCAGTGTGCCCAATGTCACCCACTTTGCCGATGAGCATGTGCAGTTTGGCGGAGCAGGAATCACGGTGGTGGACTTTTAGTGGAGTTAAAAGAGTTAAGACCACGCCCTGAAGGGGCAGAAGCTCTTAGCCCAGGGCAACGCCCTGGGTATAATGGCAATCGGCAAGGCGCCCTGTAAGGGCAAAAGCTTTAAAAATTGCCTGGAGTTTTAAAGCTTTTGCCCTTACAGGGCGACAAGTTTGCGCACAAAACAACCCAGGGCGTTGCCCTGGGCTAAGAGCTTCTGCCCTTTCAGGGCGTGTGAGCTTACTTGCGAAAGTTGATTAAAGACAACTACTCATAGCTTCAGGGGTGACTGAGCAGTTACAATGGAAGTTAAACTCGTTAAAGGAAGTTAGAGAATAGGTTGTCTTCACCATGGAAAAGAGAAAAAGGCGTACCTTTACAGAAAATAACACGCAAAAGAAAAACAAAGCAGAAAAAAGGAAAAGAGAGAAATATTATGAAGAAAACATTCGCATTATTATGCTTTCTGTGTACATTCATCATGAATGCCACGGCACAGACATGGGTAGGAACCTGGGCTACAGCTCCACAGGCTGCCGAGAAGAGCAAAGTGTTATACAGCAATACGCCCCACTCCATCAGACAAGTGGTGAAGGTATCATTGGGCGGCGAGGTGATACGACTGAAGCTGAGCAACATCTACAGTTCGGAACCCGTGGTGATACGTTCGGTCTATATAGCCCATGCCAAAGACTCATTTGACGTAGACGCCAAGAGCGCTGAGTACCTGAAGTTTCACGGCAAGTACAAGACTGTGATTCCTGCTGGCAAGGCGATAGAGAGCGACCCACTGAAGTTCAACCTCAGACCTTTGGAGCGCGTTGCCATTACCATCAACTACACCTCATCGCCAGCCAAGCCCACCATGCACCCTGGCTCCCGCACCACCTCCTATATCATGAAAGGTGTAACCAATGCTCACTCCAATTTCAAAAAAGCACAACGCGTGAACCACTGGTACACTATCGCTGGCATTGATGTGTACACGATGAAAAATAACCTGAGCGCCATTGCCATCATAGGAAACTCAATAACCGATGGTCGCGGAACAACCGACAATGCACAGAACCGATGGCCCGACATCATGAGCGAGATGCTGCACCTGAAACATAAGATTACCAATCAGGGCGTACTCAACTTAGGTATCGGATCCAATCAGGTGGTAGTGCCCGGAGGAATAGGAACATTGGCCAAAGACCGATACGACCGCGACATCCTGGGACAATGCGGTGTGAAGAAGGTGATTATCTTCGAAGGTGTCAACGATATAGGAAATACCAAGAGCGGAAACAGCGAGACAACAGCCCGACTGCTGATAGGGAGTTATCAGAACATGATTAAGAAGGCAAAGGCCAAGCACATGAAGGTGTATCTCGCCACCATCACGCCTTTCAAGGGTGCAGGCTATTACACTTATTTCCACGAGGCATGCCGACAATACGTGAACGAATGGATACGCAGTCAGGGCAAGGAGAAAAAGGTGGATGGCGTGCTCGACTTTGCCAAACTGATGCAAGATTCTGCCGATGAGCACAGAATGAAGAAGGAATATGTATGCAGCGACTGGCTGCATCCCAACGCCGCAGGATATAAGGTAATGGGAATCTATGCGGCAGAAATAGTCAAATAGATGTGGAGGAGTTAAAGGAGTTAAGGCACTTGAGATTTGGAGAAGTTAAAGGAGTTAAGGCACTTGAGATTTGGAGGAGTTAAGGAGTTAAAGGAGTTATCGCTCCCTGCGGTCGCTGAGGAGTTAAGACAACAGCTTTGTTGCTTAACTTTCAAACAATAAGGCAGGAGTTAAGACAACTGCTTTTTTGCTTAGCCTTCAAACAATAAGGCATTTGTCTTAACTCCTTTAACTCCTTAACTCCTTAACTCCATGAAATAACTCCTTATTGTTTTTCCCCACACGCCCTGAAGGGGCAGAAGCTCTTAGCCCAGGGCATCGCCCTGGGTAATCATGTTCGCAAACTTGGCGCCCTGTAAGGGCAATAGCTTTAAAATACCGGACAATATACAAAGCTTTTGCCCTTACAGGGCGCCTTTCTGATTGTCATTGTACCCAGGGCGATGCCCTGGGCTGAGAGCTTCTGCCCTTTCAGGGCGTGCTGCTTGTTCCATAGTCCTGGGCTAAGAGCTTCTGCCCCTTCAGGGCGTGCTGCTTGCTGGCGTTGCCCTGGGCTAAGAGCTTTTGGGCGGCCTTCAGCCCGTACTTAAACCACTTGCGAAACTTGAGTCTGAATCCACTTGAAAAAGTCATTTTTACGAAAACAAGCTATTGATTACAATAAGTTACAAAGGCAAAAAATACATTTTTCGACTTTTTCAAGTTGACTCAGTCTTTTATTATTTTTCCAGTTCTTCTATCTCGTTCTCATCCATGTCGCGGTCCAACCGGTCGCGCCACAGATACTTGCGTGTCTCGTGTACGATAATGCCGCTGAGGCAGAGCAGGGATACAAGGTTAGGTATTGCCATCAGGGCGTTCATACAGTCGGCGATGTTCCACACCATCTCCAGTCCGATGACACTGCCCGCAAAGATGCTGACGATGTAGAGCACACGGTAGGTCAGCATCCAGCGCTTGCCCTTGATATACTCTACGCAGCGCTCGCCATAATAGCTCCAACCTAAGGTGGTACTGAAAGCAAAAGTGGCTAAACCAAAGGTGAGCAAGGGTGCTCCGATGTATGGAATCTTGCTGAAGGCAGCCTTGGTGAGGGCTGCTCCGTTGTGGTAGTCGATGTCGGGGTAGGCAATGATGCTTGAGGTGATGACCAGACCTGTAAGGGCACAGATGATGACGGTGTCCCAAAAGGTGCCTGTCGATGAAACAAGAGCCTGGCGCACAGGGTTGCGTGTCTGTGCAGCTGCGGCTACGATAGGAGCAGAACCAAGACCTGACTCGTTGGAGAACAGACCACGGGCTATACCATATCGGGCTGCCATCATCAATGTGCTGCCAGCGAAACCGCCTCCTGCCGCGCGGGTAGTGAAGGCAGACTCAAAGATGACCTTGATGGCCGGCCACAGATAGGCATGGTTGACAAAGAGAATATAGATGCATCCCAACACATAGAAAAGTGCCATGAAGGGAACAAGCATTCCGCATACTTTTGATATTGATTTCACTCCTCCTATGATGACGGCTGCTCCCAAGGCGCAGACAACGGCTCCTGTGATGTAGGGAGAAATGCCATACTGGTTTTCTACGAGGGTAGAGATGGCGTTTGCCTGTACGGTGCTGCCGATGCCGAAAGAGGCTATCGCGGCAAAGAGTGCGAAGAGGATGGCGAGCCATTTCCAGCCCAGACCTTTCTCCAAGGCGTACATAGGACCACCCAACATTCGACCGCGCTGGGTCTTCACACGATATTTGACTGCCAATAAACCCTCGGCATATTTGGTGGATATACCGAATACACCTGTCAGCCAGCACCACAGCACAGCACCCGGACCACCCAGGGCGATGGCTGTTGCCACACCGATGATGTTGCCCGTACCTATTGTGGCGGCAAGTGCAGTGGCAAGAGCGCCAAACTGGGATACATCGCCCGTGGCATTCTTGTCTTTCTTGACGGATAACTTGATGGCCTTGAAAATCTTACGCTGCGGGAAATGCAGACGGATCGTAAGAAAGAGGTGTGTGCCCAAGAGCAGAATAATCATGGGCCAACCCCACAAGAATGAGCTTAGCGTTGCGAAAATGTCGTTTAGTGTATCCATAATCTCTCTTATTTTTTTACCTGTTTGTTATTTGTCTTTCTCTTTTATGATCCCGTGTTCTATTCTTATCCTTACGTTGTTGTAACCCATGGCCTGGAACATTCCCTCAAACTGCGCCTTGGCATTTTCTTCAGCCTTGGCGATGTTGGCCTTTGTAAAGCATCGTCTGCTCATAGCTTCATAGGCTCTTTTGTACATGTCCTGTCGGTCTTTACCGGTCCATTTGCCTTCTTCGAAGAACGAACGTGTCTTTGCCTCATCGATAAAGTTGCGGTCGAGGAGCCTGATGGGAGGCAGGGTGCAGATGATGGTGTCGCCCTCGGCGCTCAGCCATTCAGTGCCCACCTCTCGCATGTCAATGCCCAGCCTGAGGGTGCCATAGTAGATTCTTACCAGTTCGTCGTCGCTGATGAGCCCTTTTCTCACGGTGTCTATCAGTTCCTCGTCGCTGATGGACAGGAATTCCCACTGTCCGATGGCTTCGATACTCTTTATCTGTGTAGGCGAGAGCGTGGTCTTGCCTTCTTGTTGCATCGAGATGGAGTTGTCCTTGTTGAGCCAGTACAGACCTCCGCCGATGATGACGATAAGCAGGAGTATGACGATGATTTCAAATTTTCTCATATCTGTAGTACCTTACTTGTTCTCAACCGATGTGCCGTCGATGAGGCTTGAAAGATCGGATGAGGTAAACTTCTTTCTGAAACTAATCTTGATGTTCTCGGCTTTGAATCCCAAGTTGACGAGCATGGGTACCAAGGTGTGCGCTGCACTTTGGCGGGCTGTTTCCAGAATATCCATGCGTGGAATGTCGTTGATGATGCCCTTTCGTCCTTCCTGCTCGTAGCTGCTGAGTTCTTCATCGCTGAAGTTTCTGCGTGTGAGCGATACGAATTTCTTGATTCCTTCGTGGTCTATCTTGCTGCTTGTCAGCACCACCTTAGGATCGGGGAGGATGATTTCTATCTTCTCACCCTGCCGTCTCACGTTCTTTTCGTTGAAACCTTTGAAGTCGATATATGCCTTGAGGGTGGCGTCCATAGGGATGGCAACCTTGCGCTTTCCTCCAGGCAGACTGATGTCGAACTCGTTTTTCAGTATAGAGCCTTTCAGTCTGAGTTGGTCGTCGTGGGTGATGATTCTGTGAACCTGTGCCTCGGCTGTATATAGACGACTGCATTTCTGTATCTGCATCACCATCATGGGAATGGTGTCGAGAGCCTTCTCTTTCTCTTTGGCTTGTCTGCCTGTACAAGCCGAGAATATGATAGCAGTTGTCATAATGACAAGTAAAATGGTCTTTCTCATACTAATTGTTTTGTTTTCGTTGCAAAGGTACGACAATTTGAGTAAATAACCAAATAGTATCAGTCAATTTTATACTTTTCGTCTTTGTTTTGTGATAATCTGTAGCTTTTGGGTAGTTAAAAATTATGCTTTTGGTTAGTTGTAAATTATGCTTTGGATAGTTATAATTTACGCGAAGAGTGGTCAACTCAAATCGTTAAACCACAGAAAAAGTTGCGATCTGTATGGTTGGCACGCCCTGAGGGGCAGAAGTCTTAGCCCAGGGCAGCGCCCTAAAGGGCCAGAAGTCAATATAAGCAGCACGCCCTGAAGGGGCAGAAGCTCTTAGCCCAGGGCAGCGCCCTGGGTTATCATGTTCGCAAGGTTGTCGCCCTGTAAGGGCAAAAGCATTATAAATTGCCAGGAGTTTTAAAGCTTTTGCCCTTACAGGGCGCATTGCTGATTGCCATTATACCCAGGGCG
>OGPQ01001591.1_pt1 | contig 15082 bp, 9 predicted proteins | sample 1552971 | NCBI WGS metagenome assembly OGPQ01 (sample SAMEA2580232, study PRJEB22360) | human gut metagenome | biome: human gut; feature: human-associated habitat; material: faeces | place: Denmark | collected 2008/2010 | reverse complement strand
CCTATTCAACAATAATGCCCACCCTTGGTACGGTAAGTAACCATGGGTGGGCAATGTATTTGATAGGATAAGGAAGCGGCAGCTTTATTTCAATCTGAACATGACGGGAATCTTTACCGTGCCGGCAACGACCTTGCCTTTCCCCTCAGGCACAAAGCGAGGCATCAGCTTTACCACTCTCAAAGCCTCCTTGTCGAAAAGAGGGTCGTCGCTCATCATCACCTTGTATTGAGAGAGATTGCCCTTGGTGTCTACCTGAGCTGAAATGATAACCCTGCCTTCCTTTTTCAACGTGCGGGCAGCCTCAGGATAACGCACATGTTTGGCAATGAAAGCACGCATGGCTTTCAGACCTCCTGGGAAGTAAGGAACGACGGTACCTGCATCAGAGAGCAGGTCGCTATCCAACTTAACAGGCTCAGGCATGGAGTCCTTAAGTACTTGACTCACCTCAAAGTCGGGCGACTTCATGTGATTTTGTTTCTTTTCCGTACAGCCTGCCACCAACAGGACTGTACAGAAAAGCAATATAAGATTTCTCTGTTTCATACATTATTTGACAATCTTCTTACCGTTCACGATATATATGCCTTTTTCAAGGCCGTTGGCAGAAGTGCCCATATAACGACCGTCCAAAGAGTAAACACCCTGGCCGAAAGAAGACATCTCATCATTCTCTATGAAGTGAATACCCGAGATGATATTGTCGTTACTGCCACCCATGAAGTCGAAGTCGATGCTTCCATCCTCATTTTGGGTAATATTGGTGATAGGCTTGCCCATGGTTGTTCCGCCCTGATAGATGGTAGCTGCAGGCGAAGAGGTGTCGGTAAGACTGTTGTTACCATTAAAGGGATACAGGTCACCAGCCTGCGAGTCAGCAGAAGAACCCTCTTCGTTGTCAGCATGGAAGATTGTAAGGCGCTGATGATCGTTGTCAAGATAAGCATGTTCTGGGCCATACTGGTTGCTATAATTGACAAAGGTATTGACATTGTTGCGCTTCCAGATATTCTCATCGTAGTCCACATGGGTAATCATCATGCCACTGGCTGGCAGCTGCTTGTCCCAGATACCCACGCTCTGTTGTCTGTTCTCGATAAGATAATACTCATTCTTGTTGTTGTCATTATAGACAACAAATGCCTGTCCATACTTCACATCCTGTGCCTGCATACCTTTTACAGATGCTGGTTTATCCAGTACAGTGGGAGTTATCCAGCCTGCAAACCATTTTTCATAGGCAGAATAGTTAGGAGGACAGAAGCTCTCACCATTATAGCTTCCAGCATCCATCAGGTCGAATTCACCCATTCCGAAATTTCCACCATTACCAGTATCATACAGGTCTGGATAACCTAAACAATGGGAGAACTCATGACAGAGAGTACCGATACCATCCACACGTTCCCTGTAAGCAACAGGAGTATATTGTAAGGTAAGTTCCGGTCCACAAGCGTATGTATTTACCACCACATTATTGTCCTTGCTTACATACGAACCGTTGTTTCCATATTGCAACTTGGATTCATGAGGCCAAATTGTATTTTCGTCACCACCTGCAGCCTGTCCGAGACCGGCAAAGAGAACATATACCTGCTCCACATAACCGTCGCCATCCCAATCATAGTCAGCAAAGTTGACATCAGGGTCTGCCAAACGACAAGCATCATACACCATGTCATGAGGACGGACATCATGCGAGCCTCCTGAAGGTGCGCCATAGTAAGCATATTCATGATTGAGAGTATAAGGTCCCACCACATCAAAGTCCAGTTCAAACTGTCCATTACTCTGTGCCAGGAAATAATCTTTCACACTGCCCACAAAGCCGAGCGAATTTGCATAACCAGTCTCATTAGCTATTCTGTTGTACATCTTCTGGTTGTGACCAAACTTGAATTTCTTATCCTTGTACTGCACCAGAATAATAAGACCTTTCTTCTTGCCAAAATAAGAACCATTCGTTTGCCCCAAACTCTTTTTCACAGTCATGTGACGAGCCTTCGCCATACGCGCAATACGGTCTTGATTGGCTTTGGCACGCAACTGACTCGCACGTAGTTGCAGAGCATTGGCATCAACTCTTACATATCGCTTGCTTTCGCTGTCCAGATTATAGCTAACGCCTTCAGCATCCACCCAGTAGCTGCAGAATTCATCACCACGAAGTTCCACCCTTTTCTGAGTTCCATCAGCCAATGTCACCATACGCCACACACCCTTTTTGGCAGGTACAGCTTGAGCAGAAAGAGCCACAAAGCCCAGTAGGGAAGCAAGCATCAGTAGTTTCATATTTCTTTTCATCATCATATTTCTTTTGTTCTAAAAGCTGTTTAGAAAAAACAAGGCTCCAGAAAACCATTCAAGTTATCTGGAGCCTCAACTCATATCGTGTTTTTGTTTATGGAAAAACGCTTGTATTACTTAGTCCAAGCTCCACGCTTAGCCACATACATCTTATGTGCCTTGGCAGAAACTACAGCTGAATGATGTACTGCTGCCTTCTTTGCCTTGGCAAAAGCAGCATGAATCTTAGCCTCACCCTCATCTGTTACCTCGAAGGTATCAGACTCGAATGCATACGCATAGTCTGAGGCATCTGTATAGACATTGAAGAAGGTATAGAGCTTCTTGCTACTGTCATACTTAGAAAGGAATCCCTTGCTTGCAAAGAGCTTACCATTATCAGTATCAGCACCAAAGTAAGTCACAATATCAGTTACCAAGATGGCTGTACCATCCTGAAGAGCAAGACCTGTCTCCTGTGTTTCTACAGTGATTGAACCATCCTCTGCAACAGTAAACTCCAATGGAGCTTTCTCAACAGCAAAAGGAGTAATGCGGAACTTGGTAGGATCGCTACCACTCTGTGAGAGTACACCTTCTGTAACAACTGGCTCACCCATGAGCACACCAGGATCCTTTTGGAAGAGGATAGAACCGTAACTCTTGACACCAATGGTCACTGTACCAGCAGCAACATCATTCCAAACCTCGGCAGCATCCTTGCTTGACTTGAGTGAGAGATTCAGTACATCTGAACCTACAGCCTCGTCGTTTGCATTATACATTACCATTACGAGCACATACTTGCCTGTCTCGTCGAAAGGAACCTGAATATCACCAGAAGCTGATACCTCCTCAGAAGCCACACTGCCATCAACGATACCGCTTACAGTAGCATTCAAGTCGCTGCTAGCAGGAACAAGAGCGTACTTCACCTTGGCGACATCTGCGCTCAAAGACATAGTAACCTGTGCGAAATCATTGTCATTGGCATCGGTGAAACGACCCTTATAGGCAGCCTCGACACTGTAATTTGCGATTGTCTTACCAGGAAGAGCAATGGCAAACAAACCACTCTTGTTGGCCTCATAAAGTCCACCATCGTTGTAATTTGCCATAGAAATCAACAAAGATTTTGCTGGCATGGTTATGATACCATCCTTCAAGGTACCGAACCACTCTGGCTTCTTTGACTTGATAAGATCAAGAGATGCTCCACCCTCCAAGTTGTAAGCAACCTTGCTGGTAACAGAAATCTCACCATAATTACCGATAGCAAAACCTGTATGACAAGTTTCTACATAGACGAAATCTGGATCGGTAGCATTGATTACCCAGTAATGATCGTTCTCGGAATCATAGGTAGTACCCTCTTCTCCTTCCCATGAAGCATAAGGATTGACGATACGGTACTTGCCTTCCTCGACAACACTCTTCTGAATCTTCACTTCGTCAACAGCATTATCTACACCGAAGAATGTAGTCAGCACATCCTCACGGTAAGCACCCATTGACTTATTAGAAGTAATATCCATCCATTCTGTAGCACCAGCCTTAAAGGTAAATGAGCCAATACCGTATGTTGTGTCATAATCCTCATTGGCAACACTGATAGTACCGCCATTATAAGTACCATACTGCAAATCCTCAGGATTGTAGGTAATGGTGATAGGAGCCTCAGCCTCACCATCTGCAAATGTCACATGGTTAGGCACGCTGAAAATACTTCCCTCATCTGGAGTATAGTTCAAAAGAACGGTCAGTTCTCCCTTTGTCTCTACACGATGAAGTGTAACAACAAAGCTTGAGTTGCTCTTGCTCAACTCTATCTTCGACTGCTGGGTATTGCTGAAATACACTTCGTTGGCAACCTTAGGTGCACCCGTGTAGTCGTAGTCGCTGGTACATGAGCTGATGGCGAATGCCATCAAGCTCAGGAGTACCATATATGAAAATTTGAATGCTTTTTTCATAATTGTTATGTTTATCTATTCGTTTAAAAAAACTACTATTGCTCAGTCCATGGAGTATAGAGATCAGATGGATCTGGGTTGTTCATACCTCTTACTCCCTGATTGCGGTCACCCTCGTAAGCTACGAATACGAGGTTCATCCATGCAGGACGGCCTTTGGTGTTGAGACGAGTCAGGTCGTACCAGTTGGTTCCTGGATAACCACGGGTTACTGAGTAGTTCAAACGCTTGATATCAAAGAAGGTCTGACCCTCACCCCAAAGCTCTACACGCTTCTGGAATACGATTTCCTCAACCACGTCATCTGTTGATGACACCTTGCAGGTGTACTGAGGGTCGCGATAGGTCTTCATAAAGGTTTCCAACAGTTCCTTACCCTTGGCAGCATTGGTGTGAGCTACAGCCTCTGCCTCGATAAAGTACATCTCTTCTACACGCATGATAGGATAAGAAGAAGCTGCACCGATGTTAGGGTCGTCGGTATTTCCCTCGTTAGGACGGAACTTCACAGATGCATAAGCTGGCATACGCTTATCTGCCAAGCTCTTTGTTGCAGGTATCTGGATCACCTTATCTGCCAACTCAGAACCTTCTGGAGCTTTGAATTCCAACTTACGGAAGTCTGTATCGCTGATACGCTCATACATTCTCTTGTCTATCTCGTTGAAAGGCATATTCTCTTCACCATAACCACTATAACCAAAAGTTGTCTGGTTGCTGAGCCATGAAGTCCAGTTGACAATACCTGTCTTGACAGAGGTGTCTTCAGATGTCTGTGTAGCGCCCCACATCCACTTTGTGATATCGTTGAAACCAGTCTTATAGTTGGTGCAAGCCTCTTCGCTCATAGGCTGAACCTTGGCATTGTTGATGGCAAGACGCGCATACTTGGCAGCATTCTCGTAGTCGCCATCCCACATATACAGACGAGCCTTCAGACCATAGACACAAGACAAATCAGGAAGCACGCCACCAGCTGTTTTTGTCAAGTGCTTGATATACTCCTCTGCCTTGTTGAGGTCGCTCTCGATAAACTCCTTCATCTTCTCGTGAGTTGCACGAGGGTTGTTAAGGGCGTCTGATTGATTCATCTCGGCAGTAACGATAGGCACTGTAAGTCCGCTTACGTCATTACCATCAGCATTGATATTGCTGGTTCTGTCGTTAGGCAGGAACTCGTACATACGGGCGAGGTCGATATAACACATAGCACGGAAAGCCAGACCTGCACCCAGATAGCCCAACTGCTGGTCGGTGGCATTCTCGGGATTGACAGCTCCCACCATGTTGTTGATGGTCAGGATAAAGTTATAATAATAGGTACTGATGTACTGTCCGAACACATAGCCGTCACCCTGATACTTGTTCTGTGCCCAATAGTAAAAGTGCTGAGCATAGTTCTTGGTAGACTGCAAAAGGTCGCCAGTCATCAGGTCACGTACATACATGATGGCACCATAACCAAATGGGAAGTGCCAATTCTTCTGTACTAAAGTGCTGTTTACATCATTAAAATATGCAGGCATCGCCATCAAGAAGGACTCCGATGATGATGGGGAGTTCTGTATCTGCTCCTCGGTGGCAATACTTGATGCAGGTTCTGTCACCTCCATACAGCCAGTAAGTGAAGTCAGAGAGAATCCTGCAATCACAAGTCCAGCCATCGAACGATATATTGTTTTCTTGTTCATTTTATTCTTTCTTTATAGGTGAAACGTTTAGAATGTAACAGTAATACCTCCTGAGATGGTACGGATAGGACGGTAAACTGAATTAGAGCTGCCACCAGTAATGCTCTGACGTGGGTCAAGACCCTGGCGCTTAGACCATGTCCAGATGTTGTCGGCTACCATATAAACACGTACCTTCTGCAAACCTACAGTCTGCATCCACTGGGTAGGCAAGGTGTAACCCAAAGTGATGTTAGACAATGAAAGGTAAGAAGCATCAGTCAAGAAACGGTCTGAACCTGCAGACATATATGAGTCGCCATACTGCCAGCGTGGCACGCTGGTGTTGGTATTCTCTGGTGTCCATGCTTTCTCCATATCTACGTGGATTGCTTGACCTGCAGAGCAACTCATCAAGCCAGCGTATGCTCCATCGTAAACCAGACCACCAATCTGATACTGGAAGTCCACAGAGAAATCAAGACCCTTCCAGGCTACGCTGGTACCGAAACCACCATATACGTCTGGCAATACATCACCGCAAAGGTAGTAGCTACCGTCATTGTAGGTGGAAGTAGTTTCCTGACCTACCACATTACGGTGCTTAATGCCAGTATAACTTTCGTCAACCTTCTCGCCAGCGTTATTGTAGTAAACGTCCTTATTGTTCTCATCCTTCTCATATACGTTCTTATAGAAAAGAGAAAGACCTGTCTCAGGATCTACACCTGCATACTTCTTGGTATAGTATGTGAAGAGTGACTTGCCCTCCTGATAGAAGTACGAACCGCTCTGGCTACCCAATCCTACACCATCATACCAACTCTGCTTGTAAGAGTCTGAAAGTTTTGTTATTTCATTGTGGTTGGTTGTCATGTTGACATATACATTCCAAGTGAAATCCTTAGTACGGATAGCATCAGCATGAAGGTCAATCTCGACACCACGGTTCACCATATTACCGATATTGTCAAAATATCCGCTCCATCCGTAAGATACAGGGAGATAAACTGTAGAAAGCATATCTGAGGTCTTGTTGTTATAGTACTCGATGCTACCCCAGATGCGGTTCTTCAACAAAGAGAAATCTACACCAATATTGAACTTACCGTTCTTCTCCCAAGAAATCTTTGGGTTACCTAAAGAAGAAGGTGTCAAAGACACTTCATTGTTGGAGTTGGAAATCGCGAAATACTTGGTATACATATAGCTACCAATATCGTCATTACCATTCTCACCATAAGAAGCCTTCAACTTCAATTCGTCAATCCAGTTAACCTTGAACCAAGACTCCTTATGAAGGTTCCAACCAGCACCAAATGACCAGAAAGTACCCCACCAGTTGTCCTTTGCAAAACGAGAAGAAGCCTGACGCATAACAGAAACACTACCAAAGTAACGAGAATCGTAGTTATACATGGCACGGCTGAGCCAAGACTCTGTGTTGTACTCGCTCATAGAAGAAGTACCACTGTCCAACACAACAGCACCAGCCAACTCCTTGTTGTCTACAGAGAACTGATTGTGCTTGCTGGCATACAGACCATAACCATAAACACGATAATACTCATGACCGAGCATCACCTCAATATCGTGCTTGCCATAAACCTGATGCCAGTTGATACGCTGCTGATAGTTGTAAGACCATGTACGGTCGTGCTCCTTGTTCACCACACCATTACTTGCAGCATACTGACCGAAATATGGGTTGGTAGTGCTTGTAGAACGGCTTTCGTTGAGATATACATTGTTGATAGAAGTAAACTTGAAACCATAAGGCAACTGAATTTCAGCAAAGCCAGTTCCGTTAAATGTGTTTCCTTCTGTATTGTCTGTATTCAGTTTAGCATCAGAGATAGGGTTGCCACCACTCATGAAAGCACGGAATGGAGCTACCTTACCACTACCATAGTCATAAGCTATCATGCGTGAAGTCTGGTCGTAAATGATGTTGCCGTTGGCATCACGCATATACATAGGATAGATAGGCGCAATGTCAACAGTTGCGAAAATACTACCATTGTCACCACCCTCGGTAAGAGAATTGCTGTTGAAGTGACCATAACTCATGTTGGCACCCACCTTCAACCATTTGTTAACCTGATAGTCTGCCTTCAAACGAGAAGTGAAACGACGATAGTTAGAAGCTGCGGTAATACCGTCATTGCTCAAATAGTTGGCAGAACCATAGAATGTACCTCTGTCTGAAGCACCTGTTGCTGTAACAGTATATTCCTGACGAAGACTGTTGTTGTAGATTTCGTCTACCCAGTCATCAGGAGTCAGATAATAGGTTGTTCCATTCATGGTAGAGTAAGAACCAAGGGTAGCGTTAGGATTGAGCTTGCCATTGGTACCAATGAGCTGCTGTCCCTCTGGGATAGTATAAACATTGTAACCCAAACCATAAGAAGGATTGATAATCATATTGTCGTTAGCCCACTTCCATGCCTGTGTGGCATCCATGTGGTTTACATTCTGAGCATAGTTGTTCAGGGCCATGTACCACATTTCGTAGTACTTGGCAGGACTCTTCATTGTCTCATACTCAGGCACAGCCTTTGAGTTGGAACCCCACTTAGCATCTACGGTAAGAGTGCCCTTTGTGCCTTTCTGTCCGCTCTTAGTTGTAATCAAGATAACACCGTTACCACCACGGGCACCATAAAGAGCTGTAGAAGAAGCATCCTTCAATACAGTCATGCTCTCTACGTCAGCAGGGTTGATGTCGTTAAGAGAACCGCTGAATGGAGAACCATCAAGCACAATCAGAGGGTCGTTACCCGCACTCTTAGAGTTGAAACCACGAATACGGATGGTAGGAGTAGCACCAGGCTGACCGCTGCCAGTGTAAATCTGCACACCTGCAGCCTTACCCTTCAAGGCATCCACAGCATTGGTTACCTGAACCTTGCCAATCTCTTCTGCGCCTACAATGGCAGCAGAACCAGTAAAAGCACTCTTCTTCTGAGTACCATAGGCAACAACCATTACCTCGTCAAGAGCGTGGTTGTCTGGATCCAATACAATCTTCATGTTCTTTGCGGCCTTGACGGTCTTGGTGACCATGCCGATGTACGATACCTCCAACTTCGCGTTGGCTGATACGTTCAGTGAGAAGTTACCATCGATGTTGGTAACAGTACCGGTATTGGTGCCTACCACCTTGATGCTGGCGCCGATAACTGGCGAGCCATCTTCGGAAGAGGTGACCGTTCCGGAAACTTGAGTTTGTGCCAAAGCCATTCCTATGCTAAGGAACAGGCAGGCGATAAACGTCATGAGTCTTTTTTCCATAAATCTCTCTCTTTTTTTAAAAATGAATGTATAAAGTTTATTCTTTTCTCATATCTTTGTATCCACCTCGTGCCCCGAGGTGGAAAAAACGATGTGCTATTTTATATATAAAATCTCTCTTTTTATAGTACAATATTTAACAATTGAATTGTAACGGCTGCAAAATTATATAAAATTTAGTTATTCACCAAATATTTCTTGCAAAAAGTTGCATTTTTAACCATTAAACTCACAATAGTCTTTAAAAATACCATTTTTACTTATTATTTATAAGCACATTTTGTCGTTTCTGTGGTTTTAGATAGCATTCTTTAACTTATTATGTCGGGATGAGCCTCGCTCGGCTCATAACTTCTATTCATAATTGGATTACGCAAATACCCTTCACCCTTCATCTTTCCCTTGAAATTCCCTGTGTTTATCGGGGTTCCAGAGGGTGAAGGGTGCAAGTCAACCCTTCATCACCCTTCATCACCCTTCATCTTTTTGCTATTTTCAGATTTCGATTTACAACTGATAGAGTCGTGCTCATGCTTCTATTAAGCCCAGCCTGAGTCGTCTATTATGACCAGTCTTGGTCGTCTATAATGACCAATCCGAGCCTTCTATTATGCCCAGTCCAGGTTTTCTATTATGCCCAGTCCAGGTCTTCTATTATGCCCCAGTTTAGGCTTCTATGATGCTTGCTATGGTTTCTATGGTTCCGCGCATTAATCTATACTTCCGCTTTCAGCAGTTTCATCTCCTCTGCCGTCAGCCCCGTCATTTCCATGACTGTTGCTTCATCCATTCCCTTTGCCAGCATCTTCTTAGCAATCTCAAGACTTCGCTGGTTCATACCTTCTGCTCTTCCTTCTTCCATACCCTCTTCTTTACCTTTCTGGTATCTGTCATCCAAAAGGGTTCTTTCAACGCTTACGGAATCCCAGAATTTGTCGTAGGCACGGAGTTCGGCATCAGTAAAGCCGGAAATCTCCAACTCCTCTACGGCTTTTCCAATCTCTGGGTCATTAAGCAGGTCGGAAGGAATCTCCTTCGTATTGGAATTGATTTCTGTGAGGAAACGGAGCCACAAGACCATCATGCGCTTATCGGCAATGGAATGAGGAGTGAACTTAGGGAGTTCAATGAAGGTAAAATGCAAGCCTTTAATTACCTTATTGCTGTCCTTGTCGTGCACGATACGATAGTTGTGGATGAAATCCGGAGTGTCATGTGCGAAGATATCATTCACAAGATTCAGGGAATATACGGGTTGCAGTTCGCTGTATTTTCCTCCTTTTTTAGCCTGACTCACATAGAGCTTGGATGCATTGAAAAGTACTCGCTGCTGGAATGCGTCAGACCATTCCATTTGCATCTCCACGCAGAACTTTCTGCCTTTAGAATCTGTGCAGAGTACATCCACGATGGTGTTCTTGCCCCCTTCGAGCTGGGGCACAAGTTCTGTTGGCAAATACTCTATCTCGTGTATCTGCTCCTCGTCGCTGAGTGGCAACAGGGCGTTCAGAAGGCTAATCAGTCTTGCAGGATGATTGCCGAATATCTTCTTGAACGTAAGGTCTGCCTTAGGGTCTAAGTACTTCATAACCATCAGTTTTAAAATCTATAACGCAAAGTTACGACTTTATCTTCATATCTGCAAGAAATTTTTGAAAATTATGAAGGGTGATGAAGGGTGATGAAGGGTTGACTTGCACCCTTCACCCTCTGGAACCCCGATAAACACAGGGAATTTCAAGGGAAAGATGAAGGGTGAAGGGTATTTGCGTAATTGATTCTTTTTTAAAACGGATACAGACAAACTGCCTACTTGTGGCACAATAGTGCCCAGCAAGGAGCACAAAAGTGCCCTTTGATGAGCAATGACGTTTCCCGCTTTCGCTCCCACGATTTTCTGTTTCGCTCCCACAAACGTCAGATGCGCTCAGAGAAAGCTACTCTGCTGCCGTGCCCATGGGGTGACAAACATTTATATATACGGCTCAAGTTTCGCAAGTGTTGCCCCACACGCCCTTCAGGGCGTATTGGGTAATTTCAGCCGTACAGTTCAAACGTTTTCAGGAGTTGATGGTTGGCATCGGCAAGTTGTGGATCGAAGAGGCTCTTTATGTAGATCATGGTGGTGGAGGTGCTGGTGTGTCCCAAAGCCTTGGAGATAAGTCGTACATCGAGGTCGTGCTGATAGGCAATGCTCGCCCAAGTGTGTCTCACCACATAGGAGGAAAGGGGCTGGCTGGCAGAGATGCGCTTCGACAGGCACGACAGGTTGTAGTTGTAGCGGCGAAGTTGGCTTTGGTTTTGCCCATGTGCCAACGCTGCATCAGGAGTATTGATGATGGGGAATACATACGGAGTATTGCAGTAAGGTTCATACTTTCTGATGATTTCGCTCATACATGGTTCTATCGCCACCACTATCTCCTGACCCGTTTTGTGGCGGGCATAGTGAAATCTTCCGTCTCTGATTTGTTCCTTTCGCAGATAGGCAATATCTACGAAAGGCATTCCCATGGCATAAAAACTGAAGAGGAATATGTCGCGGGCAAAAGCAAGCGATGGCTTGTCTTCGAGATTGAGGTGGCTCAGCCGCAGGATGTCCTCTTCTTGTGCACTGCGCTTGCGAGTATGTTCCTTCCCAGTGAACACTTTGCGGAAAGGTTGCGTGTCGGCAGTCATCTGCAAGGCTACACCTCTATTATATAAGGTACGTAAGGAACGCATGTAACACGAAATGGTGTTCATGCACAATCCCCGGTCTATGAGCCATCGCTGATAACGTTCCATTTCTTGCGGCAAAATGTCTGCCATTGTCCAGTCGTCTCTTTGCCAGAAAAGGGTCAGCGAGTTGGCTGCGGTACGATAGTTGGCTGCGGTCTTGTAGCACTTTCGTGCCTCGGCGCTCTCTACCTCCTTACAGATGAATTCCAAGGCAGACTGTGCTTTGGAATTAGTTTTGTTCTCTGCACGATTCTTTCTACCTGGCAGGTGAAAGCCAAATTCTAACTTAAAATATACCATACTATAAAATCTTTTAGGGTTTATCTTTTGTCACTCAACTTTTACCGCTTCAGAAGTTAGCGGAGTTAAAGGAAGTGATCGTTTCCTCCGGTCGTTAGGGAAGTTAAGGGACAACAGCCTTGGAAGGAATGATTACAGAGTCCACTTTAAAAAGTAGTTTTTGGTTCTTTTCCCTACAAAATGCCATTTGATTATCAGATGGTTACATTTGAAGAAATTATCAAAAATGACTTTTTCAAGTGGACTCAGTAAAAGATATTTGCCCTCGATTTACGGCTCTCCGAGGTAGTCGATGATGATTTTTACCTGTCGTGGGTTGTACGACTTGCTATTGCTTTGGTAGCCCGTTATTGCGAGCTCATCCATGAGCGGTTTGTTGCGCTGGATCCACGCCTTGAGGTGTTTTCCCGCAGCCTGTGGCGTGCTGTCGGGAAAGTAAAGGAGCGCCAGCTCCTTCTTGGTGTAAGTTCTAATTTTAAATTCTTCCATGATGATGATTTTTTATTTATTGATGTTACGGGTTAGGAGTTTTTTCAGGAGTTAAGGGAGTTAAGGAGTTATCGCTCCCTGCGGTCGCTGAGGAGTTAAGACAATAGCCTTGAGGTTTTAATTTTGAGTCCACAAAAGCATTTGTCTTAACTCCTTAACTCCCTTAACTCCTTTAACTCCTTAACTCCCTTAACTCCTTCACTCCTGAGATTTCTCCTCCAAAGAATACGCCTCCCCGAAGTCCTTGCAGCCCAGGGGCAGCTGGTGGTGCACAAGCCCGGGCAACACGTCGCGCAGCTGCATGAAAAGGCTTTCGCCCGGAGCATCGCAGTCGGGAAACATGTGGAACGAGACCGATTTCTCCCTGCTGAGCGAGCGCAACGTCTCCCTGTCCTCTTGCGAGAGCAGCGTGGCAGAAGGGATGGCGATGGCCTTGCGCCCCGACGAGAGCATCGCCCAACAGTCGCTGCAACCCTCGGTGATGAAAAGCTCGTCGCCCGCCTTCAGACGGTTGACTACGGGCAGGTTGTAGATGCTGCACCTCGCCCCTCGTGGGAATCGGAAGCGGGGAACGTCAGCCTTCTTGCAGTAGTCGAGGTTCCGATTCTGCACCCCTATGAGGTTGCCCTGTCGGTCGTAGTAGGGAGTGGTGAGCCAGTTGACGCCCTGTCGGTCGGTCCAGGAGGTGAGTCGGCACCAAGCCGCCACCCTCGGGTGGATGCGTCGCTCGTCGAAGAGGAAGCGCCTTGCCGCCCCGTTGAGCCATGGGTGCTCGAAGAGCCTCCCGTATCGCGAGGCATCGAAGGAGCGTTGGCTTTCAGTCTGCGGCTGTGTCGACGGTTTCCACTCCGTGAGGATGATGCTGTTGGCGTCGGCAAGCCATTGGCAAGCCTTCGGAAAGTCGAGCCCGAGGTGTCGCATCACGAGGTCGATGGTTCCCATGCTCTCCTTCATGCACACAAAGCATCGGCAGGTGTTGCGCCTGGTGTTGTAGACGAGGCTGGCGTGATGATCGTCGTGGAACGGGCAGAGGCTCTTGTGCCTCGCCACGCGCAGTCCTATTCGCTCGGCGACCCCCTCAATGGGTAGGTCGCGGAGCTTTTGAATTTCATATTTTTCCATAAGCACTTCTCCCCTACCCCTTCAGATACTCCTGCGTCTTCGAGTAGAGTCCCGTCTGGGCAGAATAAGTGATGAACTTGCGGTGAACCCACTTATAAAGTTGGTTCTTGGTACCTTCCTTCGACTTTCCTGAGCTGATGCGTAGTGCTTCCAACTGCGCCTCGTTGAAAGGATTAGAGAGATCATCCAGCAAGTTCTTCGGTCCCCGACGCTGCGCCTCACTTGTGCTGTCAGCATCCTGTCCGAGCAGGTCGGCAAAGATACGCATCTTGCTCCAGAGGTCGTGATAGACCAGCCATTCCACCATAGCCGCCATAGTTCTTGTCCACGACTGTCTGTTGAGTACCCACAGGATGCAACCCGCCTTCCATGCCGACACGAGCGAACGCTTCGACATGTCCCACAGCGTGTCGTCGTCGGTCAGGTCAGCAAGCGTAGCCATATCAGCCGCCAAATCATCCACCAACTTATTGAGCGGCTTGATGATGAAGCGCCCTTTGCAGATGGTGAGACGGGTGATGTATTCATCGAGACTCTTGAGAAACGACTCGTCATACTTGCCTTGTCTCGGAATCCTGCCGCTGTGTCCCTCTCTTGCCTTATACGAGAAGACCATTCTGCCGAAAGTGCCGTTGAAGAGCTCGTTCTTATAGAATTTGCGAGCAGCAAAAGGAGTAGCCGACATGGTGATGTTAGCCCGGAGCAAAGGGTTGCCCGTCACGCCGTCAGCCGTGGCTCGCAGAGCTCCTGCACGTGTCCTGTCGTAGATGTTGCGCAGCATCTGGCTCACCTGCTTGTGCCCACCACACATACGGTCTGCCATCTCCACCTCGGGCATGTTGAGATACTGGGTGCGGGCACCTAATTTCTCACATCCCATCGCATTTTGGATGAAAGCCGCATTGGTCACGTCCGAGGGTGGAAACCAGAAAGCCACGTCGGGTCGCACAGGCTTCTCCTTGTTGGCAGACTTCGTTTTCATCATCTTCTGCCATTCCACCAACTTCTCCAGCTCCTCATCATCATGAGCACGCAGGTTTCGGCAGAGAGCTTCCACCACGTTGGAGAGCTGTCCCTTGTTGCATCCCGAATCGGCTACGAGGTTTCCCATCATGCCGCACATTTCCTTCCAACTATGGTCAGGATATTGAAATTTTGCCTCGCTTATCTGCGCTCCGAGTATCGGAAACAGCATCGGAACCATCGGTTCGTGCATATCTT
>OGPQ01001586.1_pt1 | contig 15147 bp, 9 predicted proteins | sample 1552971 | NCBI WGS metagenome assembly OGPQ01 (sample SAMEA2580232, study PRJEB22360) | human gut metagenome | biome: human gut; feature: human-associated habitat; material: faeces | place: Denmark | collected 2008/2010 | reverse complement strand
ATCTTTCACAATACCTGTCACCTTATTTTGTTCTTGCTGTATTCCTTGCACAATCTCAGTAGAAAGAATGATTTTCTTTTCAAGCACTGAATACTTCACATTCGTTCCTGCGAAAATCTGATCCAATATCTTGAAGATATTATTGTTGTTTGCCGAAACTGATACAATACGTTTCAGATCTACGTGTTTATTGTTGAAGAAGAAATCAAACCCCGATTCTTTTTTCAGCTTTTCCAACACAGTGCCAACTGTTTCATTACGCACTTCAAGACTGATCATGGTCTTTTGCGCATACGACTCTGCCGCATAAGTCATACTTAGCGAACAGATTAAAAAGAGTACACTCAGTTTCATAGGTAATGGAGTTTTATTTAAGATTAACCTACACGACTTTATCATCCATAATAATTGGACGCTAAAATAAATTTTCATAATTTTGTAATTGAGATAAAGTGAATAAAATGTTGTCTTTGCTTGTCGCCAAACAAGCATGGAAAGATGATTTTTTCATACGGGGTGATACGCCAATATCCTCCCGTATGTTTTTGTTTAGGGAGCCTGTTGTCTGTTCATTTTTCTAGTATTTAAATTAAGGGTTAAACGTATATTAGTACACTTCTATTTTCAGCTTTTCCGTCTTTATATCTGCACTGTCAATGTAACGCCAGCGTATGTGGGAAGAAATCCGGAAATATTCCATAATACGCTCCAGACGCTGATGGGTGAATGTTCCTGTGAACGAACAGCCTTTCAGCCCCTTGTTGGACAATACGAATTCCACATTGAACCGCTTTCCAAGCATGTGCAGCACTTCATCCAGCGGAGTGTCATTAAAGATAAGCTTGCCGTCTTTCCATGAAATCTCCGATTCGCCCGAGGTAGCGTAGCACTTGATATCTCCGGTTTGTGGAGAATAAACCAGCTTCTGTCTGGGGGAGAGCATACTCTTTTGAAATTTTCCTTTGCTATTCTTATAAATAAACCCTACGCTGCCTTCGATAAGCGTGGTGGAAATGGGAGTTTCATTACCGTATGCTTCCACATTAAAACTTGTTCCGTACACTTCCACCTGCGAATGGTGAGGGGTGGAAACGATGAATCGTTTCCGGGGATGTTGGGTCACATCGAAATAAGCTTCACCGTTTAATTCCACTTGGCGTACATCGCCGGCAAAAAAGGTGGGATAGCGGAGGGAGGATTCCGAATTGAGGTGAACTACCGTGCTGTCCGGTAACAGGACGGAGGTAGTCATGCCTGCATTGGTTTTTATTTCCACCATCTGAGCGGTGACTACCGGCTGCTGTCTGTCCGGATACAGAGCCAATACACCTATCAGGAGGGGAACGGACAGGATGGCCGCAATGCGTTGTGTCCATCCCCACCAGGACAGGTTTCTAACTTTTGTTCTGCTTTTTACCTTGTCTAATGCCTTTTCCGTATCTATCTTCTTTGTGATGTGCTGTGTGTCTACAGCCAGATAGAGCGTATTCAGCTGCTTGGCTATACGCAAATGCTCCTCATCGGCATTCAGCCAGGCTTCTATCTGTTCGTTCTCCGGCGGAGTGGTGTTTCCTTCGAAATACTTGGTCAACAAAGTTTCTATATCGGTATGGTTTTCCATGAATTATACTTTAATTTTTTCCTTTATATTATTAAGACAAGCGAGAATGAAAGGTATCTAAACGAAAAATGCTTTTTTTTAAAAAAAAGTTTTTTCCGATAAAAACAACTATCTTTGTGCACAAGGAAAACAGTTATTATACTATGAATCATACCGTGGAAGACTTGTCTTTGTTTAATGCTCTCCGACAGGGGGATGGTAATTCTTTTGACCATTTATTCAGAAGGTACTATCCTATGCTGTGTGCCTATGCTCACCGCTTGGTGTCGCTGGAAGATGCCGAAGAGATTGTTCAGGAGGTGATGTTATGGCTGTGGGAGAATCGTGGGGATTTGATAATCGAGTCTTCATTGAATCAGTATTTGTTCAAAATGACTTATCGGAGGGTCTTGAACCACTTGACGCGGGAACAGGTGAAAACCAAGGCGGAAGCTGCCTTTTATGAGCGGACACAGGCGGCATTGTGTGAAGTGGACTATGGTCGTTTTGAGGAATTGGACCGGAAAATAAAAGAGGCGATGGCTGCTCTTCCCGACAGTTATCGGGAAGCCTTTGTGATGCATCGCTTTAAGGAACTGAGTTATAAAGAAATTGCTGAAGTGCTGGATGTGTCGCCACAGACGGTGGCTTACCGCATCCAGCAGGCATTGAAGCTGCTTCGTGTTTCCTTAAAGGATTACTTGCCCATGCTGGTATGGCTGGTGGGCTGAAAAGTACCTCTCCCTGAGTTTCCCTTGTTTTTTCCTTCAAATCCTTCAGCCCCTTCGCAAACGCCCGTCAATAAAGAAAAGCGGCTGAAGGATTTCCTCCCGGAATTCCTTCAGCCTAGTGTAGAAGTTTCAGCTCTTTATGGTTTGAGCTTCGTTTGTAGAAGTTTTCTATTATATTGTTTCGTTGTATATTTACTTTATTGTCAGGTCCGTGTCGTTTGTTGCCGATACGTTTTCCGTTTCGTTCTCCGGTTCGGGCAATTTCTCTTTTCCGTAGAATCCCGGCATCGGTTCATAGATGGGGTTGCGCGGAATGGAGATATTGCGCAGTTTTTTATCTTTCGCCAACTGAGCGATATAACGTCCCGCGGTAGCTCGTGTCAGTCCGCATAACGATTCAAACTTCCGGCGTGTCAGCACGCTGTTTGTCAAGAAGTATTCCGTCAGTGCTTCGTCTATACTCTCTTTGGTTACCGGCATGGAGTGCGGCTTGTATTTCGAACGCTCGGTCTTGACGTCGCTCAACTGATGCTTCAGGTATTTGTCCGCACGGAATGTCACCGATTTGAATTTCACCTTGTTGGCACGTGTGGAGCTTGGTGTCCGTGTCTCGGGGCAGGTAAGCGATATATGGAAATATCCTATCCCTTCGATATGTACCCGGGCACCGTCCTTCAAGTAGTAGGCCAGTTTCTCGCTGAGCGAGATAATGGTTGCCTTGATGTCCGCCACGGTGAGCGAGGAGCCGTACTGTATTTCCCGTGCCAGATAGTCGGTGTTGATGCGCTGCCAGTTTACTACACGGGCGTGATAGCGCTTCTTGCGCGTACCTATCGTATTGGGTGATTCATAAAATTCAAATTTGATAGCCATTCGCTTATTTGTTTTTATCCGGTTGTTTATGCTTTCTTGTACGGAAGAGTTTGCTGCAACTTCCTTTCAAGTTAATCGTTTCACTTTAGTGATGAAATCATATCACTCTAGTGATGAAGTTGTATTACTTAGGTGATGAAATTTCATCATTCTAGTGAAACGATTAACTTGACGGTGCAAAAGTATGAAATAGTCTTGATAAAAACGAATAATTTCCCAGTTATTTTCGCTTAGTCACTTTTTTGCGGTAGTGTGGGGTAAATGCTTGTAAAAGGGTGTTTTGAGTGTTATCTTTGTGATATTACACAACCCCAAATAATGAAAAAGGATGAAAAAATTAGTGGAAAAATTACTGAGTTGGTGCAAAAAGAGTATGAAAATGAGGAGATGCGTGGGAAAAAGCACGGCTCCGGTTACCGGGCAGTCGGTGGGGCAAACCGGAAATGCGGAAGGGGTGTTGCCTTCAACGGCTACGGAAACGGTGGATGAAATTGTTCTCCCAGCGGCTGTCGAAACAGCTGGCATGGTAGAAACTATCGATGAAAAGGCGGCTTTTGGCAAATCGGGGCGCAAGAAGCCGGAGAATATGCTGGCGGCCTTGCAGTGCTTTTTGACCGCACGCTATGATTTCCGTTACAATCTTCTCACCGAACAGACGGAGTATCGTGGGAAAGAGATGCCGGATGAAGAGTATGGTATAGTGGCTCAACGCGATTTGAATACATTCTGTCTGGAGGCGCGTTCCGGTGGCATCAACTGCTGGGATAAGGATGTGAGCCGTCTGCTCCATTCCAGAAAGGTGGAAAACTATCATCCTTTTCTACATTATATGAGCCACTTGCCTCAATGGGACGGGGTGGATCGTGTTACTCCGCTGGCCGTGCGTATATCGCGTAAGCCGATGTGGGTGAAAGGGTTTCACCGTTGGATGCTGGGTGTTGCCGCCCAATGGCTGGGGCAGGCGCAGGATTGCGCCAATGCGGTGGCGCCTATGTTGGTGAGCCGTGAGCAGGGGAAGCGCAAGTCTTCTTTTTGCAAGATTTTGATGCCCAAGGAACTTACACCTTATTATATAGACAAGTTCGACCTGACGAGCGAGAGTGGATGTGAACAGAAACTTTCGCTTTTCGGACTGATCAATATGGATGAGTTCGACAAGTACCGTGCCGGGCAGATGCCTGCCTTGAAGAATCTGATGCAGATGACCACACTGATTTTCCGCAGGGCACATCGTCCGGCATTCAGTCATCTGCCCCGTATCGCCTCTTTCATCGGTACGTCCAATATGACGGATCTGCTGACTGATCCCACAGGAAGCCGCCGTTTCCTCTGTGCGGAAGTGGATGATAAGATTGATTGTACACCGCCCGATCATGCGCAGCTGTTCGCCCAGCTGAAAGCGGAGCTGGCCGGAGGAGAGCGTTACTGGTTCTCGGAAGAGGAAGAAAAGGAGATACAGCACAGCAACCGGAATTTTTATAAAATGCCTGCCGAACAGGAATTGTTTTTGCGTTGTTTCCGGATGCCGCAGGAAGGGGAGTTGTCCAAGCCCTATACCATGACGGATTTGTTCAATTATTTGCAGAAACATTATCCGGCGGCCATGCGTGGGGTGACTCCGAACCGGTTGGGCAGGATGATGGTTGCATTAGGGATACAGCGTGTTCATACCGAGTATGGCAATGTGTACCGGCTGGTGAAGCTGAAGGATTCTTCCGCAGCCTGAAACTTTTTCCCGGTGTGATCCTTCAGCCGGAACGCCCTCCTGCAAAGGGTTTGCGGGAGGACTGAAGCTTTTGAAGGATTTTTCAGGGGGAATCGTATAAGGAGAAATAAATGAAAAAGATTGCTTGGCGATTTGTTTGTTCGACTTTTTTAGTGGTGGCGTTTTTATCTATAAAAACATGGGAAGTGACAGTTTACATATTTATTGCATTGTTTCTTCTTGGGATTGTCCGGAAACGAGATGCTCCAAGTTTCATGCTGCTCCGGGAGATACTTTGCAGTTGAAAGTTTCCTTCCGGTCGGACAGCGTAGGGGTGTTTGTCCGTGAATTTCATATCTATGGCAACTTTTCCTTTTTGCCACTTGGTCTGACGGTGGAGGGCGCGATTGCATATAAGGCAAGCTCATAGCATATAAGAGAAAGAATTAACAGGATAATTTTGTTTTTATCGAAGGTTTATTGCTAACTTTGCTCTACCATCGTAATATGGATGAAAAGCACAACCGATATACAAATGAGCAAAATGCCTGGAAATTCTTTTAATGATATCTATACCTCTTATTATAAGAAGTCTTTTTTCTTTGCCAAATCATACGTTCATAATGATTTGGCGGCAGAAGATATTGCCTCCGAGGCATTAATAAAGTTGTGGGAAAAGTTGAAGGCCGAGTCTGTTGAAGAGAAATATATCTTACCGTTGTTACTGACAATTTTGAAGAACAAGGCTTTGGACTATCTAAAGCACGAGGAGGTAAAACGCAGTGCTTTTGAAGTGATGGCCGACTGGCAACAACAGGAATTGTCTATCCGTATGTCTGCCTTGGAAGCGTGCAATCCTGATGAGATTTTTTCGGAAGAAGTGGAAATAATCATTAGTGCTACTTTAAGTACCTTGTCGGAACAGACGCGACGGGCATTTATCTTGAGTCGTTTTGAAAATAAATCCAATAAAGAGATTGCCGAAGAGATGGAAATCTCTATAAAGGGGGTGGAATATCATATATCAAAAGCATTGAAAGTACTGCGGGTGACTTTAAAAGATTATCTTCCTTTATTTTATTTCTTCTTTTATTATTAAGCCTGACCGGATGGGGATACGGATGTTTTTGAGGACAGAAATGATTTTTTTTATATTTTTCTTCATTTTCTTTTAGGGTAGTTTCTTCTTGAGTCGTTTCTAATAAAACAGCATAGAATATGAATCCTGAATTATTGCAAAAATATATAGCCGGAAATGCTACTGAAGCCGAAAAGCAGCGTGTGACGAAATGGATACAGGAAAATCCTGAGAACATGTGTGAATATATGGCACAACGGAAGCTGCATGATATGGCATTGTGGCGTACGGAACCTGTGGCGGAGGAGAATAGCCGGGAAAGGAAACATTTCTCGTTACGCGGAGTATGTATGGAAGCTGCCAAGATAGCAGCGGTATTGGCGATCGTCTTGTTGGGTACACATTATTGGACAGGAAAACATCAGGTACCGGAAGACAAAACATGGCAGTCTATTTATGTGCCGGCGGGCCAACGGGCAGAATTGATGTTGGCGGATGGTACGAAGGTTTGGTTGAACTCACGCAGTACCTTGACTTTCCCGGGAAGTTTCAAAGGGAATATCCGAAATGTGAAATTGGATGGTGAGGGTTACTTTGCGGTGACAAAGAATGTGGAACAGCCTTTTATTGTAGAGACGAACAAATGTAATGTGAAGGTGCTGGGTACAGAGTTCAATGTAATGGCTTATGCAGCGGATAGCGTATGGGAAACTTCTTTGTTGGAAGGTGCTGTAGAAATTTTAGTGCCCGGTTCGAATAACAGTGGAATGAGGCTGGAACCGAACATGATGGCCAGCTTGAAAGGCAACAGACTGGTGAAAGGACGCATCAAGGAGGCCGATTATTTTTTGTGGCGTGAGGGCTTGCTTTGTTTCAATGATATATCCGTACGTGATATGATAGAGAAACTGAAACTGTATTATGGGGTGGATATTGTAGTAAATAATACCCGGATTCTAAAGAACCGTTATACAGGTAAATTCCGCACGAAAGATGGGGTGGAACACGTACTGAAAGTTTTGAAACTCAATAATAAGTTTACTTATACAAAGAATGATGAGACAAATGTGATAACAATTAATTAACCCTTAAAAAAGAATATGCCTATGAAATAACACACCTGGTCTAAAAAGGAAATGGGATAGTGCTGCAACACCATCCCATGGAATGTCAATGACGCATTGACAATTTTTTCTCAAATAATCTTAAGTTGAACCTAAAATTAGTAATGCAAATATATGAAAAATATTTTGTATCAGGAATCTATTGTAGAAATTAAACATTTATTCCGTATGATGAGAAACACACTCTTAGCCCTGTTTGTCTTTGCCGGAACAGCCTTTGCCACTGAGTCTTATTCTCAGACAATGAAGGTGACTGTTGTGGCGGATAACGTGTCAACAGGCAAGGTAATCAGTGAAATAGAAAAACAGACAGATTATCTGTTTGTGTATAATGTGAACGAGGTGAATCTGAAGCGCAATGTGAAGGTGAATGCGCAGAACAAATCTGTAGCCGAAGTGCTGAATAAGGTTTTTGAAGGTACTGATATTTATTATGCCATGGAGGGTAAGAATATCATGCTGATGAGCAAGGCGAAAGATGGGGAAGCTGTCCAACAGGCAAATAAAGTAACAGGTATTGTGAAAGATGCGAATGGCGAGCCGGTAATCGGTGCCAATGTAATGGTTAAAGGTCAGTCAATAGGTACGATAACAGATATAGATGGGCGGTTTGTGTTGGATGCCCCGAAAGAAGCCGTTTTACAGATTACGTATATCGGGTATGTTTCTCAAGAAGTGAAAGTTTCTGGAAAGAGAGAAATTAATGTAGTATTGAAGGAAGATACAGAAACTCTTGATGAAGTGGTGGTGGTTGGATTTGGTACGCAAAAGAAAGTGAATCTGACAGGAGCTGTAGGACTTGCTACTGCTAAAGAATTAGAATCTCGTCCTGTGACTTCAGCTACACAAGCCTTACAAGGATTGGTACCTGGTTTGCAGATATCAACAAGTACGGGTGAACTGGACAAGACCGCAGATATCAGTATCCGTGGTACAGGAACTATTGGTGAGGGTTCCAGCGGTGCACCTCTTATTCTAATTGATGGAATGGAAGGAGATTTGAATACAGTCAATCCTCAAGACATAGAAAATATTTCTGTATTGAAAGATGCTGCCGCATCATCCATCTATGGTTCCCGTGCTCCCTTTGGGGTCATTTTGGTAACAACCAAATCGGGTAAAAAAGGAAAGACCAACATAAATTATAATAACAGTTTCCGTATATCTACTCCAATAAATATGCCGGAAATGATGGACTCTTATACATTTGCCAATTTCATGAACAGTGGTTCTCTTAACCAAGGTGGCGGACTTATCTTTACCGAAGACCTGATGCGGGAAATGTTGAATTGGCAAGCTGCTGGTGGAGGCAGTACGGGAGGAGTCAAGGCTTCATCCAACGGTCAATGGGGCAAGCCTGAATATGATCCGTTTACAACAGCTTGGGCAAACACTAACTGGTATGATGAAGTTTATAAATCTTCAACCTTTTCTCAAGAACATAATGTCAGCCTTAACGGAGGAAGTGATATTGTTGCCTATTATGCTTCCTTCAATTATTTAGATCAAGGAGGTTTGTTAAAAGCCGGCGATGACGGACTTCAACGTTATAATGTGACAGCTAAAATCAATGCCAATCTGACTCCATGGTTAAAATTCAACTACAGCACACGCTTTACTCGCAATGATGTATGGCGTCCTACCAGCTTTAACAGTTCTTTTTATGATCAGTTGGGAAGAGCTACTTGGCCCAATTTACCGGTTAAAGATCCCAATGGATATTATCTTGACAATGGTTGGACCAATCCTGTTCAAAACCTGTCTGAAGGAGGAAAGCGTAATGCGCAAACAGACCGTCTTTACCAGCAGGCTTCTTTAATCATTGAACCAATAAAGAATTGGACTACCCATGTAGAATTCAACTATAGTATAAAAAACTCTTCAGTAAAAGAAACTTCTCTTCCTGTTTATAACCATGATATAGAAGGAAATGTGATAAATACAAATAAAGATTCTTACCTTTATCAAGACCAGACAAAAGAGAATTATTTGAATTTGAATATTTATAGCGAGTACTTTCATTCTTTTAACAACATTCATAACACGAAAATTATGCTTGGTTTCCAAACCGAAAGTATGCAACAAGAATTTTCATCCACACAAAAATATGGTGTCATGATAGGGGACATGCCTTATTTTGATATCACAACCGGATTGGACGGGAAAGGCAATGTCAAGGCAACTAAAGCTAACGGAAATGGTAAGAGGTGGAAAACAGCTGGTTTCTTCGGTCGTTTAAACTACGATTATATGGGTCGCTATTTAGCAGAAATCAACATGCGTTACGACGGTTCTTCCCGTTTCCGTCGAGGAAGTCGCTGGCAATGGTCTCCTTCATTCTCTTTAGGCTGGAACATCGCTCAGGAAAAATTCTGGGAGTCACTGACAGATATAGCCAACACATTAAAATTACGTGTTTCTTATGGTGAATTGGGTAACCAGAATACTACAGCATGGTATCCTACCTATCGTGACATGATACTAAAATCATCTAACGGAACATGGTTGCAAGACAACCAAAAACCTAATACAGCAGAACCTGGTGATTTAGTCAGCAACTCTTTAACATGGGAAAAAGTCCGTACTTGGGATGTCGGTTTTGACTATGGTTTCTTTAACAACCGTCTGACAGGTAGTTTTGATTACTACATTCGTTATACAGACGGCATGGTGGGACCTGCTCCTGAGCTTCCTTCTACACTAGGTACCTCTGCCCCTAAAACCAATAACTGTAATTTGAGAACAAACGGTTGGGAATTATCTATCGGTTGGAGAGACCGTTTAAATAGTGGATTGGGATATAGTGCCACTTTCACCCTTTCAGATGCTAAGACTATTGTCACTAGCTATCCAAGCAATGCCACTAACACTATTGGTTTGAACAAATATGTTGAAGGACGAGAAATAGGTGAAATCTGGGGATTGCAAACAATAGGAATAGCTAAATCAGAAGAAGAGATGCAAGCTCATCTATCTTCATTACCCAAAGGAGGACAAGAAGCGATTGGCTCCAAATGGTCTGCCGGTGATATTATGTATCGTGATTTGAACGGTGACGGAAAAATATCTAAAGGTGCCAGCACATTAGACGATCATGGCGATTTGAAAGTTATTGGTAACAGCACTCCCCGATATTTTTTTGGTATTGATCTGAATGCAGATTGGAAAGGTTTTGATGTTCGTCTTTTCTTTCAAGGAGTAATGAAACGGGATTATTGGGGAAAAGATAATTTCTGCGGTTATCTATTTGGTGCAAGAGGAGATAAAGACATGTGGCATGCCCGTGGCTTGGTAGAACATCAAGATTATTTCCGCGCTCAGGCAATAGGTATCGACGGACACGAACTTCCGGCAAACCTAGATGCTTATTATCCACGACCTGTATTTAAGGAAGGAGCTAAAAACCAAGAAACCCAAAGCCGTTATTTACAAGATGCATCCTATATTCGTTTAAAGAATTTCCAGTTGGGTTATACTCTCCCAACCAAATGGATGAAAAATATAGGATTGACCAAATGCCGTGTGTTTGTTTCCGGAGAAAATCTTTGGACTGGAACATCATTGTCTTCTTTGTTTGATCCGGAAACAATTAGTGGAGGTAATGGTGGTAATGCTTATCCGTTATCAAGCACCTGGTCTTTTGGCTTAAGTTTAACACTTTAATATACATATACAATGAAAATAAAACATATATTCTTATCTGTACTAATCGCTTCATCAGGATTTATATTTACTGCTTGCGATAACTATTTGGATGAAGTACCTGAGGCATCTATTTCCCCAGAAGTATATTTTACAGAGGCAACCCATATTCAAGCCTCTGCAGATAATTTGTACTCTGATATTCTTCCCTCTCACGGAACAGGAAATACATATGGCATCTACAAAGATGATGCAACAACGGACAATCAAATAGAGGTTACAGCCCCCAATCGTTTTACTTCCACCTTGTGGAAAGTGGACAATGCGGAAACCAGCAATTGGAACTTTGATAAAATATACAAAATCAATTTTGTATTATCGAATGTGTTGCCTAATTTTGGAGATAAAAATGCTGATGGAAACGACTTGAGCGGCAATGCCAATACCATCAATGGTGATCTTAACAGCATAAAACATTATATTGGTGAATTATTTTTTTTACGTGCTTGTGAATATTTTAAACGTTATCAGCTGTTTGGAGATTTTCCCATAATTACCCACCCATTGCTGGACGACAAAGAAGCATTGAGTGAAGCCAGTAAACGATCACCACGCAATGAAGTGGCTCGCTTTATTCTAAGTGATTTGGATAAAGCTATTACTTTGTTAAAAGCTAAAAATATGCCGACAACCAGAATAAATGCGGATGCTGCTATTTTATTAAAGTCGCGTGTGGCTCTATTTGAAGGTACTTGGTTGAAATATTTTAAGAATACGGCTTTTGTACCCAATGGTGACGGTTGGCCTGGCAAGACAAAAGATTATAATTCCACTTATCAGTATCCCAGTGGGAATATTGACAGTGAGATAGATTATTTCTTGGAAATCGCCATGACTGCCTCTAAAGATATCGCAGAACGCTATAAAAACAGACTTACAGAAAATACAGGCGTTCTGCAGCAGTCAACTAACGAAGATGCTAACCCTTATTTTGACATGTTTGCTCAAGAAGATTTATCTTCAGTCGACGAAGTTCTGTTATGGCGTAGATACGCTTATAACTTAGTGCACCACAACGTAAATGTATATGCCAGCTGGGGAAACAATGGCGTGGGTGTCACTCGCAGCTTTGTGAATAACTTTTTGATGGCTGACGGCACTCCTGTTTATACCCACGGTGATTATATGAACGGAGATGGATATTATATGGGAGACAAAACCATACACGACGTTCGTCAAAACAGAGATAGCCGATTGGTTATCTTTCTGAAAGAACCCGGACAACATAACATCTTAATAAAAGATGTGGTTGGTGAGACTGCCAATGTTGAAGAAACTTATCCATTGATTACCATTACAGACGGAGCACGCCGTTATGTAACTGGGTATGCCTTACGCAAAGGAGGAGCTTTCCATCAGAAATATTATTCCAATTCAAAAGGATATACCGCCTCTATTGCTTATCGTGCGACAGAAGCCTTGTTGAATTACATGGAAGCCAGTTATGAAAAGAATGGTACCTTGGACGGAGCAGCGACCGAATATTGGAAAATTATCCGCCGTCGTTCTCATGTAGATGAGGATTTTCAAAAGACTATTGCTTTAACGGATATGAGTAAAGAGGCTGAAAATGATTGGGGAGCGTATTCCGGTGGTAAGTTAATAGACGCAACTCTCTATAATATACGTCGTGAGCGCCGATGTGAATTTATGGCGGATGGGCTTCGTTATATGGACTTATGCCGTTGGCGTGCTATGGACCTGTTGATTGAACAACCTTATATACCGGAAGGTTTCCATTTATGGAACACTCCTATGCAGACTTGGTATGCAGATTTGCTATATGATGGATCAGACGCTTCCAATGTTTCTTCACCTAATGTCAGCGAATACTTGCGCCCTTACCAGAAGAATTCTAAACAGACCTGTTATAATGGTTTTACTTGGCGTATGGCTCATTATCTGCATCCCATTATGGTCAAGCAGTTTTTGATTACCGCCCCCGATAACAAAACAGTAGAAAATTCTCCTATCTATCAAAATCCATATTGGCCCATAGTACCGGATATGCCTGCTGAAAGATAAGTTTTAGGGCATTCCAATTATAAAATATTGGAGTGCCCTAATGACAACTCGATATCATATGATTGATAAGAAAAGAGTAGCCATCATATGTACTACTTGTACGATGATACAGGAATCGTAACTAAATTCTATGTCTGCAACTCTTTATAATTCCGATATTTGTGAATACACACAAGCCGATACAAATTGGTGTTCATTCTTTATAATAATGTATCAAATAAAAAACATCGTTATCATTTTTTTCTTGATGCTTGTTCCTGTCGGAGTAACAGCCCAATATCAGAAAGCACAGGAAAAAGCCCCTTTGGTCAATGTACCTTTGGAAAATTTTGCATCACAGCAGAAAGTCCTTTTTAACTTTGGCTGGAAATTCCAGTTGGTTACAAACGAGAATAAAAATACCGATTTCGCCTCACCTGCCTTGGATGACTCTTCCTGGCGTACATTGGACCTTCCTCATGATTTCCAGTTCGAACAACCCTGGACTGAAAATGGTGGAGGTGCACGCGGATTCAAACCTATGTGTGAAGGATGGTATCGCAAGTCTTTCCCTACCGATCCGTCGTGGAAAGGGAAACGGGTAGTCTTGGATTTCGGAGGCATCATTTATTGGGGCGATGTCTATCTGAACGGTACCAAAATAGTCTCGACAGATTATGGATATGTGGGACTTGAAGCGGACCTTACCCCTTTTCTACGTCACGATGGAGAAAATGTGGTAGCTGTCTATGCCTCTACCGGTCCCAAGAAAGGTTCACGCTGGTACACGGGAGGCGGTCTGTTCCGTGATGTATATCTGCAGGTGCAGAATCCCACACACATCGCCCGCCATGGGGTGTATATTACTACCCCCGAGGTTTCCTCTTCTCGGGCAACGGTAGCCGTACAGGTTGAGGTGGACGGCTGGCAGAAACATGACGTACGGATACGGACCACCCTCCGCAATCCGGAAGGTGTCATAGTAGGCTCCGTGCAATCCGGTATGCCCGAACATACGCACCAAACCTGTACGGAAGTGAAATTACCGGCGCTTACTCTGGAGAATCCACAACTTTGGTCATGTGACTCTCCGCAACTTTATAGTGCTGATGTAGTTGTGATGGTGGACGGTATGGTAGTGGACAGTCTTACTGAACAGTTTGGTATCCGTAAATTGGAATTCTCTTCCGAATTTGGTTTCAGACTCAATGGTGAGAAAATATTCCTAAAGGGAAATGCCAACCATCATGACCTTGGCGCATTGGGAGCTGCCAGTTACGACAGGGCCATCGAACGCATGATGCTACAACTCAAATCCTTCGGTTACAACTGCATCCGCTGTTCACATAATCCGTACAGTGACAGTTTTGCCCGCATTGCAGATCGTGTGGGGATGTTAGTAGTGGACGAACTGACGGACAAATGGAGTGACAATGACTATTGGGGCGGACGTCAACCGTTCACCCATATCTGGCACAAACTGATTACAGAATGGATCAAACGCGACCGTAATCGTCCGTCCATCATTTTGTGGAGTTTGGGAAACGAGCTTCAGATTCGTGAAGGATGGGCAGGTTTTGAAGGAACCAACGATTGGGGAATCACTACCTATAACATCTTCAACCAGCTGGTAAAGAGGTGGGATAATACACGCCTCACTACTGTTGCCATGTTCCCTGCTCGTGCGGGAGCTATAACCCGACATGACAAGGAGTTCAACGACTATTTGGTGCCGCCCGAACTGGCTTGTGCTACAGAAGTGGCATCGTTCAATTACCAGTCGGATAAATATGACGCTTATTTGAAATATAAACCTGACCTTATCTTGTTCCAGAGTGAGGCTGAAACAAGTAATCTGTTACAGCCTTATTATAATATGGATAGAAAACGGACGGTGGGCATGGCCTATTGGGGATCCGCCGAGTATTGGGGAGAATCCAACAAGTGGCCCAAGAAAGGCTGGAATTACTCTTTCTTTGACCATACCATGCGTCCCTATCCCCAAGCCTACCTTATTAAATCGGCTTTCATGCCAGAAATTCCCGAAGTACATATCGGAGTGGTCGATGCGGCGGGGGCGGAAAGTGTCAGCTGGAATGACGTCATAGTGGGACGCATGGCACTGAACGAGTGCTGGAACCATACTCCGGGCAGCAGACAGTCACTCTTTACCTTCACTAATGCACATTCTGTAGAGTTATTGGTAAACGGTCAAAGCATGGGAGTCCAAGAAAACGATACGACACAGGCAAACCTGCGTAATATGATTTATTGGAAGGATGTTCCTTATGGCAACGGTGGCTCTGTGGTGGCAATAGCCCGTGACAAGT
>OGPQ01001575.1_pt1 | contig 15214 bp, 8 predicted proteins | sample 1552971 | NCBI WGS metagenome assembly OGPQ01 (sample SAMEA2580232, study PRJEB22360) | human gut metagenome | biome: human gut; feature: human-associated habitat; material: faeces | place: Denmark | collected 2008/2010 | reverse complement strand
TTTTTATTGCTTATTATCCGCACCCAAAAAGTTGCATTTATAAGTTGAACTCAAGAATTTAAGTAGTAATTCTTTATCTCGTCTCGCGAAGTAAAAATAGATGAAAAGTTTTCCGCTGTACGATAAAATAGTACATATCGAGGCCAATAATCTGAATGGAAAGGAAAAATCGAATTGTCGCGTCATGAAACGTCGTCTTGCAACACCGAGATGTACGAAATTGGTCTTTTTCTGTATCATATTATCTTTGTAGAAAGTCCTGCATTTATTACATTTGTCAATAATCCAAATTTCTATGAAACGAATTTTCCGCTGTATTGCTGCATTTTTGTTTCTACTCTATATCTTGTTTCTGCCGGGGCGTGCCGAATCGGCGAACGCCTCTGTTTATCATAATCTGCGTAACTATACTGTGGATGACGGCCTGTCATCCAATCACGTCTATGGCATCGTTCAGGACTCGATAGGATTCATCTGGTTCGGAACCGACAACGGATTGTGCCGTTTCGACGGCTGTGAGTTCCGCAGTTACACCCATACCGATGGCGACCGGTCGAGCATTTCGAGCAACAATATCCGCCGGCTGATGCTCGACAGCCGCGGGCAGATCTGGCTCGCACTTGATAACGGCGTGGACATTTACACACCCGCGACCGACCGTTTCCGACATTTCGATGTCAGAACTTCCGACGGAGCATGCGTTACGGGACAGACGACCGAAGTCATTGAGGACAGGGAAGGTGAAATTTGGATTGCGACTGTCAATTCGGGGCTTTTTCGCTGGAATCCTGTAACGGAATGCCTTACGGTTTACCGCCATGTTCCCGGTGATGACACCTCCATCGCGCAGGATTATATCTCTACCATTTACGAAAGCAAGGATGGAACCATATGGATTGGAACTTACAGCGAAGGGTTGTGCGCTTTTTCCAAGCAGACAGGATGCTTCACTCATTACCGGAAGGAAACAGACGGACGGAATTGCATTTCGGATAATTCGATCGATGCCATCACAGAAGATTCATACGGCACGTTGTGGCTCGGGACGGTAAGTTCCGGTCTTGATCGCTTCGACCGGAGCACAGGCCGTTTCACCAATTATGACGATAGGAATGGGGAGGGCCGATTGCAACGTATCCACTGCCTGGCAGAGCGGGCGCCGGGCGAATTGCTTGTCTGTGCGAACAGTGGTGCGACACTCTACCGTATTTCTGAATCGGAACTTCGTCCCATAGAGGACACTGAAGTTCCCTTCATGCGTACCAAGTGTTGCAACATCTTCTCTTTTCTATACGACCGCGAAGGAAATTTCTGGTTCGGATCTTGTTATGAGGGTGTAGAATTTCACCCGGCCCGTAACAGCTTCACTTGCTATGCCACACGAAAGAACGATAGTTCCGACCGGGGTAAGGTCGTCAGCGCGGTCTGTGAACTGAAAGACGGGCAGTATCTATTGGGAAACGAAAATGACGGCATCCTGCTCTTCGACAGACATGCCGGCATGGTCGTTCCGTACCGCACGGCTCAAAACGTTGGGACTGCCATTTACAACGTCTTTTCAATGCTTGTCGATGACCAAACGCTCTGGATCGCCGCTTTCCAACGGGGTATCGAAGCCGTGGACTTGAAAAGCCGAACCGTGAAATCCTATCTTGCAGATCCGTCGGATCCCAGTTCTCGTGTCTTCGTCCTATTCCGGAGCAGCAGCGGCCGCATTTGGGCCGGAACTTCCGTGGGGCTTTTTTATTACGACCGGTTTGAAGATCGTTTTGTGACACGCGACCCCAAGGTGCGTATTTCAGACATTACGGAGGATCATGCTGGCCGTCTTTGGATCGCGACGAACGAAGACGGCCTCTACTCCTACGATGCCCGTACCGACCTCCTGCAGCACTACCGGTACGATCCCGACGACCCTGCGACGATCAGCCGCAATGCGGTCAACACGCTTGCCGTCGACCGCACGAACCGGTTGTGGATCGGAACCAACGGTTACGGACTTTGCAGTTATAACGAAAAGGACGGTTTCGTTCGCCATGAAACCTTGCCTCTGCCCAGTAAGATCATTCAGCGGATCATCCCTGAAAACGACAGACTCTGGATCACGACGGACAGGGGGCTGATCGTCTTTTATCCCGCAACTGGACAATTGAAACGTTATTCGCGCGCCGACGGGCTTCACACCGAACAATTTATGTCCAATTCGGGTATCCTCACTTCCGACGGGCGCATCGTGCTGGGTACGACCGATGGTATATGTACGTTCACCCCCCCCCATGACATCATGGGCAACTTGAACCTCTATCCGGTCATAATCACCCGATTTTCGCTTAACGGACTGCCTGTATCCCATGCGGAAGACGGAAGCTCGCCGCTTTCGGTTCCTGTCGAATACACCCGGAAGATCACGCTGTCGCACCGCCAGACCTCGGTGGGATTCCGTTTCGTTTCGCCAACCTACCTCTTTCCGGGAGATTGCCGCTACCGTTACCGACTCGACGGACTCGACGATCATTGGTCCATGACCGATAGCCGGAACGCTTCGGTCAACTACAATAACCTGCGTCCCGGAGAATATTGTTTTCGGGTGCAGGTTGGCAACGGCGACATGCAATGGAATTCTGATGAGACGAAACTCTGGATTCGTATCCAGCCGTCGTTTTTCCGGTCAAAAGGTGCTTTGGCAGGTTACGTGGTACTGACGCTTATCGTAATCGCTGTCGGTCTGTATTACTGGATGCGGCGTACCGAGCAACAGCAGCGAGAGAAGATCGAATCGGTCAAACGCGAGAACGAACGGAATCTCTACGAGCAACGCATCAGTTTCTTTACCAATATTACCCATGAGATCCGAACTCCTTTGAGCCTGATTATTGGGCCGCTGGAACAAGTCATGAAATCGCATCGGATTTCCGAGGAGGACGGAGAGTATCTGGCTGTTATCAAGCAAAATTACCACCGGCTTCATTCGCTGGTCAACCAACTGCTCGATTTCCGAAAGATCGATTCGAACAAATACAAACTCCGCTACGATATCTGCGATGTCGGCCGACTCGTCCGAGAACAATTGGCTATGTTTGGTCCCACGGCACAACAGCGGCGCATCCGTTTGATCGAAGAGATCCCTGATCGCCTGATGCAAATCACCGACCGAGAGGCGCTGACCAAAATCATAAGCAACCTGTTGTCTAACGCTCTGCGTTTCGCCGCAGAAGAAATCCACATTTGCATCGATCGCAGAGACGACGGTCTTGTGATGAAAGTGTGGGACGACGGTCCCGGTATCCCGGCTGAAGAGCGGGAAAAGGTTTTCGAAGCTTTTTACCAAACTCGGAACAACGGATTCGCGTCCGGAGTCGGAATTGGCTTGCATCTGTGCCGAATCTTCATCCGCCTGATGGGCGGAACAATTACGGCGACAGAACGTCCGGACGGCAAATCCGGAGCGCTGCTGACGGCATTCATCCCTGAACCTGCGAGCGAAAAGATGGATATTCGTGTGGAGACACGTCTCAATACGGAAACCGTCGGGCAATCGCAGCTTCAGAAAGAACCCGGAACGGACCTGGCGATACAACGGCCCTCCGATATGACGGTCCGCCATACAGTCATGGTTGTAGATGATGACAGCAATATCCTCGATTTTTTGGTCAAGGTGCTCGGAAACGATTATTTTGTTATCTCAACGGATAGCGGGAGCCAGGCGCTCAACCTGCTTCGAAACAACGATCCCGATTTGGTCGTAAGCGACATCATGATGGCCGATATCGATGGAATAGAGCTCTGTCGGCGTATCAAAAACGACATTTCCACAAGCCATATCCCTGTGATCTTACTCACGGCTCGGACTGGCATAAGCTCTAAAATCGAGGGTTTCGAATGCGGCGCTGACGCCTATATCGAGAAACCGTTCTCGCCTGACCAGCTCAAAGCGCAGATTTCCAGCCTGCTTCGTACGCGTGATGAAATCCGGCGCTTCTATGCAGGCAAATTCATGACCGAATTCGATACGGGTTCTCAACAGAACCGGTTGGACGAAGAGTTCATCCTTAAATGCCGCGACGTGATCATCGCCCATATGCGGAATCCGGATTTGTCCGTGGGACTTCTTGCTCGTGAGTTGGCGATGGGCCGCACGCTGATTTTCCGAAAACTGAAAGCCGTTACGGGCTTGACGCCAAACGATTTTATGAAACTCATTCGTTTGAACGAGGCGAAACGGATGATCATTGAAGGCCGATACCGCATTACCGAAATCGGATTTCTTACCGGTTTCAGTTCGTCGTCCTATTTCGCCAAATGTTTTGCCAAGCAGTTCGGGGTTCTTCCGACGGAATTCCTCGAAAAGCAGGACCCCGGAACGCAGTAGCCAGGGGCAGCATGAGCCATTTCTCAACTCCCGGGGCCTCCGAGCCGATTTTATCGTAAAAGTGAACGATATTTTTCAACACGGAATCCCGGATTCAGTAATTTTACATTGAATTCGGCAGGTCGCAGTATCAGCCGGCCAGGATTGACAATGCGGAATCAACCAACCCAAAATTACCCATATGAAACATTACTTACTTTTCTTGCTGGCTTCCTTGGCCTTGTTGACCGGATGCGAGAAGGATGACGATCCTACATCTGTTTCACTCCGAAGTATTACGCGTGAAAAATTCGACTACAAGGGCGGTCTTGCCAGTGCTATTGTAGATGCCGGTGGCCGGGATGTAACGGCGGAGTCGAGCGAATCGTGGTGTCGTACTGCAGTCATCGGCTCGATCGTCAATTTCAACGTTCTTGCGTATACGGGCTCAGAGGAGCGTTCAGCCACGGTCACCGTGAAGGCGGAAGGACTCAAGCCGTTGCTGATCAACGTTGTTCAGGATAAATTCAGGGGGCTTGTCGTTGTACCCTCGACGCTCATCTTCTCCGATACGGACCGCACGCTCTCCGTTGCGGTAACCTGCTCCGGAGTCTACGATGTAAAACTCACGGAGAACCCGAATAACGCATTCTCGTTCTCGAAGAGCGAAGACGGCGCGAGCGTCAGTTTCACATCGAACAAGGCGTCGAGCCGTGTCGAGGTGAAGGGGCGCGCGGAGTTTACACCTGAAGAAGGCGATCCGGTGATCGTTACGCTTATACAACCTAAAAAGAGCACCTATGATTTCCTGCTCGGCACGTGGAACGTAACCAAAACCGATATTTTTGCCGGGAGCATCCAGAATCTCTCGTCGGTCACATTCTCCGCCAAGGAAAATCAATATTCGTACAAGGTCACCATCAACGATCCCGCACTCAAGGATTATCCCTTTACGGCGGAGTTCGCCGATGGCAAAGTGGTCATTCAGACCGGTCAGGAACTGGGTTTTTCGGGAACAAAGTTCTACACCCTCCATTTCAATGGCCCGAATAACGGGCAAGGCAACTATATCTGGTCACAGGCGGGCGTGGTCGCCTGGGCGGCGGAACCTGTCTTCGATGAAAATGCAGGCACGATCCAGCTCGTGTTCAGCGATAACGGCCAGGGCAATGGCCGGGAGGCCAAGACGCTCTGTTTCTGGGAGAACAACGACCGGTATTGGTCGTTTACCGGGCAGCTCTGTTTAACCAACGCACTGGAACTTTCCAAAAACTACTAACCGACTCCGAATGCAGCGGGCAGGCCGCGACTTTTGCCGACCGCGGCCCTGCCTGCGCCCCGGAACCAAGAATTTCAATGACTGACCAATGAAAAAACTGACCATACTCATTCTGCTCGCCATGGCAGTGGTGTGCCGGGCTTCGGCACAGAACCGCGTGGTAACAGGCACGGTATCCGAAGAGGACGGTACGCCGCTGACGGGCGCCGTCGTCCAGGTCGTCGGCACGAACAATGCCGCCACGGCAGCGATCGACGGGCTTTATACACTCAAAAATGTCCCCTCCGGAGCCGTACTGCGTGTCTCCTTTCTGGGATACGATCCGGTCGAGAAGAAGGTCGATGCCGACCGCATGGATTTCATACTCAAAGCGAGCGCACAAGAAATCGCATCGGTCGTAGTGACCGGTATGCAAAAGATGGACAAGCGTATCTTCACCGGAGCCACGGACCAACTATTGGCCTCGGATGTCAAACTGGACGGCATCAGTGAAATCAGCCGCGGTCTTGAAGGCCGTTCTGCCGGCGTGTCCGTGCAAAACGTTTCCGGAACTTTCGGCGCCGCCCCGAAAATCCGCATTCGCGGCGCTACGTCGATCTTCGGAGACTCCAAGCCGTTGTGGGTGGTGGACGGTGTGATCATGGAGGATGTGATCAACGTCGACGCCAATTCCTTGTCGTCGGGCGACGCCACGACGCTCATCAGTTCGGCCATCGCCGGACTTAACGCCGATGACATCGAGAGTTTCCAGATTCTCAAGGATGGTTCGGCAACCTCGATCTACGGCGCCCGCGCCATGGCCGGAGTCATCGTCATCACCACGAAGAAAGGCACGCCCGGTATTACGAAAGTCAGTTACACCGGCGAATTCACGATGCGTATGGTTCCCAGCTACTCGAACTTCAACATCATGAATTCGCAAGAGCAGATGGCCGTCTACCAGGAGATGTACGACAAGGGATGGCTCAACTATGCCAATACCGTTTACCGCTCGGAAAGCGGCGTCTACGGCAAGTTGTCGCAACTGATCAACACCTACGACCCTGCCACAGGGCAGTTCGCCGTACTGAACACCCCCGAAGGGCGCAACGCCTACCTGCGACAGGCGGAGTTTCGCAATACCGACTGGTTCAAGGAACTCTTCCGCAACAGCATTCAGCACAGCCACTCGGCCAGCATCTCCTCGGGCAGTGAAAAAGGCTCGTATTACGCTTCCGTCGGTGCGATGGTCGATCCGGGATGGAGCATCCAAAGCAAGGTGAACCGCTACACGCTTCTGGTCAATACCACGCAGCACATTCTCAAGGACAAGCTGACGCTGAACCTCATCGGCAACGCTTCGTACCGCGAACAGCGTGCACCGGGATCGCTCTCGTCGGAGGTAGACCCTGTGTTCGGAACCGTCAAACGCGATTTCGACATCAACCCCTACTCCTATGCATTGCGTTCGTCGCGCACGCTCGACCCTGATGAATTCTACACACGCAATTACACTCCGTTCAACATCAAGGACGAGTTGTCCAAGAACTATATGGACTTGAACGTGAGCGACGTAAAATTCCAGGCTGAACTCAAATGGAAGATTACTCCGAAAGTCGAAGTTTCGGCCCTTGGGGCAATCAAATATCAGGCTTCGAGCACCGAGCATCACATCGAGGACAGTTCGAACCAGGCGCAGGCCTACCGTTCGATGGCCACCTCAATCATTCAGAGCAACAATCCCTACCTTTACGACAATCCCGATGAGCCGAACCGTGACAAATACTCGATCCTTCCCCAGGGTGGTATCTACAAACGGAGCGACTTCCGCGCCAAGAGCCGCGATTTCCGGGCTTCGATCAGCTACAACGACACGTTCAACGACAAGCACATTCTGAATCTGTTCGGCATTGTGGAAGTCAATGCCATCGACCGCCGCGCCACCTCGTTCCAGGGCTGGGGCCTGCAATACGACATGGGCGAAACGCCGTTCTACATCCTGGACCTGTTCAAAAAACAACTGGAGGAAAACACCCAGTATTACAGCCTGTCCAATACACGGGAACGCAACGCCGCCTTCGCCGGCACATTCTCCTATTCCTACGACTACCGCTATACGATCAACGGTACGCTCCGTTACGAGGGTTCCAACCGGTTGGGCCGATCGCGTAAGGCGCGCTGGTTGCCGACCTGGAATATCGCCGGCAAGTGGAGCATCGACCAGGAGTCGTTCTTCGAACCATTGCGTCCGGCCTTCTCCAGCCTTGCGCTGCGACTCTCTTACAGCCTCACTGCCGACCGGGGCCCCACATGGGTCAATAACTCCACGGCTACGATCTATCCGCTGAACCCGTGGCGTGGTGCGACTGAAATCCGAGAACCTGCATTGAGTATTTCAGCTCCTGAGAATTCGGAACTGACCTATGAAAAAAAGCATGAGTTGAATGTCGGCCTCGACATGGGATTCCTCGACGACCGCATCACTCTTTCGATGGACGCCTACCGGCGCAATAATTTCGACCTGATCGGCAACGTTGTAACAATGGGTTTGGGCGGTGCCGTGGATAAGCAGGGTAACGTCGCGGAGATGAAATCGCAGGGTGTGGAACTTTCGCTTTTCACCCGCAATATCGAACGTAAAGACTTCAAATGGCAGACCAATTTCATCTTTGCCTGGATGGACAACGAGGTAACCAAACTCAAAACCATGACGCGCATGATCGATTATATCACCGGCACAGGTTACTCGATGGAAGGTACGCCGCGCGGTTCGCTCTTTTCCTTGAAATTCAAGGGACTTAACGAGATGGGCATCCCGACGTTCCTCGCCGCTGACGGCAGCATTACCTCGACGAACATCCAGTTCCAGGAGACTGTGAATATGAGCAACCTCGTCTATGAAGGTCCTGTCGATCCTACCATCACGGGCAGCCTGGGTAATATCTTTAAGTGGAAGGGATTCACGCTCAACGTCTTCATGACCTACTCCTTTGGAAACGTCGTCCGTCTCGATCCGATTTTCTCGAACGGTTATTCCGATCTGACGGCCATGCCCCGGGAATTCGCCAATCGCTACCTCAATCCCGGCGATGAACGACGGACCAATGTCCCGGTTATCGCCAGCACGCGACAGAATAACGATATTTCCAATCTCTATGTCGCGTACAGCGCCTACAATTACTCTGATGTACGGGTCGCCAAAGGCGATTTCATCCGCATGAAAGAGATTTCGCTCTCGTACGATTTTCCGCAATCGGTCACTTCGAAATTGCGCATGAGCGGATTGTCGCTCAAATTCCAGGCAACCAACCCGTTTTTGATCTATTCGGACAAAAAGCTGCAAGGCCAGGATCCCGAGTTTTTCAATACGGGAGGTGTTGCAGTACCGATGCCCAAACAATTCACGCTGACGCTTCGTGTCAGCTTCTAAACCCGCTCCGCCATGAAAATCAAACAACTGATATCACGCATAATGCTTCTCGGCGCCGGTTCGCTCACACTCGCTGCCTGCAACGATTTCCTCGACGAACTGCCCGACAACCGTACTGAGCTCGATACGCCGGACAAAATCAACCGGCTGCTCGTGTCGGCCTATCCTTCACGCAGTTTCACCCGCATGTGCGAAATTGCATCGGACAACTGCGACGACATGGGAGCGAACAATCCTAACACCAGCCTGCTGCTGGAGCACAACAGCTACTGGATGGACATGAACGAGGCCGAGAACGATAGCAACAAAAATACCTGGCAGGCCTACTACTCCGCGATTGCCGCAGCCAACACCGCTCTGGAAGCGATCGAAAAACAGGGTACGCCCAAAGAATTGCTTCCGGCCAAAGCCGAAGCCCTGCTTTGCCGGGCCTATTCGCATTTTTGCCTCACGATGCTCTATTGTCTCCCTTATCATCCTGAAAAAAGTGGCGAATACCTGGGAGTCCCTTACATGGAAGCTCCCGAAACGACGCTCAATCCGGTTTATCACCGGGACAATCTCAAGGAGGTATATGAGAAAATCGACCGGGATATCGAGGAGGCGCTTCCTCTGGTCAGCGATGTCAACTATGCGGTTCCGAAGTACCACTTCAACCGCAGCGCCGCCTATGCCTTTGCCACGCGCTTCAACCTCTATTATCTGAAGTGGGAAAAGGTGGTCGAATACGCCTCCGAGGTCCTCGGCAGTGCCCCTTCGACCGTCATGCGCGACTGGGCGGCAGTCAAGCAGCTGGCCTGGGACGGCTCGGTCCGTACCCTCGACTACATCAGCGTCGGACACTCGTTCAACCTGCTGATGATTCCCATGGTGACCGGTAACGGATCGCTTTTTAACGCCTGGAGCAACTCCGGCGCGCGCTTCACTCACAACTACCGCGTCGCCAAGAGGGAGACCTACCGCGCGAAGCGGCCGATGGGCGGTCCGTGGGACCGGTGGAAGGACAACTGCATCGAAAAGGTCTACCAGCATCCTCCTTTCATTTGGCAGGACAACGATGTCAACAAGATCTACATGCCCAAATGGCCCAACCAGTGGGAGGTAACCGACCCGGTAACCGGCGTAGGAATCGGTCGTTCGACGATGGTGGCGTTCACAACCAATGAAACGGTGTTGAGCCGTGCAGAGGCCTATGTCCATCTCAAGGAGTACGACAAGGCAGTTGCCGACCTCAATGCCTGGATCGGCTCTTTCTATCTGGTCGGACAGAACGGCATCGAATCTCTGACCCGCGAACGCATCGCCGAGGTCTACGGTGATCCGTCATCGGATCGATACATCGCCGAATACACCGCTTTGGAGCCGACATCGTGCAAGCCGCTCCATCCCCACGGCTTTACAGTCGAGGCTGGTGAACAGGAGCACCTTATTCAGACCACGCTCTTTTGCCGCCGCATTGAGACCATCGCCGACGGACTGCGTTGGGGTGACATCAAACGCTACGGCATCGTGATTGATCGTTTCGACGACTCGGCCTACAACGATGACAATACAACCGGATTCACTGTTGCGGCCACGCTCGGCGAGAAAGATCTTCGACGTGCGCTCCAACTGCCTCAAGAGGTTATCACAGCCGGATTGGAGGCGAATCCCCGCAATGAGAATCGTCCTGACCATCCGTTCTGCCAATAACCAATTCGCCAAATATTTATATTGAATTATGCAACCGACAATCATATCCCTGTTCTTGCTTCTGCTTGTCGCAGGCGCAACGACCTCATGCGACAAGGACGAACCGGACGGCAAAAGCATCTTTGTCGATCCCGCCGAGGAAAAGACCGAGTTCGATTTCTGGCTCGACCGGCACTATACGGAACCTTACAACATTCGTTTCGAATACCGCATGCCTGACCGCGAAACCCACTTCAACTACCGGGTCTCGCCGCCGCCCGTGGACAAATCGATCGAGGTGGCCAAACTGATCAAATACTCGACGCTTGACGCCATGGCGGAACTGATGTCCGATCAGAAAGATCCATTGCTCTTCGCAAAGAGTTATTTCCCGCGGGTACTCTATTTGGTGGGCAGTTTTGAGATCAGCAGCACCGGGAACACCGTGCTGGCATCGGCTGAAAATGGCCTTCAAATCAATGTTCTCGGCGTAAAATTTTTCGACCGGGAAAAGGACAGCGAACGAATCGCCGGAACGATGCTTCACGAGTTCATGCATATCCTCGATGGTACATATCCCGTACCGAGCGACTACGATACCATTACGCAAAGCGATTATGTGGGTGACAAGTATGCCCAAAGCGGTAATGACTACATGGAGCTGGGCTTCGTTTCGAAGTATGCACGTTCGAGTCCCGCAGAGGACATCGCCGAAACGGGCGGACGCCTGATCAGCATGAGCGAGGAGGAGTGGGAGGCGATGCTCTCCTCGATCGAAAGCGCGGACGGCCGCGCCAAAATCGAGAAGAAGCGCTCGATTCTCATCGCATGGCTCCGCGACGATTTTGGCGTGGACGTTGCGAAGTGGAGCGACATCTACCTGCGCCGTCTTTCCGAACTCGGAGACATCGACTGGACAAATCTTGAAGATTAAACTGAATGTATGAAAAAGAGAATCAATATATTACTGCTGGCTGGGCTGTTATTCTCAGCCGTTGCATGCGACGATTCGGAAAATAACTTCAGCGAGTCGACCTCGACCCGGATCGAGCAGACGCTTGAACGCTACAAATTCGCATTGCAGGCCGGGAAGACATGGGTGATGGAGTATTTCCCTGACGAGAATCTCGGTTATGGCGGTTGGATTTATATCGTCGAATTCCAGGATGACCGTATGGTTAAGGCCTGGTTCGAGGGGAGCACTTTCGTCGAAGCCGACCCGCTGCGGACGGAATCGGAATATCGGGTCGAATTCTCGACCGGTCCCATGCTGAAATTTGCGACCCATAACGATTACCTGCATTTCTTCTCGTTTCCCGGAGACAACGGCGCCGGCTACCAAGGATGGAAAGGAGATTACGAATTCACGTTCATGTCGCTCTCTCCGGCTTTCGATGAAATCATTCTGCGGGGCATTAAAACCGGCAACCGGATTCGCATGACGCCGCTTTCGGGACAATACACGCCGGAGAGTTACCTCGAAACCATCCGCAGCAGCCAATTGGCGATCACCGAGACCGAATTCAAGGTGATGGCCAATGGCGAACAAATCGGGACACTCACGCGGCCCAACGCGACGCTGACGACCAATTTCCGGCAATATGCCGCCAGCAAAGTTTGGTCGTTCCGCTACAGTTATCGCCAACAGGCCTTCGACGATTATGGACGGCCGAAGGTGGACGAACATGGGAAACCGGTCTACGAAACGGTCGAAGCCAATGATCCCGTCAGCGTCATCTATCTGCCGGACGGCATCATGCAGTTTTACGCCCCCTACACGTTCCGGGGTGAATTGTTCGGACTCCCGAACCAGACGGTGCAAACCTTCAAATGGCAATTGGGACCTACCTCGGCATCGGATTGTTACGTTTGCACCGACTCGTTTCTCGACATCAAATTGGTTCCGTGATCCTTAAGAAATGTTTATTCGGTCCGGATGCCGTCTGCCGGCTCCGGACCTTTTTCCTTTAAAACCGATGAAACACTTCTCTTTCTTTCTGACGCTCCTCCTGCTGACGGCCTGTACCAGAGACCCGGAATCCGGCCCGGCTCCCGGCGTCGGACAAACCCCGATGCAGGAGTTTTACATACCCGGCGTATTCCGTATTAAGCTGCGCGAAACAGCAGCCGAACTCGACACCCGTGCCTTTACCCGCAGCGGTTCCGGCTCGGGAATCGCTGCATTCGATGCCGCCGCCACCCGTGCCGGGGCAACTGCCGTACAGCGTGTCTTTTCCAATGGCGACCGTTTCCGCGAACGCCGCCGCAGGGCCGGACTTCATCTGTGGTACGACGTTCATTTCTCCGGGGCGATTTCTGTCGCCGAGGCCATGGAACGCTTCGGCCGGGTGGACGAAGTCGAGTGCATCGAACCTGTTCCGCGTATGGTTCCCGCCGGGGCGACGGTCTCGCAAGCTGATTTCAGCCGCACCTCAGGTTCGGACAATGTCGCAATCCCCGGATTCGATGATCCGCTGCTGGTCAATCAGTGGATTTACCACCGGGTGGGCGCTGCGGTCGGATCGACGGCCGTGGCCGACCTCAACATTTTTCCGGCATGGAGCGTCAGCACCGGACATAAAGACGTCGTCGTCGCCGTGGTGGACGGCGGCATCGACTATACGCATCCCGATCTGGCAGCGAATATCTGGCGCGACGGACAGGGCGCCTGCGGCTACAACTTCTGCGCCATAATACGGAGATCACTCCCAGCAGCCACGGCACGCATGTCGCAGGTACGATCGGCGCCGTCAACAACAACGGCATCGGCGTCTGCGGCATCGCGGGGGGCGACGGAACGCCCGGAAGCGGTGTGCGGCTGATGAGTTGCCAGATTTTCGACGAGCCGGGACGCGATGCCGCGACGATCGAGGAGATCATGGTCTGGACGGCCGACCATGGGGCCGTCATCAGCCAGAACAGCTGGACTTATGTCCCCGGTCTTCCGGACTTGTCGCAGTCGGGTAAAGCGGCCATCGACTATTTTATCGAGTATGCCGGGTGCGATGAGAACGGCAATCAGACAGGTCCCATGAAAGGCGGCATCGTCATTTTTGCCGCGGGCAACGACGGCATTTCCGACCCGGTGTTCCCGGGAGCCTACGAGAAAGTGGTGGCCGTAGCGTCGCTGGGCATCGACGGCCGTAAGGTCGCCGGGTCCAACTACGGTCCGTGGATCGACCTCGCGGCTTTGGGCGGCCATGCTACCGGTGACGAACGATTTCGCGTTTTCAGCACCACGACGAACGGCGGTTACGGTTACTCCGCAGGAACCTCGATGGCCGCGCCACAGGTTTCGGGCATTGCGGCCCTGGCCGTTGCCGCATTCGGTGTGCAAAGACCGGGGTTCACCAGCGAGAAATTGCGGGAAATACTCGTGGGTTCGGGGCGAAAGCAGTTTACGGAAACGATCAATCCCGAGTATGCCGGAATGCTCGGTAACGGACTGGTCGATGCCGAATACGTTCTTTTCCATGATACCCGGCCGGATCCGATTGACGAACGTACGATTGCGGTTTCGGGATACCGCACCCATGCGGAACTGTCGTGGCGTGTTCCGCGATGCTATCTGGAGCGTCCGGTCTCATCATTCGACGTTTACATCGACACCCGGACATTTTCGGCCGCTACGGTCGACGACATTCCTGCTACGGCCGTCAGACACACTTTTGCTTCCGATGCGGGTCTCGGTGAAACTTTTGCCTGCCGAATCGAGGGGCTGGAACCGCGGCAAATTTATTGCTTGGCAATCGTCGGCCGAAGTCCGTCGGGCGTTCCGTCCCGCCCGGCCGTCATCTCCGTTCGGACCGGAGAAAATACCCCGCCCGAGGCAACCGCTTCCATTCCGAACCTCTTTCTGCAAAGTGACGACAAAGCGGGCAGGAGCATCGATCTTCAACTTTATTTTGCCGATGCCGATGCTCCAGGCGATCGGCTCTCCTATTTCGTTTCGCCTTCCGCGGAAAAGGTCGTGGAGTGCCGCGTACAGAATTCGGAACTGCTTGTACGGCCCTGCGCCGCGGGCTGCACGACGCTGACCGTAACGGCAAGAGACCTCGACGGCGCCGCGGCGACTTCGGAATTCCAGGTGATTGTCGACGGTACGGGTGTTGCGATGGAACTTTTTCCCAATCCATGCCGCGATGTACTCAACGTACGCATTCCGGACGCCGAGGGCGATTTTTCCATTCGGTTCCACAATGCGGCGGGGCAGCAGGTGCTCGCTACGCAGGTTTCGATCCGCGCCAGCGACAACGGTAACACGGGGCGCATCGACGTATCCGGGCTTTCTCCCGGGACTTACAGCTGCACGGTCGAGTGCCGCGGCCGCAAACTCAACAGCCATATCATCAAACGATAACCGCAAACACCATGTCTATCTACCAATCAATCAGATACTTTTCCGCGACATTTCTTTTCGCGACAGGCGGTTATGCGGCGCAAGCCCAGACCACTGATGCCGGGATCATGCCGTTTCTCGGTCTGGAAACCAATGCCCGCACAGCTG
>OGPQ01001567.1_pt1 | contig 15245 bp, 16 predicted proteins | sample 1552971 | NCBI WGS metagenome assembly OGPQ01 (sample SAMEA2580232, study PRJEB22360) | human gut metagenome | biome: human gut; feature: human-associated habitat; material: faeces | place: Denmark | collected 2008/2010 | reverse complement strand
GGTATTTTTCTTTACCTCGGTCGGTTTTCAGGCCAACTTAAAAGTTTTAAAAAGCGGAGGCACAGCCATGGCAGTTTTCCTCGGTCTTGTCGTTGCACTGATTATATGTCAGAACCTTCTTGCCGTGGGATTGTCCCATGTCCTGCACTTAAATCCGCTGATTGGTATGTGTACCGGCTCCATCCCAATGGTCGGCGGTCATGGTACAGCCGGAGCATTCGGTCCTGTATTAGAAGACTTTAATATTCAGGGAGCCACCACGATCTGTACTGCTGCTGCCACTTTTGGTCTGATTACCGGCAGTCTGGTCGGCGGTCCGCTCGGCAGACGCCTGATTGAAAAACAGAACCTGCTGTCCACGGCAGTCACGGAAGATGACAGTCTGCTGGTTGAGGACGAAAAGAAGCATGAGCGTCATACGAACATGTATGCATCCGCCGTATTTCAGTTAATCCTTGCGATCGGTCTGGGAACAATTTTTTCCTATTTTCTGACCAAAACCGGGCTTACCTTTCCGGTTTACATCGGTGCCATGCTGGCAGCCGCATTGATCCGCAACATTGCCGAATACTCTGGCAAAGCAACGATCCACATGGGTGAGATCAACGACCTCGGTGGTATTTGTCTTTCCCTCTTTTTGGGTATGGCAATGATCACCTTAAAACTCTGGGAACTTGCTGCCCTGGCACTTCCGCTTGTGATCCTGCTGACCGCACAGGTCTTACTGATCTGTGTATTTACTTACTTCATCGAGTTTAACATTATGGGACGGGATTACGATGCTGCTGTACTGGTTGCCGGAACCTGTGGTTTTGGTATGGGTGCCACACCAAACGCCATGGCAAACATGCAGGCCATCTGTGACCGCTATGTACCTTCCGTAAAAGCGTATCTCCTGATTCCCCTGATCGGAAGTTTATTTGCGGATTTTATCAACAGCCTTGTAATTACCTTTTTTATCAATATTTTGTAATTGGGAGGACAACGAAAATGTTTTGGAAAAAATTAAAGAAAAAGGCAGCTGAAAAGCATAATTACGATCTGACCTACGACAATGTAGCGATTCCGGAAGTGCACACCCACAAACCGGAAGATCACGAAGAAACTCCGGGTGAAGATGCCCCGGTGCACTATGACAATGTAGCGATTCCGGAGGTACATATCCGCAGGAAAAAATAAAAGGCTCCGCAGAATCAAATCCCTGAGGGTTCCGGTTCTGCGGAGTTTTTCTTTTCCTGTCATTTATTTTAAATGCAGACGTTCTTCCTTTCCCTGAATCTGCAGCGTCACCGGGCGTTCCACATGTACGCATTCTCCCTGTTCTAACGTTCCTATCACGTTGTCTTCTTTCAGCAGTAAAATCTTCTCCGGAGAATCACTGATCATCCGGTATGTCTGTTTCGAAGGGTCATAGGAAATCTGACAATGTTTCCACTCGAATGTTTTGTTTCCTACTGTATTCTTCTTTTTTGTGGAAGAATCCTCTTTCCGGCTGCGTTTCTTTTTCGACTTTCTCCGCCGGTGAGCTTTTTTGCGCCGCCAGCCGTGTCCGGACCGCTTCGGATTCTTTTCCCTTTTTATCTGCTCATTTCCCTGTTTTTCGGGTGGACGGTACCCTCCTGTAATCCATCCTGTCAGTATGAGTATCCATGCGGCTCCGTGCAGCAGGGTAAAGAAATATATCCCTGACAACAGAAACGGATACAGTGCCGGAAACACAGCCAAAACGACCAACAGTTCTGCCAGCACCAGACTGGTAAACAGCGTAGGCAGGATCATCGTCTTTTTTCCTTCTGCCAGAAACAACATTCCCACCGACAAAAAACAAAGCAGCACCGGGAGCAGTGCTGCGATAGCACAAACTGCCAGAAGCCGCATCTGTCCCACTCCCTGCACATAAGAAAGACTGCTTTTTACCGTACCAACCGTGACCGGAGCTTTTAAAACGAAAGTATCTGCCACTCTGCCTTCTGTCAGATACGTATAACCTGCCCTTCCTCCTGCTTTCACCACATCCAGACCGGACAGCGTCATCTCCTGCCCGCCTGCCGAAAACTTACAAAACGGCAATAGCATGGAAAGTAATGCCAGAAGAAGTGCTATTGCTGCTATATTTTTCAATAAACGTCCATACGTTCTCATGCTCATTTCCTCCCATCATTTTACATTCTGACAGGCTCATTATAGCACGGAATCTTTTGTCTTCTTATTAAATTTCTTTTAAATTTTTGTGATTCACAATTGCCACCCAGATTCCCGGGACTTTCAACGGCACCGAAAGGATATAGGCCAGCACAACACGCAGCCCAAGAGAGATCACCGTAAGCACCACTGACATCTGTGCTTTGTTGATTGCGGTAATATCCGTACAGCAGAAACAGACACCCGATTCCACAGTAAAATGAGCCCTCGATACGCAGATACTGCACACCACACGCGATGACCGCCGTCTCCTGTGCCTTCACAAAAATCTCCATCAGAGATGCTGCAAACGTGCACACCAGAATGGAAATAATGATACTGAATACAATACTGATCGCAAAGGCTTCCTTCGTTCCTTTTTGGATCCGTCCGTAATCTTTCACCCCATAATTCTGTGCGACAAACGTGGAATACGCATTGCCGAAATCCTGTACCGGAAGATATGCAAATGTGTCAATTTTGACCGCTGCCGCAAATGCCGCCATCGTTGTTGCCCCGAAACTGTTTACAAGCCCCTGCACCATCAGAATTCCAAAATTCATGACCGACTGCCGCATCCCCTCCATGACTTCCTGTGGCACACGTAGAAACCACAGAATAGGATGCATACACACATACACCAGCACGTTAACGAAGACCATCACTGCCATGATGAGCACAAAAGCATGCGCCACAGCTACCCGCGCGCATGCTTATCGTTTTTCCCTTTATAAATGGAAAATAAGACTCCTGCCCCCATGGAAAGTCCCAGAAAAATCGAGGTCAAAAAGGTCATAAGTGTATAGGCGGACCCCACCGCCGCGAGTGCATTCTTTCCAACCACGCACCCGACAATCAGTGTATCCGCAATATTGTAAAACTGTTGCATCAGATTGCCCGCCATCATCGGCAGTGCAAATAAGATAAGATTTTTTGATATTTTTCCTTTTGTTAAATCATAGTACATTCTTTTATTCCGTGATGATTTCCCCAACACTGCTTTCCATTTCGTCCTTTTCCAGAAGCATCTGCTGCGCCCGCTTATCTTCCGCGATTGCTGTCATGATACGGTTGATATCCTCCGGACAGAACATCGTAATTGCCTGTGACAGGTCACTGAGATTATCCCGGTTGACCATCAGACACCCGCCACCTTTTAAGCTGATGTTCAGGCACTTGCTCCGGTCGGTGACATCCCCGAGTGTAATCCGATTTCTGTCCGTATCACATACAAACGTAACCCCTTTGTACGTGATTGTACCGTTTTGTGCCAGATGCTGATACGGCGCTTTCTTTTCGGTTCCGTCTATATGCTCCCGAAAACTGCTTCTGCGCGTTTGTCCGTTTTGTGTACCCAGTCCTGCTACTTTTCCGTATAATGTATTGTATCCTGTCTGTAATGCTCCAATTGCCATATTCTTTTTATCCTCCGTAAGTTACATCCTGTTTTTCATGCTTTTCACCTCTGGAAAATAATTCCCGGATTTGCATGTATTTATACATTTTCCCAGCTTTTATTTTTGTAATGTATTTATCCAGTTACATACCACAGGCATATATATTTTTCGCCCGAGATATAGCACAAAAAACACCAATATCACCGTAAGTATTCTCCGAAGCGGCCAGTACCAAGGCTGTTTTCCAAGAAAGCCTTTCAGAATCCAAATTCCCATTTTCGCTTTTTTTTTCTGATTGCACCGCATACAGGCAGTACATAAGTTTTTCATATCATTCGAACCGTGAATTCCAAACAATGCGGCTCTTCTACGCACTGCCGGATACTCCTCCATGCAATGAACCGGAAAAATATGGTCAATCGTTATTTTATCTTTTGGCTTCTTTTTCCCACAGTATGCACACCGGTATTTTCCGGTAGGTGATGGATACTTTGCAAAAAAAAGGCTACGGTAATTGCTGCTTCGCGTATACTGCGTTGGCACTGCTTCAAATGTAAGATTCCTTCTTCTGCAATAACGCTGCATATGATTTTTTTCCCATCTGGAACATTCCTTTTTTTCATAATATACTCTGCTATTTTCCCGCCTGATACAGGTATATTTCTTCCACCACAGAAAAATGCGGCAGCGCTTTACGCTTTTTGTTCCATTTTTTATTCTTACGGTATATGTCTGTGCCAATGTTGCAATTTCCTTTATTTCAATTTTTGCTTTTACAGCTTATAATCCACATGTTGTCCCATGAGCTTCTCGCGGTCCGTCCGGACTTCATTACTCCTCTCTACAAATGTATATTCACCTATTTTATCCATAAGCTCTTCTACAGAATTGGCAGTTAATGTAATGGTCTGTGTATCATCCTCACGCTCAGTCCTGGATTCTTTGGATTTCTCCAGGCGTTCCTTCTCCTGCTTTTTCTCTGCCTTTTTCTCCGCTGCTTTCTTTTCCGCCTTCTTTTTCTCCGCAGACTTTTGAATTCTGGATTTCTGATGCGACGATGATTTTCTGAGCACTGCAAAAAACGAAGTGGTTCCACCATCATTCACCTGCATGCCATACTCCTTTACATCAGCACCGGATTTTTCCACGCTGGATTTTAACTGTTGCAGCTGTGCTGTTGCTCCACTGAGAATTCCCTCGTATTTCTTACGATAACTCTCATCCGTAGCCATTCGTTCAATTTTCTCTTCATCAATAAGAACGACTGTCTTAATATTATTTGCATATTTTGCGGCATTTGCCTGAGCATTTGCTTTCTGATCTTTGCTTACCAGAATAAAATCATAATTTCCGTATTTCTTTTTTAATTTTTCATAATACTTTTGCGCTTCTTTCGAAAGTTTTGGATCACCAATCGTCTTTCCCAAATCTTTGGATTCCGTTACCTTCTCTTCTTTCTTTACTTCCCCGGTTTCCGTATTCCTGGCTACTTTCGTTTTTTCCTTACTGCCCGGTGTATAATTTTGAGCATATACATTTGAAACTATTGTGTTTGTATTAACTGCCATAACCCTTCCTCCTATCACAAGATCAACATCATTGTGCCAGCCCCTGCATCTGCACTGCTACTAATACAAGTATCGTCACATCTTTCAAAAACTTTATACATCGAATGTGTTGATCCGGCATATATGCAATATTCAGAAATTTTTCAGCAGAAATCCACGAATTGTCTGCACATAATCCTCTACTTTCAGGACTGTCGAAAGGTGCCCACCCGAAACATATTTGATGGTTGGATTATGCATCAGCTGAATGAGATCTTTCTGCATTTTACCGGAAAAGAAATCCTAATCCGGAAGTATCAGTAATATTTTGCCTTCCAGTTCCTTAAAAATAGTTTCAAACATCTCCTGTGCATACGCAATTTCTTCTTTACTTTCATTGCGGATATGTCCCATTCCTGCCCTGATCAGTTTCGGTTTTAATTTTTCATAATTGCAATGTTTCATATAAAACAGCATAAGCGGTGCAAGAAAATATTTCTTCTTAAGGCTTTTAAGCGTAGCCGCATCCATCCCACCGGTTGAAATCAGAATGATTCCGCCAACTTCTTTCGGATACTTCTGTGCATAGATCTGTACAACCATACCTCCGTCACTTGCACCAACAAAAATTGGCTGTGTTACTCCGATCCTGTCAAAAATTATATTTACAAAATATATGAAATTTAAAAAGACGGCTCTTCCGTTTGATTGAAGCTCGTAAAAATGGTGGTCGATTTATCGACCACCACAAAAAAATCAAAAAATTTACACACTTTACTTGACAAACTCAAAAGGGATATATTCTATTTTCTATCTCTCATCTTATTCTTTAATTCCTGAACCACTTCCAGATAATCTCTGTGTTTCATATCCGGAAAAGCCTTGATCAGCCGTCCCTGTCCCACAAACGTATGCTCTACGATTGAGCTGGATAACTCATCAAATTCTTTCTGTAGATCTGCCTTATTTTTGCGAAGCGTCTCAATGGATTTATTTACTTTCTCTTCCGTTGCTTCCTTAAACTCTGCCCTGGCCAAAGCCGCCTGCACCTTACCTTCGCCAACTTTCTGTACGGTATCAATCGTGGTTGTTGCCAGAGAATCACTAATCTTATCACTGATCACCCGCATGTTGGCACGAATTGTATCCAGCCTCGTAAGTTTCCTGTTCAGTCCCTGAATAACCGCAACGGTCACCAAAAGATCCGCCAGATACAATGCATAAAGTATTGCAACGACCATCCACCCCACAATGGATGGCGCGTGCGCAGAAGTGTGATATTCCACAAAAGACTGAAATACTTTCACAACAAGCAGAATCGCCACTCCCCAGATCAATGAGAACTCCAGACAGATATATCCATGAAAATTCAATGGCTTGTTGGAATAATCCCACCATCTTGCATGAAAGCAAACGTCGAGGAGCCATCCGGCGATCAGTTCAACCGCAGTTGCCAAAATCACACCAAACAGGAAAATCATACCGTCATTCAGCTGGTATCCGCTGCCCTGAAACGTATTCATCATCGCAAATACCGAAAGCACTCCAAATCCGTATACCGGACACACGGGGCCATTTAGGAATCCTCTGTTAATTACTTTTCCACAGGCTACCGCATGATAGACAACTTCAAGTGCCCAGCCTCCAAATGAATAGATCAAAAAATACCAGCATATCTGGTAATATGTCATTCCACAAATCATCTTTTATTCCCCTTATTCTAATATTCCATGTGAATAAAACAGCTCTCATATGATAGCTAAATGCCGTATTCGATGATTCCTTCGCATCTTCTGTCTGTTCCGATACCAGTTCTATCAAGTTTTCCGCTTCCAAAATAATCACCTGCTATTTTCTCTAACTGCTCTGCAATCTGCGGAAACGGAAGGTTCAAATCCAATGTCCGCACCCATATCGTGTTGCCATCCATAGAATACTTATTATTCGGTGTTATTTGTTCCTGTGTCTTTGCATATAGTAACATTCCTGCAACATTTCCGGTTTGATTTCTATCCAGATTTTTCACATACGCAAATATCTGATACAAATTTCCCGAATGAATGCTGTTAACATCATACTGTGTCTGCATTGTATGCCCATAATACTTTGCATCAATAATCAGTACTTTTCCGGCAGATTTCAATGTAATATCTGTTACCATGCCTGGCAGGAAATCAATCATTCCATCGTCTATATTCCACGGAATCGTATCAGGATTTGCCTTATACTCCGGGTGGTGATAACGAAAATATTCCAGAATAAACTTTTCATATAAACTGTGCGTAGAACGTTCATCCAAAAAAACTGCCAGCTTCGTTTCACCTTTATCTGTTGACAGTAACAAACTGCCAAGCACCAGATAACAAATATTCATAAGCATCCGGTAACTTTGATTGTTACGCTGGTAGCGAATCCCGTCCCATCGTATCTGATCTGGTTCTATCATATCTACGTTTTCAAACAAAATCAGATTTTTCTTCAAAAGAACTTTTCTATCCGGTTTCACAGTTTTCTGCCGTACCAATATCATTATGGTAGTTTTCAAAATGCGGTTCAGAAGATTATTTTCAGATAGTTCATCATATTCACATGCCAGCTTTTGCCTATGTTGTGTTCTGTTTTTTATCGTTCCCTGAAGATTAAGTTTACCTCTTAAAACGGACAATTCTTCTGATTGAAGAATATATTCCTTATACAATCCCTGTTTAAGCTGATTTGCCACTCCTTTGCCGAGTATTGCGGCAAACATGTCATGAATATTCTCAAAGTCCTCTGTAGCCACCGAATCATAATTTGACTGACGCAGGGACTGAAATGCATAGGTCAGCATATAATATATATTTTTTATTAAAATCCCTTTGTCATTAGTCATTAAACACCCCTCTTAAAATATTCTGCCACTTTTGAATTTTTGCAGGTTCGTCAAACCAGTATTCCTCAAGCATAGGTAAAATATCATACTCAACCACAGACTGCATCCATTCATCTGTACATTCATCCTGCCCACAGAAATAACTATGCCCGATGCAGAATCCAGAACCCAAAGAAGGATCTTTTGCTATCTCAAAATTGAGATCCTTTATTTTTTCAATCAAGGCATAAAATGTATCATCATTAAAGCTGTCCAAATACTGCCTGAATCCATCAGAACTAAATCCCGGCTCCATAGCAAAAAAGCTGAATCTTCTACGCAAAGCATAATCAATAAGTGCAAGGCTTCGATCTGCCGTGTTCATCATTCCTATAATATAAACGTTTTTAGGAACTGAAAATGGCAAACCATTATATGCCAATGTCAGCTTTTTTCCTCTGTAGTCTTTTTCGATAAGCATCAATAGTTCCCCAAAAATCTTGCTCATATTTCCACGGTTGATTTCATCAATTATGAAAAAATATGGCACTTCTTGATTGTTTGATGCTTTCTGGCAGAATTTGTAAAAGATACCATTCTGAAGTTCAAATCCCTCCCCGGACGGTTTATATCCCATAATAAAATCTTCATAAGAATAATTCTGATGAAACTGAATAAATTCTACCCGTGATTCATCCTTAACACCCATAATGGAATAGGCAAGCCTTTTTGCTGCAAATGTTTTTCCCACTCCCGGTGCTCCCTGCAAAATAATATTCTTTTTGTTAAGAAGTAAACCTTTCAATGAATCATATTTTTCAGAAGTCATATATACTTCTGAAAGAAAGTCCTCTTTACTATAAGACTCTGCTTGTTCACTACCAATCGGATTCTCTTGATTTTCCTCACGCACCATATCCATGATAAAATCATATTCTCCTTTGGTCAGCTTAAAGAGACTTCCCTGTGGATTCATAAAATATTCCATTTTCTCCAGTTCCGGAGCATCTTTCAACAGCGTGTAATCTATCGGAGATGTTAATCCCTCTATCTTTTCAAAATACAGATTTTCGCCATCATTTTGTTTGGTAACACGACAGATTGCCACAACCTGCTTTACCGGATTTGATTCATATCCGATAATCAGATCACCTTCTCTGGCATCAAGGAAATTCTGAAAAATTCGTCTTTTATTTCCATTGTCATTGTACATCGTATAATTCTGTTCTTCGCCAACCTCAATGTCCGAAAAACTCCATATCTTCGGGTTTGCATTCAGCCACCAATAATTAACGCTGTTTTCCGATTGATCTGCATATAACTCTGTATCAGAAAAATCTACATCCTCTCACGCTTCCTTCAATTCGTCCCGCAGTTTCCAGACAAATACACCATCTTCATCAGAATTTGCATTCCTACCAACAAACAAAATCATCCAATATCTCTTGCTGCCATCCTTCTCCTTCACAGGAATATCACAACCTGTCTTTTCAACAATTCTTTTTGCCAATGCTGTTGCACCGGTATTGTAGAAATTAGGTGTTTCTCCATATTTTACCGAAAGTTGCTTACAGGTTGCTATTCCTCCATAATCAAGGAATCTGTACATTACTTCCCAGCTTTGCATATTGAAAATACTCTCATCATCAAACAGTTCTCTCCAATCATCTGCTGAGATTCCAAAATCTATGTCCGCACCTGTCCAGTCTTCTTTCGCCTTCTTTGTTTTATCAGCCAGATAATTTGCGATGTAAAACGATAAGTCAAAAGTGAGCATTCTGTGGCTTTCGTCTGCATAACAGTCAGAATCAAGGTTATTTTCAAATAACTCTATCAGCTCGCTATCCTGCGAAACTACTTCCTGCATCTCACTAATTAACTTTGAATTGCCTTTTATATTCTGCTCCGTATGCCCCTTGGTTGGTATAAAATCATTTTCCAGATAAATTCCGGTTGCCTTACATACAGTATATTTGAAAATATCGTATTTCTGCGGATACTTCAGGCATAAATACACTGTAATTGCCATAGGGCGCTGATAATGCTGATATCCTGGAGATAATCTGTCACACAAGTCCTGCGCCGAAGATTGAAATTGCAATATACGCTCTGTCACATCTTTTGATTCATCATAGAGGTTGATAAACATTGCTCTTACTGCTTCTGCATCATCCTGTGCGTACTGAATCATCATTTTTCTTGGAAAATTGTTCATAGATGCCAGTAAATTAGCAGTTTTCTCAGTTGCCTTAGCAAACATATCTGCAAAGTCATTCGCATTGATGTCCCAATGATCCTGAAACCATTTCACCGCTTCCCATTTATATTTTTCCCCCTGCCATCTTTCATCAAAAATCTTCTTATATTCCACAAGCGCATTTTGCAATTTCTCCAGATTTATCATTATATAACACTCCCTTTTCTCTTTTACACAATTATTTAACTCTTGCCAGCTTATGCCATCCATGTTTATTTCATCAGATACTATAGACTTGATACGACATTCATTGGATTTCCCTCCATAAATTTCTTTATATTGTCAGCCAGAATCGAAACCAGCCGCTGTCTTGTCAATAAGTGCACCTCTTGAGCTATTAACGATAAACGCTGATGGCTTCATAAGCGACAGGGTTTCTTTGTTGATCATATGTTTTGTACTTTTTGTCAATGGACAATGCATGGAAACATAATCACTATTATTTCAATCTTGTTTTATTTCCACATTTTGGGCAAGGGATTTTTATGGCGGTTACTAATAATATCAGAGAAATCCGGGAACAGCGTGGCATTTACCAGGATGACCTTGCCGCTGCTATCGGATACAGCACCAAAACTGTCGGCAGGATAGAACGTGGGGACAGCACCCCATCTGCCGAATTTATGCTGCGGATATCAAAGTACTTTAATATGCTGGTCGAAGATGTATTCCATGTGGAAGATTGAGCTGGGTATTTTATCCAGCTCAATCTTCCGCTCCCTGTAAATGAGAATTTGTCCGCTCCTTTATATAAAATAATTCCATTTTTCAGAACTACTAACTATTTTTCTTATCTAAATGACATTGATTATCTAATTAACTACATTATTTTCTGTCTAAAATATCCATAAATTCGTCACCTGTAATTGTTTCCTTATTCATAAATTTATCAGGAAGCATAAAACGCTCTACCGCTGACTGTGATATCCTCAGTGTATCATTCTTTAAATCTATAATATACAGATAATCATCCATACAAGGTGCAATTAAGTCAATCACACTTCCTGCTTCCCGCTCGTCAAGTATTTTATATGCATCAAAAGCCATCATCAAAATTCACCTTCCATTATATTACTCTTCAATGTCTGAGATTTTGAATTTCGCTATCATTTCACTCAGATTTTCTGATTCACTGCTCATCTGCTGGCTCGCAGCCGCACACTCCTGTGATGTTGCTGAATTGGTCTGTACAACATCATTGATCTGCTCAATTCCTTCGTTAATCTGCTTGATCTCACTGGTCTGGGTCTCAAGTGTATCAGCTATATTAATCACCTCTTTTGTAATTACCTTAGAGTTCTCTGCTACTTCTTCAAGCTGTGAGGCTGTCTGCTCTGCAATATTCATGCCTTTTTCAACAGCCTGCACAGATGCCTCTATAAGCGCAGCTGATTCCTTTACAGCCTGTGCACTTTGATTGGCAAGAATATTTACCTGATTTGCCACAACCGCAAAGCCTTTTCCTGCCTCCCCTGCCCTTGCCGCCTCAATAGAAGCATTTAATGCAAGCAGGTTGGTCTGTGATGCAATCTCATTAATGGTTGATATAATCTGATCTATCTGTTTAGAGGCTTCGTTTATTTCATGCATAGATGCAACCATCTCCTGCATCTTTCCATTGCTTTCCCAAATTGCACCTCCAAGTTCGTCCACTTTTCCACTGATTTCCTTTGCACTCTTTGAATTCTGCTCCACCTGTTCTGAAACTCCCGCAACTGTCGCTGTCAGTTCCTCTACAACCGCAGCCTGATTGGTTGCACCGTCTGCAAGGTCATTTGAGCTTGCAGCTACCTGCTCTGCCGCACTTGAAACCTCGCTTGATACATTCTGGATTCCCTTTATGGTGACTGCCATACTTTTTTCAAATTCCATAAATGAATGTAAAATACCTACAAAATCGCCTCTCCACTCTACTTCCGGCTGTGCATCAAAATGTCCGTCCGCAAAGAGCTTCATCGACCTGTCTATATCATCCACATATGAGCCGAGAATACGGATAGACTTTCTCATGCTGTGTGCCAATCTACCGATTTCATCCTCTGAACGGTAATCAAGTGTGCTGTGAAGATTTCCTTCTGTCAGCTCCTTTGCCACTTCCTCGATTGCATGTAATGGCTCAAGGATTGTATCAAGCACGATCTTTCCTGTTCTCTTTGTCAACTGCCATGCACATATCAGACAGATAATGATGACTATGAGTCCGACTGCAGCACATACGTATGTACTTACAACTGCCTGAAGGCTTCTTTCGTCAGTCAGCTTGTCGATTTCCTTTGCAAGCTCAACAGTTTTATTTAACTTTGGTGTACACTCATTGATAATCTGATCAACAGCCCCATCCTTCTGTCCAGCTTTAATCTTATCCATGATTGAGTATCCGATATTCGCCCAGTCAGAAAGAGCCTTTGAATATTCATTATACTGATTCTCAGGAACGATACCTGATTTTTTTATTGTTTTTAACTGCACATCAATATCCTCGAGCAAAGTTTTTGCACCCTGCTCATAATCTTCATACGTAGACTGGTCAGGATTAAGTGCCATCTCTCTTACATTTCTTGCCGCTGAAGTTACATTTATTCTACATACCTTAACCGCCTGATCAGAAGCATTTACCTTGTTTACATAGTTTAACATATTGAAAAACAACACACCAATGACCGCAATCGAAAGCAGTCCCGAAATAAGCATCATGGTAATAACCATTTTGTAACCATAGTTGATTCTTTTACCCAAATGCATGTTTTCCAATTTCTTTTTCATCGCACCTTTTTTTGAAGACATAATTTGTTATTTCCTCCTATCTTATGATACCTTTTGACTCTTTAATCATATTATTATTTATACTCAAGTCTGAATTCGTCAGATGAATTTAGTATAGTACTATTTTTCTAAGGGCACAATACTGTATTCTCAATAATCTTTATGTGAATCTTTCTATTAAATATGTGGATTTGCACAAAATGGTATAATTTTTCGTAATCCCCCTTAAAATACATATTTTACGAACTGTTTGTATTTTTGGTCAGTTTTGCAAACTTGAATTTGTCCGCTCCTTTATATAAAATAATTCCATTTTTCAGAACTACTAACTATTTTTCTTATCTAAATGACATTGATTATCTAATTAACTACATTATTTTCTGTCTAAAATATCCATAAATTCGTCACCTGTAATTGTTTCCTTCTCATACAGGTACATAGCCAGTTCGTCCAGTTTTTCCCTGTTTTCAGCAAGGATTTTTCTTGCTTTTTCATGCTCTGCTTTTACGAGCTGCACGACTTTTTCATCAATTTCCTTCTGTGTATCTGCAGAACAGGAAAGAGACGTATCGCCGCCAAGATACTGGTTGGTCACGTTTTCCATTGCCACCATGTCGAATTCATCTGTCATGCCGTAGCGGGTGATCATCGCTCTTGCAATTTTTGTTGCCTGTTCGATATCATTGGAGGCTCCGGTCGTGATCTCACCAAATACGATCTCCTCTGCCGCACGTCCGCCTGTAAATGTAGCAATCTTATTCTCAAGTTCTTTTTTCGTCATCAGATATTTATCACCCTGCTCAACCTGCATAGTGTAGCCGAGTGCACCTGAGGTACGCGGGATGATCGTAATCTTCTGGACCGGTGCTGAATGACTCTGCAATGCAGCTACCAGAGCGTGTCCTATCTCATGATATGCAACAACCTTCTTCTCCTGATCTGAAAGAACCGCATTCTTCTTCTGATATCCTGCAATAACCACTTCTATACTTTCTTCGAGATCAGATTCATTTACAACGGTCCTTCCACTACGGACAGCACGTAATGCTGCTTCATTTATAATATTGGCAAGCTCCGCACCGGATGCACCGGATGCCATACGTGCAATCGTATGCAGGTCAACATCATCAGATGCTTTTATCTTCTTTGCATGAACCTTTAAAATTGCTTCACGGCCTGCAAGATCCGGCAGTTCAACCGGCACACGCCTGTCAAAACGTCCCGGACGTGTAAGTGCCGGATCTAACGACTCCGGACGGTTCGTTGCAGCAAGAATGATGACACCATTATTTCCTTCAAATCCGTCCATCTCTGTAAGAAGCTGGTTTAAGGTCTGCTCCCTCTCATCATTTCCGCCCATTTGTCCGTCACGCTTTTTACCAATGGCATCAATTTCATCAATAAACACGATACATGGTGCCTTTTCCTTTGCCTGTCCGAAAAGATCTCGAACTTTGGAAGCTCCCATACCGACAAACATCTCAACGAATTCTGATCCGGACATTGAGAAAAATGGTACATTTGATTCACCCGCAACTGCTTTTGCAAGCATTGTTTTGCCGGTTCCCGGAGGTCCTACAAGAAGGACACCTTTTGGCATAGACGCACCTACATCGGTATACTTCTTCGGATTGTGAAGATAATCAACGATCTCTGAAAGGTTTTCTTTCGCCTCATCTTCTCCTGCAACGTCTGAAAAACGGATTCCCTCACTGGATTGCACATAAATCTTCGCATTGCTTTTTCCCATTCCAAAAGCCATCGAATTTTTTCCTCCGGCATGCTCCATCAGTTTCTTCGCCATATAATTTCCCAGTGCGATAAAAAGGATCAATGGCAAAACCCCGGTCAGCAGGAAGCTGATGATCGGTGACATCTGCTTATCGATATCTTTTGCGAATACTGCTCCACATTCATATAGCCTGTCCGTCAGGTTCGGATCGTTCATCAGACCTGTTTTATAAATATTTTTTTGATCTTTATCTGTAAAGATGATCTGATTGTCCTTAACTTCTACTTCACCGATATTCTTCTTCTCGATCATGCTCATAAAAGTTCCATAATCCGTTTCCTTTACCTGATGCTCCATAAGGATTGGTGTGACAACCAGATTAAATACGATCAGCACTATTAACACAATCCCATAATAATATGCCAGTGGTTTTTTCGGTGTTTTAACTTCTTTCATGGTCTTTCCTCCTGTTGTTCTGCGTTATGCTTTCTCCGTGCATTTTCGTATTATTTATTCT
>OGPQ01001563.1_pt1 | contig 15295 bp, 16 predicted proteins | sample 1552971 | NCBI WGS metagenome assembly OGPQ01 (sample SAMEA2580232, study PRJEB22360) | human gut metagenome | biome: human gut; feature: human-associated habitat; material: faeces | place: Denmark | collected 2008/2010 | reverse complement strand
AGAAACCAATAGGATCGGCTTTTTTGTTTTTTAGAGCGGATACTCAGAATTCCTTAATGTAAACGACATGACTGTTGTTTATCCTAATGGAATAATTGATATTATTCCGTGGGAAAACGGAAATGTGGACAAGAAAAATATTCAAAGATTCTTACCGGCTCTTTTAAAAGACGGCGAGTCTGAAACAATCAGTCTGAAACCCGGAGAAAGTATTGTCGGACATTATTCAGCAAGCAAAAAAACACTTTCTTCTAATTTTGATGACTAAAAAAATATAAGAAAGCATTACCATAGGAGCGGCAATCGGATTTCTGATCATAATTTTTCAGCATGGAAAACTGTGCGTTGAATTCCTATGAAAACAAGATTTTACATATCAGGAGGAAAAAATTGAAAAGAAGAATCATTTCAATTTTCATGTCTGTTATTGTCCTCATCAACATAATTGTTCCGGTCTACGCTTCGGCAGCAGATGTCGCTGATAACAATTCGTCTGTCTATATAGGAAATGGTTATGTTGTTTATTATGATGTTAAAAGCTCATGGGGCAATAATCAGAATATTGAAATAAAAATCAAAAATATAGGTTCAGAAACTATATCAAACTGGGCTTTGAAATACGACGCTCATGGAGAGATAAGCGGACTTTGGAACGGCATTGCTTACAGCAGCAGCGAAACTCAGTATATTATAAAAAACGCAGGATATAATTATGAAATTCAGCCCGATCAGGAAGTGAATTTCGGTTACTGTGTGACAGGAGAAGGTCTTGAAATTCCAAAAGCTTTTGAAATCTGTTCACAAAGAACCAATAAAGCAGAAAATGAATATATTGTTTCGCTGAATGTTACCAACGATTGGGGTAACGGTTTTACCGGTGAAATAAAAATACAAAATCTCTCAGCCGAACCAATAGAAGCTTGGCGACTCAATTTTGATACTAATTTTACAATTGAGGATATATGGAATGCGAGACTGGTATCTGCAGAAGCAAATTCATATTCTATTGCAAACGACATTACAACAACCCCGATAGCAGCCAATGAAACGAAAACATTTGGATTCAAGGCTTCAAAGGAAAGCGGTGTAACAGCGGAAATATTAAACTGTATAGTTAATGGAGTGACTATTAACGAAAACTTTGAATCGCTTGAATTTCTTGAAACGGGTCTTGTGCTGACTGCTTTTGCACAATACAATTAAAGTACGATACGGATGACGACGGTATAAGCGACGGCGATGAAATAGCTCTTGGACTTGATTCATTAAATCCCCAGACTTTTGGCGTGCCTGATTCTGAGTATATATTTGAAGTTGACGTTCCGCCAGATGTCGAAAGCTTTTCAAATATTAACACCGATACAAATCCTTTCGAGGTAACGGTTAAAATAAAAGCTGCAGGAAATATTCTGTCAAATCTTGATGCAAGAGAAAGCCTTTGCTCAAAAGCAATGACAAATGATGCAACTTTAGGAATTTGTCCTGAATTTATTTACGATGAGGGTTGCAAAATTGAAGAAGCTGTGATACAATTTAAATAGATGACGAGAATGCAGTCGAAGCAGATACTAAAAAGGCTGAAGATTCTGAGTTCTATGGAATAAATAAGTATGGTATTTTCAAATTCTTTGAGGATACGGGAATACTCCTCCCTGTTACAACCGAGATCAATGAGGAAAACAATACGCTCAGCACAACTGTAGATTCCCTTGGTTCTTATTGTGTGATTGATATGGAAAAAACTTTTGAATGATTGACTTGAATCTGAAGCAGAAACAGAGGAACAGCCAGAAGTATTTCAAAGTGTATGTTCATCAGTTATGTATGCAATGAAAATGGGTTTTGAGGATTCATTAGACATAATTATTACTGATAAAGTACATGAATTACTATTAGAACATGGAGGCGTCGTAGGATTAGTTGCAGAACTAACTATACAAGCTTTAAATGCCATTCTCAATATTTCCGAAGAGGCTGAGATATCTATTTACACATATGGTGCCGCAATGATTTCCATTTTATTGGTAAACGATTTTGATGACAAAATAAAAGGCTTTGATAGAAATAATAATATCAGAACCTATTTTGCAAAATTGGCATACTCAAGACTTTATGCTGAGCAAATGTATATTGATTTCAGAGATGAAGCACCAGATTTCATTAAATATATTTTTTACAGTGATGATATTACTAATTCAAGAATAATAGTGAATCGCTTACAGAATATGATTAGTGTCGAGGAGTGAATCATATGTCGAAAAAATGGAATGACCCAGATGCAAGAGATAATTATGCTCTGTTAATAACATTAGACAATATAATTATTTCATTTATTTTTATGTATGTTAATTATAGCGTTGCAACCAATTTTTTATCAGGGAAGTTTCTAGAATATTCAATCCGTAATTTAAAAGTACTATTTATTATAAGATTTATATGTATTTTAATATGTAGCTATAACGTTTCTAAGATATTATTTTCTGTGATAGAAATGTATAATAAATATGATAGAACATTTAGCAATTTCGATGACTATAGGTTTAAAAACAAGTTTAGTTATTATCAGTTTGTTAAAGCGTTGAGTATTTCATCAATCAACGCCATGAAGAAACAATCTATCAGAATGGCTCTATATTCTATATTATGGATTGTCACAATAATAGTTTTGTCGATGCAGAGTTTTGCTTCATACGGAACGAAAAATTCAATTCAACAGGTCATGTGCCTGAATCAAATTGATAATGATATTAAAACTAATAATATTATTGAATATGATATCATTAATCCTAATGTGTATACATCATCAAATGGGCTCCATTATATTATTTCATACTATAATCAAGATGATACAGAACTTATTTTGACAAATTCGCAATATGATTTGTTGAAAAATGATAAAAATGCATCTTATCGCATTACATACTATCGTTCATCAGGATTTGTAATTATTGTTGAAAAAACAACTATAATTACGTAGGAAAAACAATGCCTCAATTCATAAAATCATTCCTATGGCGGTTCATATTAGACATTATCTTATTGGGGATATCTGTTAGACAAGAGCTTTTTTACATGATGGAATTGAGGTGACATAATTATGGCCAACAAGGCATTATTTTGGTATAACTACAAAAGATTTGTTGACGAAGGCACCATTAAGCCGCTGTCTCCAAAGACATTTGCATTGTCAGGATTAATAACGGTTTGTGGTCTTGTGCTTAGTCTAACAATTTATTGTTTGGTATTTCCTGACGGTTTTGTTGGAGAGAATACACCTATTAAACTGTTTTTCTGTACATTGTTTTATATGCTTGGTACGCTTGCCATGATCGGCGGAGTGTACTTTGGTATATCGCTTGTTGTTACAAGGTTTATACCTGATAAATTATGTAATATATCCGGTCAATGTAAAAGTGCAGTAATGGCATATGGCGCATCGAGTATAGCCTACAGTGTAAATAAAGAATTTGAAGAAGAAATAAATAAAATACCAATTGTCAATCAGTACTACAATATTCGACTAGTGGATGTTCAAAATTATTATTATAGGTTAGCTTATGCAAGATTATTATCTGAAAAGAAATATGTCGATTTTAAAGAGAGTGCTCCAGAACTATTTTCAGCACTGCGTGATAATTCTGACATAACTTCTGCGAAAATAATGATAGCAAAGCTTGAGAAGGTGTTGACAGATGCGTAAATATCCCAGAAATGTAGAAGAGAAAGATAATTACCTTTCTCTTTTGATATTTCCGAATTTGATGCTATACATAATTGCATTTGCAGGATTTGATTATTTTTATAATAATGTATTCTGTGAATTTAAGGCAGAACTTCATTTAACAAAGATATTATACTTTTTAATGATTGTGATATGTTCTTATAATGCTTCTAAACTCATTTTGACGCTTGTTGAGTTTCCGTACAGAACATATAAGGGTGAGCATTATACATACAGGAATAAATTTAATTTTTTCAAGGCAATTTATAAAAAACAATTTTTTCGCATTTTTATAATGTTTTTGCTCTTTTTTCTCTGTATGCTCATTCATATGAATTTAAAAGCATTTGATTATGAAATTACGCCTGAACATCAAACAAATATTAAAGAAAATCAGAGCGTTGTATCCTCTTCTGATTTAAAAGATGATGATTCAATTCTATTAGCGGAAATTACGATTGAAGAAAATAAAAATATTATTCTTATAAACAGACCCGAAATACCGCAGAAAGAAACTGATAAAAACTTATTTTGGTATGTAACCCAAAATGGCAAATTATGCAAATGTTTTCAGGCATACCGTAAAACTTGGACTAATTTTTTGACTTTTGCTGATAAAGGCGATTACACAGTTACTTTAGTGATTGATTATGATGATGCTACAGGAGAATATACTCCCATTAGTAACACGATTGAATACACGGTTGAATAATAAGTAGGAAAAACAATGACACAATTCACAAAATCATTTCTATGGAGATTTATATTAGATATAATTCTGCTTGGAATTTTCGTAAGACTTTTGCAGAGCGTTATCTTGGCGATTTTGTCAAGAAGTATGGAGACTTATTCAACACCGTTCCTTATTATTGAAGCGATTGTCGTATCTGCAATCAGTATGTTGTTTATCTGCTTTATTACCTATTGGAATATCGGTGTTATTTCAAACAAATGGAGAGCTATGAAGCTTTGAGGGTTTTATAAGCTTCATTGATAAGTGGATAGAGAAAATGACCAGATTGGTGATTGCGTGAAAAATGCAGGATAGTTGTAAATATGTTGAATTATCGATACTACGAAAAAGACCGAGTAAGATGTTCCGGTGGAACATTTTGCTCGGTCCGATTATTATTTGACTTGAATAGTTACTATGTTGTAATATTAGACCTGAGCCGCATATACTCCGTAGATCTCGGTATAATTAGAGGTAAATATGTGAAGCTGTCCCATATCATAAATGCTTACACCGCAGTTGCTGAAAGCTTGTGCAATGTCATCGTATGAGTAGAAAGCAACTCCTGACGACACCTCGCTTGCACTAATGCAAATATCCCAGCTATATGAGTACTTGTTTTCAAGGATCAGCATAGGAGCGCTGTCACCAGTGTAAACCATAGCAATTTTATAGCTATCGCTTATATACTTTAACCCGTCTGAAATCGTGAGATCTGACCAGGCAGGTATGCCGCTTTCCATTTTATTTTGTAATAGTCACCAATCACATAACACTGTTATGTTTCAATATCATATAATATGCTGAAATTGAAGCAAACGTATTGACATATCGAACGTTATATGCTAAGATAACAGTGTTATGTGAAGCGGAAATCGGGGTGCAGTAATGGGTGACGAACTTGAAACAAGGGAAAAGCTGTTGGAAAGTGCAATGGCCGAGTTCTCTGAAAATGGTTATATGAAGGCTTCTCTGAGAAAAATATGCGCTGACGCAGGCGTGACGACCGGTGCACTGTATTTCTTCTTTAAAAATAAAAATGACTTGTTCAAGGCTATTGTCGATGAGCCGCTGAAAGAGCTTTGCAGGCTTCTTACGGAGCATTATATGCAGGACGCTCAGGATATGGATAGCGATGACCCTGCGGTGCTGTCTGCTGAGTATCACATTGATACTCACACCGACCTTGACAAGCTTGTTGATTATATGTATCTCCACTATGACGTTTTTATGCTGCTGCTCACGGGTGCGCAAGGGTCTGAGTATGAAAATACTGTGGATATGATCGTAGATATGACAGAACAGGGCTTTAGAATATCAGCGGAAAAAGCTGCCGCAAGAATGCCTAACTGCCACGTTGATGAGTATATGCTTCATTGGATAACCCATATAAGTGTTGACGCCTACACTCATTTGCTAACTCACGAGAGAGATGTGGAAAAGGCAAAGCTCCATATGCGCAGAGTAATGGAGTTTCTAATAAAAATATGGTTTACAATGATAGTCGAGGATTAGAAAATTGCCGCCTGCGGGCGGTAACTTTTAGAAACCTACATAGCAACGTTATGTGTGAATTTTGTATCTCAAATGTCGATGAAATGTGCAGATATGCACATTTTTATATAAAGCTAAGTTAGCTAAGTCTAACTTATAAATGGAGGAAATGATATGTATTTGGAGATCAAAGATGTGAAGAAAAGCTACGGCAGTGACGCCAGCTATATTCAGGTGCTAAAGGGTATCACCACAAGTCTAGAAAAAGGTCAGATGTGCGTTATTCAGGGTACGAGCGGCTCTGGTAAATCCACGCTTCTTAACTGCATAGGCGGCCTTGACACTATGGATAGTGGCTCTGTTAAGGTCGACGGTAAGGAAATTTTCGGTCTTAAACCTGATAAGCTTGCCGACTACAGAAAGGAAAATCTGGGCTTTATCTTTCAGTTTTATAACCTCGTTCCAAATCTGACAGTTGTGGAAAATATTCAGGTTTGTGAATATCTTTCAGATTCGCCACTGGATATGGAAGAACTTCTCACAACGTTGGGACTTTCCGAACACAGAAACAAGTTTCCTTCACAGCTTTCAGGCGGTCAGCAGCAGAGATGTGCTATAGCAAGGGCACTTATAAAAAATCCAAAGCTACTTTTGTGCGACGAGCCTACAGGCGCTCTTGACTCCAAAACTTCAAGGGATATTCTCATTCTGTTGGAGAAGATAAACGAAAAATATGGCACAACAATGCTTATCGTTACCCACAACAACGCTATAAAAAATATGGTGCATAAGGTAATAATCGTTAAGGATGGACTTATCAAAAAGGATTATCTTAACGAAACACGCATCCCTGCCGCAGAGTTGGAGGACTTGTAATGAACAGGGTACTCAGAAAAAGGCTAGGACGTGAGCTTAAAACAAATTTTGCACGTTATCTTGCGCTTGTGTTGCTTATCGTAATGGGAATGTACATAATAGTTTCCGTGGTTGCAAGCGCAGACACTATCATCGACGGAACAGCCGAACATGGTAAGCAAAACAAGGTCGAGGACGGACAGTTTGGCGTTTTTATTCCTCTTACAGACGAGCAGGAAAAGGAAATTACAGACAAAGGAATTACTCTTGAACAGCATTTCAGCATTGACGTTACCGCGAAGGACGGCTCAAAGCTTCGTGTTTTCCGTAAAAGAAATGACATTGACCTTATCGAGCTTGACAGCGGCAGACTTGCTGAGAAAAAGGGCGAAGCAGTAGTCGAAAAGCGTTACAGCGAGGAACATTCTCTGTCAGTGGGCGATAAGCTTACAGCAGGCGGAGTTGAGTTTGAGATAGTTGGAATAGGAACTACACCTGACTATGACACACCTTTTGAAAATTTCTCTGACACGGCTGTGTCAAGCAAGGGCTTCGGACTTCTTTTCGTAAGCGACGATCAGTACGACTATTTCAAAAATGACAGTGAACAGAAAGCGGAGGATCTTTGCTATGCTTACAGACTTAACGGCAAGGCAACAGATGACGAGCTTAAAGAAATGATCGAGGATTTTGACTTTGATTATAAAAAAGTCACAGACAAGTATTATCTTGAAACTATCAAGGACGTCTTGAAACAGCGTGACGATATTTCAAATGGTATCGACAAGCTCTATGACGGCTCTCAGACCCTTAAAGACGGTGTGAAAGACCTTTCTGAGGGAGCAGACGCTCTCTATGACGCAATGGGCGGACTTTACGAGGGTGCAAAGGCACTCCCAGAGGGTGCGAACGCTATCTCGGCAGGAGTTAAAGCCGCATATGACGGCTCAAAAGACCTGTCAGAGGGTGCAAGATCTGCATACAGCGGTGCAGAAAGCCTTGCAAATGGTATTGATAGCTTTAAAAAGCAGGCTGACGAGCTTCTTGACGAGGTGTTCACAATTGACCTTGACAACCTGACAATGTTTGTGAAAAAGGGCGACAACGTTCGTATAGCCGGTGCGGCAGGTGACGTTGTCATGAACAAATATGCAGGACTTGGTGTGGGTGTTATACTTATGGCACTTCTTACTTATGTTATCTCTGTTTTCGTCATTCATCAGATCCAGCGTGAAAGCAGTGTTATAGGTGCGCTTTATGCTCTTGGCGCAAAGAAAAAAGATCTTATCCGACACTACGTAACATTGCCGACTATAGTTGCATTTGTTGGCGGAATAATCGGTGCGGTCATAGGCTTCTCGCCTGTGGGAATCGATTATCAGCTTCTCGACAGCTACGCATATTCTTCGCTCCCTGATTTTACCCCTGTTTATCCTTTGTATCTTATTATTTACAGCGTTGTAATGCCTCCTGTTGTTTCGTTTATAGTTAATACCCTTGTGATAAACAAGCGGCTTTCTCAGACGGCTCTTTCACTTATCAGAAACGAGCAGAAAACAGGTCACTATAGCAGAGTGAAGATAAAGAGCAGAAATTTTATCCGCAGATTTCAGATACGCCAAATGCTTCGTGAAATGCGCACAGGCATAACAGTGCTTCTCAGTATGCTGTTTTCACTGTTCATTCTTATGCTTGGCGTTGATTGCTACTATCTCTGTGAGAACGTGAGAAAAGACACTATAAATGACACAAAATACGAGTATATGTACACTCTGAAATATCCAGAGGAAAGCGTTCCAGAGGGTGGCGAGGCTTGCTTTGTAAAAACGCTTTCAAAAGAACAGCTTGGCTATAACCTTGATGTCACCGTTATGGGTATGGACAGCGACAACAAGTATTATGATGTGAAAACACACAAGGGCAAGAGCTTTATAACAGTGAGTCAGTCAGTTGTGGAGCGTTACGGAGTGGCAAAGGGCGACAAGTTTATCCTGACAGACAATGCGACCTCAATGGATTACGCATTCACAGTGGAGGATATCTGCGACGAGCGTGGCGGACTTATGGTGTTCATGGATATTGACAGTATGCGTGAGCTTTTCGGTGAGAGCGGCACTTACTACAACTGTTTGCTTTCAGACAAGAAACTTGACATTGACGAGGGCAGACTTTACAGCACAACAACAAAATCGGATATCGAGCGTTCAGCGGCAGTTTTCACGGATCTTATGATGTCAATGATAGTAATGCTTATTGCGGTTGCTGTAATAATTTTCTGCTCTGTGATGTTCCTAATGCTGAATGTTACAATAGAAAGGGCTTCCTTTGGAATATCCCTTGTGAAGGTATTCGGCTATAAGACCAAGGACGTGAAAAAGCTTTACCTAAACGGAAACGCAATTATCATAACTTTGGGCGCACTTATCGAGATACCGCTTTCAAAGATGTTTATGGACAAGGTTTTCCCAGTGTTCATTCCAAATGTAACAAGCGGAATAAACCTTGCATTCCCATGGTATGCTTACGTTATAATTTTCGCAGGAGTAATGGCAACATACTTTATCATCACCTCAATTCTTGTAAGAAAGCTTAGCAAGATAACCCCTGCCGAGGTGCTTAAAAACAGAGAATGATTTCTTAATATACAAAAAACGTACAGAGCGTAATGATGTGACCTCCAAATCGTTAGATTTTTGTTCTAACTTCTGGGGGTCGGATCATAAAGCTTTGTACGTTTTTGATTATGCCTAATTTGTATTATTGTCTATTTTGGTTATGATAACTGCGGCAATGGTAAGGACAATATATCCTGCTGTGACCTCAAATGGAAATTTTATTATTGCAGTTTTTGAAATTATAAAAGGCAAGGTAGATATTGCACAGCATGGAGGAAAATAAAGCTTTGTTTTTCGGCAAAGGACGAATATCACAGCCGAGGATAAAACTGCACCAAATGTCAGGGTAAGCTCAAGCTTTTCAGAGATAAAAAATCTTGCTATAACGCCTGCGAACGCAGCCGCCGCCATGAGAGCAATTGCGGTGTATTTCCTTTTCATAAGCTTTGAGCCTTTGCCGCTAAGCTCAAAAAATGCAACTATAAGCGGTGGAGCGATAAAGAATATCTCGTAAAAATGAGCAGGCAATATGCAGATAACAAGCGCTGTGATGACTTGTTTTGCTCTTAGTTTGAGAAGCTCTGAGCTTGGTTCGATAGGTCTATATTCATACTTTTCATGAAGTTCAAAGCACTCAAGAACTTTTTGAAAAATAAGTATAAATGCTGTCATGACCGCAACGGAAATGACGTAAACAGGGCTTTTTGTACCCATAAGTATCGGAAGTATGCAGGCTGAAACGGCAGGAACGAAGCTAGTTTTTGACAGTGTTATAACGCTCACTGCTACAAGAAGCCCCAAAGCTATACGAAGTATAAGTATCTCAGGGATAAACCGCACTATGCACACGCCTGCGACGGCGGCAGAAACTATCGCCGCCAAAAGCCGTGTTCGAGAGGTGTTCCACGATTGCACAGGCGCAATTAGCGCACCCATTGCCACTGCCGTTATCTCAGGAAAAATTATTTCCTTTTCCCCGAAGATCTCCGCCGAGCCGACCATTATTGCCACCACAGCAAGAGATATCCCCATAGCTATATTTTGATTTTTATTCATTGCTTCACCTTGATGTTTTTTTCTTTATTATAACATAAAGGGGAGAGGTTTTCAATCGGCAGTATCAAAAATACTCGTCTGACCGTTATGTGCAGCCACGATATAAATTCATGCCATTTTTTTTGTGAGAGTATACCTTTTGCCGTTGTGAAGTGCATAACTTTTTCCTCCATGATTTGTTACTAATATCATAGTACGTATGTTCTGCAATGTCAAGGCTTGAAAATCGCCGTCAAAGGTGCTATAATTGATAAAAAGCCAAAAGGAGCGTAAAAAATGAGAAATATACCTACAGATATTTACATAGAAAATGGAGCGGTAAAAAATCACGGGGGCGAAATAGCGGAACTTGGCAAAAAAACCATGATAGTCACAGGCAGACATTCTTCTGCGGTGAATGGTTCTCTTGATGATGTCAGGGCAGTGCTTGAAAGTCAGGGCATTGGATATGTGATATATAATGATATTGAGGAAAACCCGTCTGTGGAAACTGTTTACACAGCGGCAACGGCGGCGGTAAAATACAGCGTTGATATGTTCGTGGCAGTGGGCGGAGGTTCGCCAATGGACGCAAGCAAGGCAATATCAATGCTTGCTAAGAATGGGATAGTTTGCAAAAATGCCGAGTTTTCCGAAAGCGAGAGCGTTGTAAAAGCTGAGAAGTGTGAGCTTTCAGACAGCATTGCTAAGGTGGAGGAGCTTCTTTACACTCCTGCGAAACTACCTTTTTACCCTATAGTCTGTGTGCCTACCACCTGCGGAACAGGCTCGGAGGCTACACCTTATTCTATCCTGACTTCCCACATCAAGCAGACCAAGAAATCTATTGCCCGCAAAATATTCCCGTCACTTGCATTGGTGGACTACGGCTATCTTAAAACATCATCATATGGCGGTATGAAAAGCACCTGCGTTGACGCACTTGCTCACATGATAGAGTCACGGCTCAACACCAACGCAAATGCGTTCAGCCGTGCATATGCAGAGGAGGGTATGAGGCTTTGGGCAAGCTGTAAGGGCTGTCTTGAAACAGAGGAGAGATTTGCTCATATGACCGATGATGAGTTCTCAACTTTCATGCAGGCATCAGTGCTTGCAGGCATGGCGATAGCCTACACAGGCACAAGCATACCTCACGGTCTGAGCTATACTTTGACCTATGAAAATGGCATACCCCACGGCAAGGCAGTAGGCGTTTTTCTGTCGGGCTTTTTGAAAAAATACGGTGACAGCATTGAAGCTGAGTATGTTGTAAAACAGCTTCTTGACTTTGATGATATCGACGCTTTCCGAGATTATATCAGGACGCTTTTTGGCAAGCTTGATATGTCAGAGGAGCTTTGGAAAAAGGACAGGGACGGAATACTTGCCAACCCTGCCAAGCTTAAAAATTATCCTTTTGAGCTTACGGCAGATATGCTTGACGATTACGTTCGCTATTATAACGCATAAAAAAGCTGTCAGGGCGGTGGCTCTGACAGCTTTTTTATTACATCTTTGCAAGCCTGTCTATCTCTGCAAGTTCAGCTTCTGTGAAGTCAAGGCGGTCAAGACAGCCTATGTTTTCCGTTATCTGCTCAGGACGGCTTGCACCGATAAGCACAGTAGTAACAGCCTTGTTGTGAAGCACCCATGAAAGTGCCATTTGCGAAAGGGTCTGTCCCCTCGAAGCAGCGATATCATTAAGCTTGTTGAGCTTTTCTATCATTTTGTCGTTAAGCTCATTGCCTATCCATGTTTCGCCTCTGCCTACCCTTGAATCTGCCGGTATGCCTTTTAGATATTTGCTTGTGAGAAAGCCCTGATACAGCGGCGAGAACACTGCAATGCCAAAGCCTTCAGAAAGTGCAAGGCTGTCAAGCTTATCGTTCTCTATCCAGCGGTTGAGTATGGAATATGAGGGCTGATTGATAATAAAAGGAGTTCTGAGTTCACGGAAAATTTTCAGCATTTCGGCTGTGTCGGCTCTGTTGTAATTTGATATGCCAACATAAAGCGCCTTGCCCTGCCTTACTGCATTGTCAAGTGCAAGTGCAGTCTCTTCAAGAGGCGTTTCGGGATCTCTTACATGGTGATAGAAAATGTCAACATATTCAAGTCCCATTCTTTTGAGAGATTGGTCAAGGCTTGCCGTGAGATATTTTCTCGAGCCGTTTCTGTCACCGTATGGACCTGCCCACATTTCATAGCCTGCCTTGGTGGAAATGCACATCTCGTCACGGAACTCTCTCATGCCACGGTCGAGTATCCTGCCGAAGTTTTCCTCTGCCGAGCCGTTGTAGGGATTGCCATAGTTGTTTGCAAGGTCAAAATGTGTGATACCGCTGTTGAACGCAGTGTGTACCATTCTTTCCATGTTCTCAAAATTGTTTTTCAGGCTGAAATTCTGCCAAAAGCCCAAAGACAACGCAGAAAGCTTAAGCCCGCTTTTTCCACAGCGGTTGTATATCATTTTGTCATATCTTTTATCGTCAGGTATAAACATTTCAAAAAACCTCCTATATAATCGTATTAGTGCATAAATTATCCCACTTACTTTTATGATTATAGCATATTGTATTATCTATGTCAATGTGCTATAATTGAATAAGTTATATGATAAAAAATATGTGTGTAATGCACAATAAATGGAAAGATAATAATATGAGAAATGATATGAACAGAAGAATTATTGCCGATATATGTGCTGTGGTCATGATGGGAGCAATGCTCACAAGCTGTGCTAAAGAAACAGGGGAAAGCTCAAAAGCAGAGAGTAGTTCCGCCGAATCTCAGGCTGTGACAACAACGGCTGAGCCTGTTGTAACTCTTCCTGCCACCACAAAACAGGTGATAAACTCTGAACCTGCTACTTATGAAAGCCTGAGTGCTGACAAGGCTGAAAAAGAAAGTTTTAAGAAAAAGATACGATCAGAAAGTAAGATACCTGTTATAAGCGTCACGACTGCCCCTGACGATATGATAGCTTCAAGGGAGAAGTATACTTCCTGCGTGGTGGACGTTTTCAATTGTGATGAAAAATTGGAGATAAACGAAGCCTCAGCAGGCATAAAGGTAAGAGGAAATTCAAGCGCATATTACGGTGATGTTAGTCAGATCCTTGCAAACAAAGTGCCTTATAGGATAAAATTTGATAAAAAGACAAATATGCTTGGGCTTAATAACGGTGCAGAGTGCAAAAGCTGGGTGCTGTTGAAATCAGAATGGGATCTAATAAGAAACGATATCGCATTCCGTTTTGGCAGAACTATCATGGGTGACAGCAATTTCTGCTCAGACGGTCAGCTTGTTCACCTCTATGTGAACGAGGAGTTTCAAGGCGTTTATGAGCTTTGCGAACAGTGTCAGATAAATCCAAACAGAGTGGATATCTCCGAGCCTGCGGAGGGCTACACCGACACTGATATAGGCTATTATCTTGAGCTTGACAACTATGCAACAAGCGATGAGGATAACCATTATATAAGCATGGACTATGAAAATGCCACTGTCACCGACATAAACGGCGAAACAAGGCAGTTCGTTCCTGCGGAATATTCTATCAAGAATGACCTCTATTCGCAAAATCAGATAGACTTTATTGACAAGTATCTCAACAATCTGTTCAAGATAGTTTATGAAGCCTGCGAGAACGGCAAATATTACAAATTTGATGAAAATTATGACCTTGTTGACTCTGATGTTACCACCGCTGAGGAAGCCGTTTCTAATGTTATGGATATAGACTCAGTGAGAGATATGTATATTCTTTATGAGATCGTACATGACTATGACTGTGGTGAGGGAAGCTTCTATATGTGCGTCGATCTTTCAAAAGACAGTAAATGTCCTAAGCTGAAATTCACCTCACCTTGGGATTTTAACTGGGCATATAATGACAGCACTGAGAAATATTATGCTGGTGCTTTCACAGACAAGAATTTTGTGGCTAAAAAAGGCGACCGTTCAAACCCATGGTTTATCATTCTTTGCAAGCAGGATTGGTTTATGGACGCTGTCAAGGAAAAGTGGACGGAGATGAGCCAGGAAAAGCTTTTACAGGGCTGTATAAAAACAGAGCGTGAATATCTTAAAGAGTATGACGCCGACCTTAGAAAAGGCGAAGAGTGGGGTCCTGACTCTGCGGAGGATCTTTTCAATTGGATCGAAAACCGCATTTATTGGCTCAATAGTCAGTGGAAAATAAAGTCTGACGTTAGTAACAGTGCTTCTTAAATGATAAATTTTATTCAATTAAGGCAATACCGCGCAAAGATTGTGCGTCAGATGCGTAGTCAGATTTTTTGTCAGATTGCACAAAAATTTCGCAGGCATACTGCCGTATGTCAAGGGATTTTTGTGTGATATGACGGAAAATCTGCAAGTAGATGGCGTGCAAAGCCGTCAGGCGGGCTTTGTGCGGTGTTGCCTTAATAAATCAGGCTTGAAAAATGCTGTAAAATCGGTATAATAAGATAGTATCCCCATATTGAAAGGAGGAAATGTCTGCAACGCAGGCATAATAAAATATGACGGAAAAATTATTCAAGCTGAAAGAAAATCACACCGATGTTAAAACTGAGATAATGGCGGGTGTGACGACTTTCATGACCATGGCATATATCCTTGCCATAAACCCGAGCATTCTCGGCAGAACGGGCATGGATCCTACAGCCGTACTTCTTGCCACCTGTATCGCCTCTGTTATTGGAACAGTGTGCATGGGACTTATGGCAAATCTGCCTTTTGTGCTTTCCGCAGGCATGGGACTTAACGCTTACATGGCTTACACTGTTGTGGCAGGCTACGGCTATCCCATGGCGGGGGGCCCGTGAAAAGTCC
>OGPQ01001559.1_pt1 | contig 15321 bp, 9 predicted proteins | sample 1552971 | NCBI WGS metagenome assembly OGPQ01 (sample SAMEA2580232, study PRJEB22360) | human gut metagenome | biome: human gut; feature: human-associated habitat; material: faeces | place: Denmark | collected 2008/2010 | reverse complement strand
CAGCTGGCATCATGGATACCTATATTGTAGGCAAACGGCATGAAATAGCTGACAGGAGAAGAGTATCCCTCGCCGACAAGAGTAGCATTTCTCTGCTTGTAAACAATCTTGTATACACCATCTACGGAACCATTCTGACGGGCGAGATTACCTGATACGAAATCAGACTCCATCTGGAGAGCACCATCCTTGTAATACCACATGTGCTGCTTTGTGTAGTCAATCTCTATGTATGTATTACCTATGTCGTCAGCGCCTCGGTAGAGAGCAGTCTGCTCGTAAACAGGCTCTCTTTCCACTGGCTTGCCTCCCTCTAAATCGGAAAGGAGCTTGGCCTTCTCATTTTTCTTGCTGACTACCCATCCGTAGTCTCCACCACCTATTTCAATAGTATCACCGGACGATGTCTTGAATGAGCGTTTGCGGCCGAAGGTATTGTACTTGGAAGCAAGCTGCTGGACATATTTAGTGACCTTGGCATCATCTATGCTCACGCTGCCGTCATCTGAGATGCTTAGCATATCAAGGATTTTGGCTGAGTCAAGCTTCTCGTCGGCACCTTCAATTTTGTAAGTGACGGTTGAAGCAGTGTATTTGTCGAGGGCTTCTTTTTCATTTTTGATTGTATCGCTTTCCTTTGTGATTTTTGGAGCTTCATAACAGTCATCACTTAAGGTAAGCTTTGGAAGCTCATTGTCCAGGGCATCCTTTACTTCGGCAAGGATGCTGTCATATATCGGCTTGCAGCCATTTTTCTCTTCAATCACATTGTATTTGCCGTCTTTTATCTCGATGTGGGCATCCTCCGGATTCTCAATGTAGTCATCACTGAAAATATCAAGAGCCTTGAGCTTTTCCGCCAAAGCGGCATCGTCATATTTGGACGAACCCTTTAGAGTATAGTTTTGAGCTTTGAAGAGACTGACAGGCCATGTAAAAGCATTCTGGCTTTTTAGAATTTGCTCCTCGTCACCGTTTGAGACATATTCATAGGAAAAATCAGGTCCCTTAAGTGAGAAGCTGTTTCCTTTTCTATCAGTGATTGTGAGCAGGTAGTCGCGGCTTAGGGCTGTATTTTTTTCTATTGCCTCTTTTGCGGTTTTCCCTGCGTATTTTACAGAGTTAATCTTTGTGTTGAACAGATAGTGGCTGCTAAAATAAAAGGCAAAGCCAAGATAAACAGCCAAAATCACGCCAAGCACAACGGCGCAGGTTATAAATACTTTTTTCTTCATGTAAATCGACCTCCTTGGAGATATGCTGTTGCTGCCCACACCGGGGTGTAGGCGGCAGCTAAAATCAGTTACATTTGTGAAGATGTGACACATCCATATAGTCAGGCAGACCATTCTTGTAGGCTACAGCGGTTTCTCCCTGAATAAGTGGCTTTAAGTATTCGATAAGCTCAGGCTTCACATCATTGCCAGCATCATTGATCCACTCTCTTGGCACAGACTTGGCCTCGTTTGCGATATCCTTGATAGCAGAATATGTGTATTCTACCTGATAAGGATCATTTGAGATGCGCTTCAAGCATACCATTGATGCGGTCACACCCTCTGCTGCAATAGTGACACCCTTTTTACCCTGAGCAAAAGATTCCTCGATATCGGTTAATGATGCAAGATGTGAGGCACAGCGCTGGAGCACGTTTACCTCTACTGAGCGAACCTTAACACCGATGTTTTCCTTTACGATGAACTCAAGAGCTTTTCCGGCACCGCTTAGCTGCTGGTGTCCGAACTGGTCACATGCGGCCTTTGATGATGTAATGTATGAGCCGTCTGCGTCATGTATTCCTTCGGATACGGCAACTATCACATTGTTAGTGTGCGTAAGGGCTTCTTTTATATCGGCAACAAATTTGTCCTTGTCGAAATCCACCTCAGGCAGATAGATGAACTGAGGCGCTGTATTGTACTCATTACGTGCGAGAGCGGAAGCGGCAGTGAGCCATCCTGCGTCACGTCCCATGATTTCAACGATTGTTACACTTTTAACAGCATAGATAAAGGTATCATGGGCTATCTCAAGCATGCTCGATGCGATGTATTTGGCGGCAGAGCCAAAGCCCGGAGTGTGGTCTGTCATGCACAGATCATTGTCGATGGTTTTTGGAATCCCTATAATTTTCACATCACTGTTGATTTTTTTTGCATAATCGGATAACTTTAATACGGTATCCATCGAATCATTTCCACCGATGTAAAAGAAAGCTTTTATAGAAAGCTTATCGAACTGGTGGAAGATGTATACATATGGTGAATCATCATCCTTGTAATCAGGGAGCTTGTGGCGGCATGAGCCAAGATACATGGCAGGTGTGGTCTTAAGCTTTTCAAGATTAGCATCATCTGCAAAAATATCTGACAGATTGAGATAATTCTCATTTAATATGCCGAGTATTCCGTTTACGGCGCCATAGCAGATATCGTATTTCTCAGAGCTTTTTACTCCTGCGATGACTCCTGCAAGGCTTGCGTTGATTGCAACAGTTGGGCCGCCTGACTGGGCGACGATACAGTTTGACTGATTCATTGTAATCTCCTTATTGTGTATTTTAACTATTCTCTTCTGTAAGAATAGTTATGGTATAATTTTAAAATGACTACTGAAGGCGCATGGCATATGCACCGCATAATCATATAGATTGTAGTATCAAACATTATTTTTAGCAAGGGTTAAAATGAAAAATATGAATAAATACGAAAATTGCTTATTGTGTCCCAGAAAATGTGGCATAAACAGAAGAACCGGACAAACAGGCGTATGTGGCGTTTCATCTGAAATAAAGGTGGCGCGAGCAGCACTTCATTACTGGGAGGAGCCGTGCATATCAGGAAAAAGAGGAAGTGGGGCAGTTTTTTTCTCAGGCTGCAGCCTGCACTGCGTGTTCTGCCAGAACAGGGAGATTTCTGACGGAAAAGCGGGAAAGGTAATCAGTAAAGAGAGGATGAGTGATATTTTTATAGAACTTGCGGACAAAGGCGCAAATAATATCAATCTGGTCACACCGGGGCAGTATATCCCTGATATAGTGTGGGCGGTAAACGATGCAAAAAGCCGTGGCATGAAGCTTCCTATTATATACAATACGAGCGGATATGAAAATGTGACAGAGCTAAAACTGCTTGAGGGCATAGTGGATGTGTATCTTCCGGATTTTAAATATATGGACAGTACGCTTTCGGCAAGGTATTCAAGGGCAAAAGATTATCCGTCTGTCGCAAAGCAGGCGCTTTCAGAGATGGTCAGGCAGCAGCCGGATGTCGTGATTGACGATGCGACAGGACTCATACAAAAGGGAGTTATTGTGCGACAGCTTCTACTGCCGGGACATGTGAATGATGCAAAGGCTGTACTTAAGTACCTGTATGATACATATCATGATCACGTATATATAAGCATGATGAGCCAGTTTACGCCGATTGCATTAAAGGATTATCCTGAGATAAACCGCACAGTGACAAAGAGAGAGTATGAAAGACTTGTTAACTATGCCCTCGAAATAGGAATCACGAATGCATTTATACAGGAGGGTGACGTGGCAAAGGACAGCTTCATTCCGGCATTTGACTGTGAGGGAGTATGATATTTACCGTTTTTTTTAATAAAATAGTAAGAATTGGCAGGCAAAAATGACTGGATTTTGTGATGCCGGTGTAGTACTATGGTTATGTGATATTTTTTAACTGTGAAGGTACTGAACAGTTACGATATTTTGTTATTACTCACATCCCGGTGTGACAGACGATAATGTTTTTAATCACACAGGATACATTATTCAATAGAGGATACATTGATGAAAAATATAGGAGAACAGCAGATAATAATTGAATGTCCGAATACTATCTTTCATCTATACATTGACAGTGAGGATGAGCTTTCAAAGGTTAAGGTGTTTATGAACAATATGAAGAATGTTGATTCGATAAGTCTGCATGATATATACAACTGGTGCAACAGACAGCATGTGCAGTACACGACGACATTTAATTATGACAGTAAAATGACCTGGACAGAAATGATAAAATCCTACATATTTTACTTCAGACAGAAGCTTAGATATGTAAATAATAGTGATAGGATGATAGAAACATGAGATACCCTGAATTTCTAAAGGATAGAGGAACAATAGGCTTTGTGGCGCCTTCGATGGGCTGTACAACAGAGCCGTACAGGAGTGCCTTTGACAATGCCATTAAAAGGTTTCACAGCATGGGTTATAAGACGATAGAGGGACCTAACTGCAGGTGCGACAGTGGTATAGGTATCAGCAATACACCTAAGAAGTGCGCAGAAGAGCTGAACGAGAGCTATGCTTCTGTTGACAGTGATGTGCTTATATCCTGTGGTGGCGGCGAGCTGATGTGCGAGGTAGTGCCTTATATTGATTTTGAGCGCGTGAAGCAGTCAAAGCCGAAATGGTACATGGGCTATTCCGACAACACTAATTTCACATTTTTGGAGGCTACTATTGCAGATACAGCAGGTATTTACGGGCCGTGTGCGGGCAGCTTTGGCATGGAGGTGTGGCATGAGTCAATTACCGATGCATTTAATCTGCTTTGTGGCAGGAAGCTTTCATTTACCAATTACCCTATGTGGGAGAAGGAATCGATAAAGGATGAGAATGCTCCGTTTGTGGGCTACAACCTGACTGAAAAGTCGTGTATCAGCTCTATTCCTGCGGTGGCAAAGGAAAGCAGGCTTACCATGAGAGGCAGGCTGCTTGGTGGCTGCATGGATTGTCTTATCAATCTGCTTGGTACATCGTTTGACCATGTAATGGAATTTAATGAGCGCTACAGTGATGATGGTATCATATGGTTTCTTGAGGCTTGTGACCTTAATGTGATGGGCATGAGAAGGGCTATGTGGCAGATGAAAAATGCAGGATGGTTTTCAAATGTAAAGGGCTTTCTTATCGGACGCCCGGCGCACTTCGGAGAGGAAATGTTTGGCATAGACCACAGACAGGCGCTTTCATCACTGCTTAGAGAGTTTAATGTGCCAATCATCATGGATCTGGATATAGGTCATATGTCACCAATGATGCCTGTGGTATGCGGAAGCATGGCAGATGTCAGCTTCGACGGAAGCAACTTTACAATTTCGTATGATATAGAGCAGTAGATTGGAGGAAAAATGATTAAATTAATAAAGAAAAAAGCAAAGAGTATTGTATGTAGCGTGCTTGCTGCGGTGACACTGTTTACGATGAATCCGGCTGTATTTGCAACAGAGACAGCTACGCAGACGGATACAGTTTCAAGTGTTGATGTATCAGGCAGTGACAGCAGTGACGCAGCTGATAAGAGTAACACAGACAGTAATGCAGACAGCACAACGACAGCCGGTAGTGAGGCAAACGACAAGGTGACCATCAGCAAAAATGATAAGCCATACTTAAGTCTTGGAGCAGACCTCACACCGGATCAGAGAGCGACAGTGCTTGGATTTATGGGAATCGAGCTCACTGATCTGGACAAATACGATGTGGTCTATGTAAATAATGATGAGGAGCACAAGTACCTCGATTCATACATCAGCAAGAGCGAGATTGGCACAAGGTCACTTTCCTCAGTACTCATTACAGAGGATAAAAAGGGTGCAGGTCTTAGTGTTTCCACACACAATATCAATTACTGTACGGTAGGAATGTACAAGAATGCGCTTGCCACAGCAGGCATAGCTGATGCTAAAATCATAGTCGCAGGACCTTTCCCTATTTCCGGAACGGCAGCACTTGTAGGCACACTAAAGGCATACGAGGAGATGACAGGCAAGAAGCTTGACGACAAGGTGACAGACGCAGCGATGGATGAGCTTGTCACAACAGGAGAGCTAAACAAGAGCATTGACGGCGATTCACAGGATGTAGAGGCAATGATTGCAGACCTAAAGAAGCAGCTTGCCGATGGAAGGCTCAAGGATGAGAGCCAGATAAAGGATGCGATAAAGGAGGCTGCAAAGGATTACGACCTGAAGCTTTCTGATGATGATATTGCAAAGCTGACATCGCTTCTTATGAAGCTTAAGGATGCCAATATCGACTGGGATTCAGTCATCAACCAGGCACATGACTGGGCATCAAAGCTTGGCGATAAGATAAATGACCCGGGTTTCTGGGAAAAGATTGGTAACTTTTTCATGGATTTATGGGATAAGATAAAATCCCTGTTCAGCTAGAAAAAGATACAGGAGACAGTAAGAAAAAGCAGAATATGAATCAGACAACTCCCTGAAACGTAAGCACGGGCTGCACGTTGAAGGGAGTTTTTTGATTAAAGGGTCAAAAGGTATCATCGATGCATGCTTGCATGCAATTCGATGTATACCTAAAAAAAAAATAATAAATTTCTGCCGAATACATTGATACAAAGGTCATATTCTATTATAATTAAATGGATAATGGATTAATGTAAACAATGCACATAAGAAAGATGGGATTTGATGATAAAGATAAATAAATTTCTGGCAGCCTCTGTCGTTACATTGTCATTAGCCGCATGTGACCTGGCGCCATACAGCAGCATAGCAGTCTATGCGGATCAGGCGGCTAAGGTTGTGTGTGATGAGAGATACTGGGTAGCGGCGAGAAGCGGACCGGGAACAGAGTATGAGCTGGAGCACAAGCTTTCAAATGGCAAGGATATTACTATTCTTGAGCAGACCACAGGTGCAGACGGCAAGGTGTGGTACAAGGCAAAGTACAATCTGGCAGCAAATAATGAGGAGTGTGTCAGCTATATAAGGTCTGATTTTGTATCAGCAGGTACCGGCACAGCTGCATCAGACAATGCGCAGACAGGGGATACTTCGGCAGACACCGGCAATGCGGATGCCATACAGCAGAATAATGAGGAACAGCTTGCCCTTGCAACCGCATCGGGAGTATATGCTACAGGTACGATTACAGGTGGCAATGTGTATGTCCGCAATGCAGCAGGCACATCCGGCACTACCAAGGTTGTCTCACTCAACTGGAACCATCAGGTTGACATAATTGGAGAGACCAGGGTAAACGGTGTGGTCTGGTATAATGTCAAGGGTACTTTAAACGGCAAGGCATTTACGGGCTGGACTATCAGTACATACATAAAGGTGACATACAATAATAGCGGAGACAATACCGATTTTGTCACGGCTATGAAGAATGCAGGCTTTCCTGACAGCTATATTCCAAACCTTACAGCTCTTCACAATAAGTATCCAAGCTGGACATTTGAGACTGTAAATACAGGTTTGAATTGGGATACGGTGATTGAAAATGAAAGTGTAAACGGACTTAATCTGGTATCCAAATCAGCAGACAATGCCAAGAAATCCACAGCTGCCGGAGCATATAACTGGTCAACAAATACGTGGGTTGAGTACGAACCGGGATGGGTGTCAGCAAGCAGTGCCTATATTGCTTATCTCATGGATCCAAGGAATTTTCTTGATGAGACCAATATTTTTCAGTTTCAGAGTCTGGCATACAGTCCGAATGAGGCACTTGAAGGTGTCAAGTCCATAGTAAAAGGCACATTTATGGAGGGAACAAAGACCTATTCCAACAATGGTGAGAAAATCAATTATGCAAGCACATTCATGGATGTGGCAAAGAGCAGTGGAGTAAGTGCATACCATATAGCATCGCGTATAAAGCAGGAGCAGGGACAAAAGGGAACGAGTCCTCTTATTTCGGGTACATATTCCGGATACGAAGGATATTATAATTATTTTAATTTTAATGCAACCGGAAACACGAAGGATAAGATTTATAAAAATGGTCTGTCTTTTGCCAAGAAGCAGGGCTGGAATACAAGAGTAAAGTCCATAAGCGGCGGAGCTGTAAAGGTGGGCAGCAATTATATAAATAAGGGTCAAAATACACTGTATTTTGAGAAGTTTAATGTAGTAAATAAAAGCTCGCTGTATTTCCATCAGTACATGGGCAATGCCACAGCGGCTCTTACTGAGGGACAGAGTCTGGCTAAAGGATATTCAGACAAGAATCAGGCTTTTGTATTTAAAATACCTGTATACAACAATATGCCATCGTCAGCAGTGGGCTTCGATAAAGCTGGCGATACCAATAACTATCTGCAGTCGCTTGCGATAAGTGGTGTAACACTCACACCGGCCTTCAATGGAGCGACAACAAGCTATTCAGCAGTTGTTTCAAATGCTATAAGCTCAGTGACTGTTTCGGCAGATGCAGTTTCAGGAAACAGTGGTGTTTCAGGCACAGGAAGCTATTCGCTTGCTGTCGGAAATAATACAATTAAGGTAAATTGCAAGTCGCAAAGCGGTGATACAAGAACATACACTATCAATATAAACAGGCAGGCGGCATCTGTAAATAATGCAGGTGGCAATAATAATCAGAACAATAATAACCAAAATAATACAGATGTAAACATAACATCAGGTAAATACAGTATAGGTACTTATATTACAGGCATTGAGCCTGGAACCGGTGCAGCTGATTTTGTGAAGAATATAGCAGTATCAGCATCAGGTACTGTAAAGCTTCTGACAAGCTCAGGCTCAGAAAACAGCGGAAAGATTGCAACAGGCAATAAAGTGGCTGTTTATGATGCTTCAGGTAATCTGAAAAAGACATACGATATTGTTATATATGGAGATATCAATGGTGATGGTGCTGTAAATGCTCTTGATATGATTAAGCTCAACAGACATATTTTAGGAAAGGGAACACTCACAGGTGCTTATCTGGAGGCAGCTGATGCTAACAGAAAGCGTGATGGTGGAAATGCCCTTGATATGATAATTATGAACAGACACATACTGGGCAAATCAAAGATATCGCAGAATTAGAAATGTGAGGAAAGATATGAAGAAATTATTTGGATGTATATTATCACTTGTTGTGGCAGTGATGCTTGTTTTCACACCTGCCGAGCATGTATATGCGCAGGGACTTGGTCTCAGTGTCAGCTCAAGCTCTATAGCTGTTGGAAAAACAGTTAAGGTGACTGTTTCCATGCCGTCTGGATATTTTGGCACTGTAGTTATCTCAAGTTCTGACGAGGGAGTACTGAGTAACGGAGGAGATGGTGTGGCCAATATTGGTGACGCCGCAGGATATCCCACATCGCAGTCATTTTCATTTACGGCGAAGGCTGCAGGAAGCTGCACTATAAAGGCATATTGTACAGTTGTAGGAGATGCAGAGGGCAACGATGCCGGAGGTATAATTACCGGTGCCAGCACGAAGGTGACGGTAACAAGTGCTTCATCAAACAACGATTCAAACAGCAACAAGGATAACAAGGACAATTCCGGCAGCAATACCGGCAATGACAGCAATGCAAATAAAGATAATGAAAACAAAGAGGAAAAGAAATCCTCAAACGCATCTCTTGGTTCGCTTGTTATCTCAGCAGGTACGCTTTCCCCTGAGTTTTCTGCTGCGACAAAGGATTACACAGCTACGGTAGATTACAGCTGTTCAAGCCTTGCGGTTACAGCAAATCCGGCTGATTCCAAGGCGAGTGTGACATCAGTCACAGGCAATGATTCACTTGAGGTTGGAGAGAATACGGTCAGCGTTGTTGTGACAGCAGAGGACGGCAGCACAAGCACATACAATATAGTTGTTACCAGAAGAGCCGAGGATGATCCGGAGAATGCAGATAAGCAGGATAACTGGAAGAAGTTCGATATAAATGGCACAGAGTGGACTATGGTAAATGACATTCCGGAGGATGTTGTTCCTGAAGGCTTTGAGCACTCAAAGACAGTGATTGACGGACTTGAATACAATACCCTTCATGGCACCTTTGGTGATATCACGCTTGTGTATTTACAGTCGGAAAGCGGCAATGGGCTTTTTGTATATGATGCAGCACAGAATACAGCATATGAGTTTGTCCGTATCAATTCAGAGTCACATTTTATAGTGGTTTTACTGCCTAAGGTGGATGATGTGCCTGAGGGATATAATGAGATATCGCTCTCCATAGAGGGCAAGGGTGTGGCAACAGCCTACCAGACCAAAGTCGAAAAAACCGATGATCAGACAAAGGATTTTTACCTCGTATACGCCATGAATGACAATGGTGAGAGCAGCTGGTACACATATGATAGCGTAGATGGCACATATATGAGAACCAAGCTCAGTACACCTACAGTGGCACAGGAGGAAAATGATACAACAAAGAGTGAGCTTGTCCCGGGAATTGCCAATAAATATCTTGTTTTAGCTGCAATACTGGTTCTTATTATCATTATTCTGGCATTACTTCTTCTGGTGGTTATTGTGAAAAATAAGAAGCGCACAGCTAATGAAGAAAATGATGAAGAAGACGATACAAAAGAGTTCGATATAGAGGAAAATGATATAGAAGCTAATGATGATGATGCACAGGAATCGGCTGAAGAATCGCAGATAGATGAGATTCAGGAATCGGCTGAAGAATCGCAGGTAGATGAAATCCGGGAACCGGCTGAGGAATCTGGCGAAGAGTCACAGATAGCTGAGATTTTAGAATCAGACGAAAATACGGAAAGTACAGAAGCATCCGATGCATCCTATGTCGGAAGAACCGTAGAAATTACATCCGATTTAAAGAAAACTGCAGAGAATGAAAAAACTGATTTTGATTCAAAAGAGGCTTTAAATCAGGAGAATGCTGCAGATGATGATACCTTGAAGAATCAGGTTCAAATGGCACTTGATGTCTTTGTCAATGAGGAAAAAAAGCCGTCTGAGACTATAGACAGCAGTGCAAAGGATGACAATGAAGATGACAGCGAAGATGATGATTTGCAGTTCATCGACTTAAATTAGTGAATATGACTGGAGGATATGACTTGAAACCATATACAAGTAAGGCTAAAAAAGCAATAGATTTGGCTGCACGTATATCAAAGAAAATGAATTACAGCTATGTTGGAACAGAGCACATACTGGCTGGCCTTATAAAAGAGGGCACCGGTGTGGCAGCAGAGATTCTAACAGCCTGCAATGTGGAATATGATAAGCTTATTTCGATGATTGAAGACCTGATTTCACCGGGTGATAACATCGAAGTGATGGACAGGGATGGCTATTCACCAAGGACACAGAGAGTATTGGAGCGCGCATCGGAGGAAGCCGATAGATTTGAGTGCAATGAGATAGGTACAGAACACTTGCTGATGGCTATAGTACTGCAGGGAGACTGTGCAGCTGCAAGACTTTTAAACACCATGGGTGTTAACAGTCAGAAGATGTTTATAGATATTCTTGGTGCGATGGGTGAGGATCCGTCTGCATACAAGGATCTGATGAAAAGCTACAATACATCATACAATTCTGCGACTCCTGTATTAGATCAGTATTCCAGAGATTTGACAGATATGGCAGAGGCAGGGCTTCTTGACCCTGTTATAGGCAGAAAAAAGGAGATGGAGCGTGTTATCCAGATACTCTGCCGCCGTGGCAAAAACAATCCATGTCTGATTGGAGAGCCGGGAGTGGGCAAGACCGCTATAGTAGAAGGACTTGCGCAGGATATAGTCAGTGGCAATGTTCCGGATATTCTTTTGGGAAAGAGACTGGTTTCTCTTGATATGTCCGGGCTTGTAGCCAAATCAAAGTATCGTGGTGAGTTTGAGGAGCGTATCAAGAAGGTGATAAGCGAGGTTTCAAATGCCAAAAATGTACTGCTTTTCATTGATGAGCTTCACACTATAATAGGTGCAGGAGGAGCAGAAGGCTCGTTAGATGCATCTAACATATTAAAGCCTGCGCTTGCCAGAGGCGAGGTACAGGTAATCGGCGCCACTACCATAGAAGAGTACCGCAAATACGTGGAAAAGGATGCTGCGCTTGAGCGCCGTTTCCAGCCGGTGATGGTTGAGGAGCCTGGTGTGGATGAGACAATAGAGATACTCACAGGATTAAAGGGACTCTATGAAAAGCATCATGGTGTCATCATAACAGATGAGGGTGTGAAAGCAGCAGTAAACCTTTCTGCACGATATATAAATGACAGATTTTTACCTGATAAGGCGATAGATCTGATGGATGAAGCGGCAGCCAGGATAAGGCTTAAGAATCTGACATCATCTGACGAGCTGCTTGCTCTGAAAAAAGAGATAACAGATAAGCAGAACCAGTTGGAAAATGCTTTGTCGAAAGGAAATCTTGCAGCTGCCGGCGCGCTTATGTCAGAAAAGAAAGTGCTTGAAAATAAACAGCAGAAGCTTATCAGAAAGAACCGTCGCACAGGAGCCAAAAATCAGCCTGTAGTCGGCGAAAATGAGATAGCGGATGTAGTATCGGGATGGACCAAAATACCTGTAAATAAGCTTACAGAGTCAGAGGCAGGACGACTTGCAAAGCTTGAACAGATACTTCACAAGCGTGTAATAGGACAGGAGGAGGCTGTTTCTGCTGTCGCAAAGGCAGTCAGACGAGGCCGTGTTGGTTTAAAGGATCCTAAGAAGCCGATTGGCTCATTCCTGTTTTTGGGACCGACAGGAGTAGGTAAGACGGAGGTGTCAAAGGCGCTTGCTGAGGCTGTCTTTGGCAAAGAAGATGCCATGATACGTGTTGACATGTCAGAGTACATGGAAAAGCATAGTGTTTCAAAGATGATTGGTTCACCACCGGGATATGTGGGCCATGAGGAGGGCGGACAGCTCTCAGAGAAGGTCAGACGCAATCCTTTTTCTGTTATACTGTTTGATGAGATAGAAAAAGCACATCCTGATGTGTTCAATATACTTTTACAGGTGCTTGATGATGGTAGAATCACTGATTCACAGGGGCGCACGGTTGATTTCAAGAATACGATAATCATCATGACATCAAATGCAGGAGCGGCTTCCATTATAGAGCCAAAGCGCCTTGGATTTGGTGCAGGTGATGACGAAAAGCAGGATCACGAGCGTATGAAGAACAGTGTCATGGAGGAGGTCCGCCGTATATTTAAACCTGAGTTTTTGAACCGAATCGACGAGACTATTGTATTTAGAGCTCTCAACAAGGATGACATGAAGCATATAGTGACACTTCTTGTAAAGGAGCTTAAGAAACGCTGTAAAGAACAGCTTGATATAGAGCTCACAGTGCGCGACAGTGCAAAATCCTTTATCGTGGACAAAGCCTATGACAGAAAATATGGCGCAAGACCTCTTAAACGAAAACTTCAGGAGGAGATTGAAGACCGTATGTCAGAGGATATTATTACCGGCAAAATTAAGCGCGGCAATAAGGTAATAATTTCTACGAAAAACAAACAAATTTCATTGACTGTTGAGTAGAATTGGATTTATAATTAATATATCAATATAGCTACGGGAGGATAAAAATGGCTGTAATAAGTGAATTAATCCGTACTGAGGAAAACGGAAAGCTCAGCTTCGGAGATTATACATTGGCTGCAAAGGCAAAGCTTGACAATTTTGAAAAGGATGGAGATATCTACAAGGTAAAGACCTTTAAGGAGATTACAAAGCTCGAAAGAAACGGACTCTTTGTATACGAGTCTGTTCCGGGAACAGCGGTTATGGATTTCGAGGAGACTGCTGATACAGTGACATTTACTGTGGAGGGACCTGAGGACGCTCAGATTACTCTTGGCCTTGAAGAGGAGACAGAGTACGAAATTGACATAGCTGGAGCTGTTGCAGGTACTATGAAGACAAATCTCGGCGGCAAGCTCAGCTTAAGCGTAGAGCTTGAGGGTGTTGATTCAGTCGATATCAAAGTATCAAGAAAATAGAGCATATTTTTAGCCCGGTGAAAGCCGGGCTTTTTGTATTTTATAAAGGAGAACAATATGGCAAAAGGAAAGACCTCTGTATTTTTCTGCCAGGAATGTGGTTATGAATCGGCAAAATGGATGGGACAGTGCCCGGCCTGTAAGGAATGGAATACATTTGTAGAGGAAACCGTAGATAAAAAGTCGATAAGCTCGTCGGGAAAAGTAAAAAAAGAATCAAAGGCGGCACAGGTTCTGCCTCTTTCGGCAGTAAAAAGCGAGAAAGAGGAGCGTATAGTGACAGGTATAGCCGAGTTTGACAGAGTACTTGGTGGAGGAATTGTGAGGGGATCACTTGTGCTTGTGGGAGGAGATCCGGGTATAGGAAAATCCACGCTTCTACTTCAGGTATGCAGGGAACTTTCACAAAAAAAGGTGCCATTACTTTATGTGTCAGGTGAGGAATCCCTGCATCAGATAAAGATGCGTGCCGACAGACTTGGTGATTTTACGGATTCACTGGAGCTTTTATGTGAGACAAGTCTTGATATAGCAAAGGACGTGATTCAACGCAAAAAACCGGAGGTTGTTGTAATAGATTCCATCCAGACTATGTACAATGAGGAGATAGCGTCGGCACCGGGCAGTGTATCACAGGTCAGGGAGACAACCGGAGTGCTTATGCAGCTTGCAAAGACTCTGGGTATTTCTGTTTTTATAGTAGGACATGTGACAAAGGATGGTGCGGTTGCGGGGCCGAGGACGTTAGAGCATATGGTTGATACTGTGCTTTATTTTGAGGGTGACAGGTATGAGTCGTACAGGATACTTAGAGGCGTTAAGAACAGATTTGGTTCGACCAATGAGATAGGCGTATTTGAAATGAAGGCGGAGGGACTTGTCGAGGTGGAAAATCCGTCGGAGTATATGCTTAGCGGTAAGCCTGAGGGAGCATCAGGATCAATTGTCACATGTTCCATAGAGGGAAGCCGCCCGATACTTCTCGAGATACAGGCTCTTGTATGTCACAGTTTTTTTAATAATCCAAGGCGTACAGCAAATGGTACAGATTATAATAAAGTAAATCTACTCATGGCGGTCCTTGAAAAAAGAGCCAACCTGTCACTGTCAGACTGTGACGCTTATGTGAATATAGCAGGCGGTATAAGGATGAACGAACCGGCGATAGACCTTGGGATAGTGCTTGCAATCGCATCAAGCAAAAAGGATATTATAGTGCGTGAGGATACCATATGCTTTGGAGAGGTAGGCTTAAGCGGAGAGGTACGCGGAGTTACCATGTCCGAGCAGCGTGTGGCTGAGGCAAAGAAGCTTGGCTTTAAAAAGTGTATTGTTCCCAAAGTGTGTCTTGCAGGAGTGTCGCATATTAGTGGAATTGAGATTGTCGGTGTGGCAAATATCAAGGAAGCGATAGAGGCTGTCAGATAGTAATTGTGAGAATTGTATATAATAAACAGACAATTTAGAAAATTTGTGTTTTTTAAGGTAGTTTTACTACTTTAATTAATTGCAGAAAATCCGTTGACATATGTGTGCCAGGATGATATTATATCAAAGCTGACTCGCGGGACACATTGAGTTGTAGAGCTTGTGA
>OGPQ01001552.1_pt1 | contig 15384 bp, 15 predicted proteins | sample 1552971 | NCBI WGS metagenome assembly OGPQ01 (sample SAMEA2580232, study PRJEB22360) | human gut metagenome | biome: human gut; feature: human-associated habitat; material: faeces | place: Denmark | collected 2008/2010 | reverse complement strand
TTAAAGTTAACGCTTATGTAACCGAGATTGAACCTGATAATTTTTACGAAGTCGATGTCGATGACTTGTTTAAAATCACGGTGGCTGATTGTGGTACCGTCGATGATAGTGTAGTCACGTTTACATCGGCTCTTACTACGGTTCTTGAAATTATGTATGGTGATTGTGATTTTGATTTCGTGTGTCGTAGTGATAAAGTTGGTGTTTGTCGTTCATATGTTGTCACAATTGACGATGATGAATGATATATAAACAACAAAAAGCCCCGGTGTTTGCCGGGGCTTTTGTTATATGCCGTATAGGGGTAGTGTGCAATTAACTAATGTTTGTATGCTAGTTGAGGTTGTGATATTTGAATTGAAGTGTGCTACTGCCTCTAACACTGGGATGTGATCGGAATTTACACGGCATTGCAGATATCCGATTGAGCTGTAAAAATATGAGCTTGTGTATACTGTATTAGGTATGTAAATTGTCTTATTGAATCGCATGAATTTAGGCAACGTTATTAGCGTTGCCGTTCCGTTTTGCGTGCCATAACCGGTGTCGGTTTCCTTGAAAGTGTAGTTCAAGCGACCTTGTAATGTTATTGTGTTTTGCTGACATTGAACGTTTAGAGTTGAATCGACCGACGAATACGACGTTAAATCCCAAACGTAGTTGGAATCTTCGTATGTGATTGCACCGCCTAATAGTGTGTTTAAGATTTGTCCGGCTATGTATGCGTATCCTTTTGTGTTAGGGTGTACACGGTCATCTGCTTGCATGGTTATGTTGGTTGATATTAGCCGCCAGCCGTCTATTGTGGCGCAATTTTGTCGCTGCATGTATTGTATCATGTCGCGATAGTATGGAATGCGGTTTATGATGCCAATGCCGCCTAGCGCGTGTTTGTCGTATTCTAGGTTTCCTGATACGCCTATTATTGCCATGATTTTGGCGTTAGGGAATGCGGTGCGTAGTGTGGTCAGGCATGTTTCTGCGTTAGTTTTCGCTGTGGTGTCGGGTGCCGTTTTGTTGTCGTTTACACCGCCTGAAATAAATATGAGTCGTACTTTAGTGTGGTCGAATCGAGTGTCATTTGCGGCGGTTTGTGCTTGCAAATCGAAGCGTCCTTTTTCGGATTGCCCGTTTGCTGTGAATCCGCTTCCGCCGACTGCGTAATTGTGTTGTTCCGCGTGGAAGTAGTCGCATATTTTTGTCGTCCAGCGATCAGTGGCGGGCGTGGTTGCGCCGTATCCTTGCGTGGTTGAATCGCCTATGAAGACGATTGGCGTGTTTTCTATGGTTTGTACGGTTGTGTTTTCTATGGTTTGTACGGTTGTGTTTAGGGTTGCTATATCTTGCTTGTTCGTTGTCGTTTGTGTTTGCACATCGTTTATACGCGCGTCATATTGTGCTACCTCGTTGCGATATGCTTCTACTTGTGCGTTGTAGTTTCCGGTGAGTGCCCAATATTCGTTGTTGTTTATGTCGATTCCGGCGGGCACGTATTGCCGTGAGGTGTATGAGTTGCCGTCGTGCAGTACGATGGTTAGCGGCTCGTAGGTTTTAGTGTTGTTCCATTCCGCGGGATTTGCGAATAGGGGTACGTATCGCGCGCCGATGTATTGGCGGACGGGTGTGTTTGCCATTTTATTCTCCCTTGTTATTTTGTGATTGACTGTTCGACGGGTTGTGCGTCGGAGTCCACGTCGTAAGACAATATAAGTCTACCGTATTCAGGTGTGCCGTATTGCATTCCGGTATCGAACACTATTTGCTTCCATGATTCCGGAATGTAGGCCACGAAATATCCATCCAAGGTGAGACCGAAGTACACCGTTTTTATGGCTTCACCGATTATGTTGGGCATGTTTTCTTGCACCCAATCATATATCTGTTGATAGTAGTAGTCGTTGAAGCCTGATTCCTGAAACTTTTTGAAGATTTCAGTGAGCTGATTCACCGCTTGCGCGGTTTCGTTTTCTTTGTCGGCCAATGCGTCCGCGTAGTGGCGCAGTTTGTCGTATTCGCAGCAGAGGTATTTTACTATTTCCTCTTGGCTTTTCGCATTCCAGTAGAATTTCGGAATCGTTGGGGTGTATGCATATAATGCATAAAATGGCATTAACGCTATAATGTTCGGAAACATGTTATTCTTCCTTTCGTTAGTAATTGTTCAGGTTGACCGTCCACAATGGGCTGAAACATTCCTCCAGGTGGTCTAATAGCAGCACGTCTATATCGACGTAATCGCCTTGCTTGATATGTGCGATTTTATCCATAAAATTGCCGTTGACCACTGTTTCATATTGGTTGTCGGTCGCGTTGCTTGCGTAATCCTGATTTTCGGCCAATTGCGTGGCTGGAAAATCGGAGAACACCGTGCGCATTTTATGCCATGTGTCCATATCGGAAAGCATGATACCTGGATTGCCGTCTACCGCTGCGTACAATGGTTTCAGGACGGGCATTATTTCATCTATCAACCGTAGGAAATGCCGTTTCCATCGGCTCGCTGGCAACACGCCTATCTCGCGATCAGAGTAACGGTTTTCGATTTTACGACAACAACGCACGTATTGCGCGTCATCGTATGCGCTTTCGCGCCATGACCATTCATCTGAAGTCCAGTCGATGCCGCCGGGAACCAACAGCTCGCCCAACGTGATTGTCATCACTTGATGATATTCGTCATTGGTGTCGTTTGGAATATAATGCGGAAAATCGGTATCAAGATTCATCGTTGTCCGCCTGTTCCTCAATGTCGGTAAGGTAATTGTAGTTTCGGCTTATGTTGTCTTCGTTCCATACCACTTGTATCGGCTCTTTCAGATATTTCGCAAACCTTGTGTTGAGAATGTCGCACGCGGCGCGGCGTTCCTCAAGTTCGCTTAGCGCGCGTAGGTCGGTCGGTTCGCCGTAATCGTTTATTTCGTCGGCGGTCTGCCGTTCCATTTTCAACGGAAGATTTTTAATGCCCAAAGCTTGATAGAACGCGTTCCAAGTGTTTTGTATATCGTTCTGCAATTCCATGCCGATATATTCGACATTGGTTTTCAGCACGTTTGCTTTCATGGAATCGGTGAAACCCGGTGTCGCCATGATAGCCATTTCACCGCCTGAGATTTGCTTGATGACGTTTACGCCCGCGGTTTGCTGTCCGGCCGGAACCTCCAATATGAACGGTGTTTTCTGATTGAAACGATTCTGCCGCCGCGTCATGTACAGATCCTCTATCTCATGCGCGAAAAACTCAATCGTCGGAATAAGCGGCGTGCGCGCGCGGTTCGCGTAAATGAAAACACCATTGGAATTGTTAACCGGGAAACGCCATCCGTTGATGCCGTAACTATCCCATTTCTTGGGTTTGTAATAGACGTTGAAATTCGATGTAGTCACCGCCTGCGTGCTGAAAAACACGCCCGGTTTGCTATGCGGGAACGCGATCGTGGCGTAACCGAAATACAGTAGATTGTATTCAAGAAACCATGCATCGCATGTTTTCGGTAGATTCAGCCACTTGAAACGAGACAGCGCGATATTCAGCATTTGAGAGTACGCCATCGAATACGCTTGCGAGTTGAGCGCTTCGGATTGTTGCCACACCGGCGCGCCGCGTTCGCCCATTTCCGCACGTGTCAACGGCCTTTTGTGCGTGCGTTTACGTCCCATATTTTTCCGCCTTATAGATTGTCGTGTGTGAAGTCGCCGCCGACTTCCTCGGGTTTCGTCCATATTGTAACACCGGCGTTGAAAATATCCCTGATCGTCTGCAATTGCTCGTTTTGCGCAAGCGGGCATGTTGCCCATATGTCCGCGCTCTGCCAATACGTGAAATGTCTGCAAGGCGTCAACGATGGCCTGTTGTAGAGTTTGTTGCTTGCGATGCCGTAGCGCAGCATGTAATCGCCCGCCGCCGCTATCGCGCCGTTGTCTTCGGTGACTATTTTCACGGTCATGGTGTCAAGCCCCGTGGCCTGTCCGAAGTTGTCGCCGCCATACGTGCCAACGGGTTGCGCGGCATGGTTGAGCAAGTCGCGCCAGGCGGCCGACACGTTTGATCGCGTGTTGGTCATCACGTTTTTTGCGTTCGTGACATTAGTGTCGCGTGAGCGTGCCGCGTTCGCGTTAGACGTGTTCACATTGTTATTGTTTATTTCGGTTGTCGCGTCCGTCGCTAGCTTTGTCAGGTTAGTCGCTTGCGTGTTTGCGCGGGCGGTGGTGCTTGCCGCCTGTGTTTTCGCGTGCGCGGTCTGTTCCGTATTGGTGGCTTGCGCCTGTTTTTGCTTGAAATTCGCGACGTCGTTCGCGGTCGCGTTGAGCTCCCTATTATTCGAGATGGCCATGCCTGTGTTGTAGCCTTGCAGAGCCGCGCTGCCAACCGCCATCGCTCCCGCGGCGATCGGCGCGGCGGCACCGCCGGTCGCGATTGTCAGGGCGGCACCGCCGACCGCGCCCACCATGCTTGTGACCGATGTAATCGCGGAATTTTGCGAGCCCTCGATGAACGCCTTATTCATCAGGGTCGTATCATTGCCGTAATCGCTATAGATTTTTATGTTTGTGCTTGTTAAATCGTCATCCAGTCTGGTGTTGGAATATGTCAGCATGTCGTTGCGCGTGTTGTTGTTTTCCGTGGTGATGGCGTTATCACGTATGACACCACGTGCCGTATTGGCAACGCTCGTCGCGTTCGTTGCGCTAACGTTGGCTTTCGCCGTGTTCGCGGAACGCGCGCCGTTTTCGTAGGCGATTATGGCGTTTTCACGCGCTTGCGCGACTTCCCTGTTATATGCGTCGGCGCGGTGCGCGTCGATCGCGCGACGTTGCAACGCGTATGTCGGTATGTCGTGCGATATGAGTGTTTTGAGTATGTCCGCGTCCGGCACGTCGGCGGTAATGCTAGTGCCGTCGATCGCGTTAACGGTAATGGACGTATCGCCGTCGCTTCCGATTCCGTCAAGCCACGCGATTTGACGCAATATCGGATAGCTAAGGGATGTGACAGTTTGTACCGAGAGCCGGCCGCAGTCCGCTATTTCGACGCGGTTTTTATTGCCGATGTTGTCGGATATTTCCAAGTGCGCATAAGGGGCTAGATATAGTCGTGTTATTCGCGCGTATTCGATGGAGTATCCGAAATCGTCTATAGTCAGATTAATATCGGATAGTTTCGTTCGTGTCCCGCTGACCGTGCGCCATTCGATCCCGTTGACCGTCACGACGCTACCAAATCGCATCATGGTCGCGGTGGCTACGAATACCGCTGTGATCTGGGACGTTATATGTGGATAATAGGCGAAAAGCGTGTCGAAATAATCACTCGATATCTTGGATGATTCGAGCGCATACACGGTCACGTTGCTTGCGGTGAGATTATCGATTGAATTGTATGACGTGCCTACGCCGGTGACGTTCGCCGTGGAAACGTTTCCGGCACCCCATGCGAAACCCGTCACCGTGCCGTCGTTGTCGCTGTATGTCGGGTCGCTGTCCGTAATGTTCGAGCCGCGTATGCCGCTCATGGTTTGCAGTTGTTCGGCTGAAAACGTCGCGGCCACACAGATGTATCTTGCGCCGTTCTGCAGGTTGAACGGCGTGCTTTTCCTGACATTCGATGCGGCATTGCCATAGTCGACATCGGGCAGCGTGAAATCACGGCAGTTCGCGCGCGGGTTTTCCAAGAGTCGCGCCGGTGTCGTCTCGGTGAGCGGCGCGTGCCCGCGTGACAGCAGCAACCCGTTGATTGTGGTGTTGTTGATGTAGTCCGTCCATACGTCGCGCATAAGCGTGCATGTTGTCGTGTTCGGCGCTTCCGCGCGCACGGAAGTGATGAAAAAATGATAGCGTGTCTGCACGTCGGTTTTCTGATACGGCGTGTTGATAATGTCATGCGAAAAGTCAACGACAATGTAATTACACTGTTGCGCCGTCATGTAGGGTACGGGCAATTTTATGCCGTCCGCGTCGGCGCGTGCGATATACATGTTAGTCGTGAGCTTGACGGTTTCCCCATCCAAACCGTCGAACCATGCGTCGCGTGCGGTGTCATCGGGGAATTTCACGACATCATGGTAGTCGTCGAGCCATTTCACCCGGCACAGTTTGATCCTGGTATTGGGTGTCCATACGTTATAGTCGAAAGTGTTGCGGTATTGTGCGTATACGCGCGCATCATCGCCGGGAAACGGCGTCGTGTCTCGCAGGTGGGGAAAATCCATATTCATGCCTTTCTACTATGAAAAATGGGTGATGTTTCACGTGAAACATCACCCATTCTAATCGGTTCCGATCATTCGACGGTGAACGTGCAAGTCGCCTTGTGTTCCGTGGTCTCGCCGTTCGGATTGACATACGTGGCCGTGCCCGTCACGGTGATGACGTCACCGGCCACAAGACCATCACGCTGGACATGCAGGCGCGCCTGATCGTCCACGAACGTATTGACGTTGAGGTCGAACGCCGCGCCGGCGGTCTTGCCCGCGGCGGCGTGCGTGGCCGCGATCTCGTACGTAGCCGCGTCCGGCGCAACCTCGATGGCGGTGCCCGTCGGCGTTACGGTGGCGGTGAGCTTCGGCGTGAGCTGCATCACGTCGCCCGCCTTGACGGTGCCCGTGTCCGGGGTCAGCGTGAAGCCGGTCACGGTCTGCGTCACAACATTGATGGATGTGCCCGCATCGGTGGTGAACAAGGCGCACGGCGTGAACGGCGACACGCCATAAATGCCCCAATGGTTGAGATACATTGTGTTGGTCAACGTCTGGGGATTGTAGAACTGCGTGGTGCCGTACATGGTATCGCGCACCTGATACCAATCGGTCGACACGAGCAACGCTACGGCACCCTCGATGCCAAGGCTCGGCACCTGGATTATACGATACGGCACTTCGGCCTTGTCCAGCTGGAAAACCGCCGACAACGCATCGACGTCCAAGCTTGCGAGATATTCCGGCTCGACCAACAACACCATTTGCCGCGGGTCCGCGTAAGCCGGAATATCGTTGACGTTCAACGCGTTGTACTGCGTTGACGGGAATTGCATACGTCCCGCGGTGGAACGCAATGCCTTGAGCAACGTTTTGGCGGTCGTTTCGTCGTTCGGCACCGCGTCGAGATGCACCTTGTAGAAACCAAGATTCTGCTCATAATGGCGAATCAGCGCAAGCATGATATTCATCTCGTCGTAATTATCGGAATTACGGGGCGTTTCCATGATCTGCGCAATGAATCGATTTAGCCCGAAGTCGTCCACGAAAGCCTGACGCAGTTCATCGTCAGTCCATGAGATCGGGTATTGGTCACGCCGGTTCATCTCATAGAACCACACCGCGGCTTCGGGACGGTGCATCTTGAGCAAGTCTTCCGCATCATCCTTGTAGCCGTGCGCCTTGATCCACTTGACGGCGATCTCCTGCACAGTCGAACCCCAGTACAAGTTTTCCTTTTTGAAAATCGACAACGGATTTTCAAACGGTGCGTTCTGCGCCATAACGGTGAGCCCGATACGATTGACCATGTTCCAAACACAATCATTCAAATACTGTCGATTCATCGGATCGAACAAGTAGCGCATCGTGTTCGCCACACCGGTTTGCGTCGCGCTCGGAACACGCTGCTGATAATCGTCCGTACCCTTGGCACGCACCTTATCCAAAATCGTCGCATTGTCTACAGCCATAATATCTCCTATTCGTTTACGTCAGAGCGTGTAATCGAGATTTTCCAAGTCGTCCGCCGCCGCTTCCGCGATGGCGTCCGCAACGTCGTCGTTTTCCTTGACGGTCGCGCCGTTTTCGACCATCTGCGCCACGGAATCGGTGAAATTGTCATAGATGCCGTCTATACGTTCGTTCATCGCGTCGATCTTGTCCAGCACGCGCGCGAGCATGTCGCGGAGGTCGTCGAACTCGCCCGTGCGGTGGGCTTCATCGGGGGTGAGGTCGTCGCGTTCGGCGTCGTCCCTTTCCTCGGTGGTTTCATCATCCATGTTCGGTGTCCTTTCATATATGAAAAAAGCCGTACCGGTATGTGACCGGTACGGCTCAAGAATAGCATACTCGCGACATGCTCCATAGCGGTGGTCGGCGCGCTTTTCCCTCACGGCCGCATCGTCGCCGGAGTCAACCGTGGTTATCGATGATGCGTTTTAGCGATACCACTATGGCACCTCACGTATGCCGTGTTTATTTTACACCGAAATTCTTGAGCATTTCGAACATGGCGCGTTGCGTTTCCACCATGTCATATCTCAGATAGCCTAACGCGTAATACGATGTAAGGTTTTTAATCAACTCTTTTGCCATATTCGCAGTGAGGTAGTTCAGTCTGTTATCATCTCGTGTGATCGCAAAATATGGCACATGTGCGCCGCCGTCGTATTTCGATGATATGAAGACGTATCCGCATCGTAGATCGACATACACCCCATATTCTTGCCGAAACCAGCGGAACACATAAGTGAGTCTCGCGTGCTTATGCGGTTTTTCGATAAAATCGGTATCAAATTGCCGAAACTTGTTTTTCGCCGTCATATCATCATTGTTTTTCAGCATACGCCCCGCAACGGTGTTCTTTGCCTTTTGCTCGGCATAGTCATCGTCTCGCACGTAGTCGAACAGACATGTCTTGCCGTCAAGCCATTGCAGCCCATACTCGGGATTAAGGGGCACTTCATAACGTCGAAAATACGGATTGAACGCGTCGCAGGCGTTACCCAAAAGGAATACTCTCGGCTTACGCAGTTCGGTATCGTCGGCACGCTCGCGCGTCACGGTATCCACGATTTTCGCCAATTGCTCGAACTCGTTTTTCAAATACGTATGATATCTATCGTCATTATCGATGATGAATTCATCCATGCAAATATTGCGCACGCCCACGTATGTGCTTTTCTTTTTTCGCTGTTGCATGGTCAAGGGTATAAAATAACCGCATATCCGCCACGGGTTTTCTTTTTTGCCGGTTTTCTTCCGTCGTATTTCAGCCGTTTTATTTGTTGTGCGAAATTCATAATCGGGAAAAATATTATCCTTTATAATACGGTCGAAATAGTCTGCGGCGACATCGTTGTTTTCCTCACGAAAACGGGCGATTTCCGCAAAACAATACCCGTTTTTCAAATAATCCTCTATCATGTATTTTCTCATACCGTAGGTTTTACCCAAACCGCGTGCGCCGATAATCATGTTAACGTCTGCGTTTCGTGGCAATATTACGGTTTTAAGCCTGTCGTAATAATATTTCGCCATCAATGCTCACAATCTTGGGCTTTCCATCCTGCATGACCAATTCGCGCGGAGTCGTCTCCACATTCCGATTATAGACGTTCCGCAGATACGCGATGTTCTCCCCGTTGGCTTGCTTGTCCGATTCGCCGAGCCACCTGCCGGACGGGTACAGCGCGATCGCCTCGGGCGCGTCAACACGTGCCGTTTCGCCACGGTAATCCGTCACCGTCCCCACATACCGGTCCCACACATGCGGTCGGCTGCGTTGCAACGTGTGGCAAATCTCATAATCTACCAACACGTCATAGCCGAGCGACATTTGCACGGCCTCCGCGAAACCGTGCCCCGCGCGCATGATGTCGGCTATAAAATCCTCTATGGTGTACATGCCATCCGGTCGCGGGAGTCCCGCGCAAGTGACATGCACGCGCCCGCCCGCATCCAGGCTCACGCGTGCCTTGTTCCACAATTCCACATGTTCGGCGTACCGAGTTGCGCCGCCGCAGTCCTCCACCTCGAATTTTCCGATATGTTCCAGCGTGGACGCCATATCGGGCGCGGTGGTTCGGACGCGCCGCATGGTAATGTTGATAGCGTTTTCTATCGCGGTGTGCAGCGGTTCGAGCGCGTCCAATAGTTCCGTGTCGGTCACGTCATCGGCGCAGCTGATTTTCAGGCTGTCGGTATCGCCGCCCGTGACCGTGACGCGATCACCGAAATGCCGATATAGCAGCGTCATGGCTATCAGCAAGTGCATTCTGCTACCCGCTACAATTCGCATACCATAAGTGTAGAGCACACGCGGTGTCTTCGGACGTTTTTTCGCGAAATTCTCGGGAGTGCATACCGTGGTTTTATCGACTTCAAGCTCGCCGGTTTCCGTCACGCGGTAATCGGCTTTCATGACGTCTTGCGCCTGAGTGCCGTAGATCCCGTTAAATTGGCCTTTAACGGTGCTGCCGTAATAGGATTGCAGAAATTTCATGCTCAACGTACCCGCCTTAACGTCGCGTGCGATTCCTTCGGGTATCGATTCAGGGATATCGTCCGCGTATGGCACGCCTTCGGTGTAGCCCTTGATAAGGTTTTTCACGTCGGTTTTCCGCGCGAAAAGCATATTCGATTGCAAAGTGACGTAATCCGGTGGGATTATGGTTTTAGTGGTGCTTTCGCCGTACAGCACTTGCATTTCGTCATAGTTATACACCTGTCCGATATTCCACAGTTCGACTTCGTTCACGTGCAGCACGCATTCGTCCGCCCGGTACAGTTTGCCGAACGCGTATATCGGGTTTATTGCCGAGTCTATATAACCGTGCGCGCGAATACTGTTATCTTGTGTCTTCGCTCTCTCGTTATTGCTGTAATCGGTGCCCGCGCGTAGCGTCCGCACGAATTTCGAGCGCGGACAGATCGCTATACCCCAAGCGTCGAAACACGTACCCTTGCGCAATCGCAAATTAATAAACCGCACGGCGACATGCACCCCGGTTCTGAATGGGTCATCGTAATGTGCCATCACGTCGGTAAGCGGCGTGGTAATTATGTTTTCGCACGCGATTTGCAGCAATTCCGCCGGTGTCGGCGCGAATTTCACCGGCAGGCGACGCCCATTAATGAAAGCGTGATGCATCGACGTCACATCCAGGGACGCGACGTTATCCACGACAACGCTAGCGGTTTTCGCGCTCGTAAACGTCAATCCGCCACGGAAACACGCCTTTCGCAATGCATAGGACTCATAGTTTTTCGGAAACTCTTGATTACAAGTCAGTTCGAAAGCGCGTTGAAGCGTCATCCGCTTACCGCTCCGCAACGTGACGCGTCGCCCGCCGATCTCACGCCGCGCCATCTGCCGCACAAGCGACGTCTTGGTAAGCACGCGACATCCCAGCATGTCCGGCGTGAGCCAATGGTTCGCGCGCAAGAGCCATTGCAGATATTGCGGTATCACCTGCACATCACGGCGCGCGTAAAACAGTTCTTCATCGGTCAAAGGCGTTTCCGGTGTGCGAATACGCGTGTAGTCCCAGTCGCCCACGGCCTTCGGCAGTCCGCACGTCTCGCCCATTGCGCGCAGTCCGCCCATTTCCAAATAAAACGTGTCCCAGAACCGGCACACCACGTCGCCGCCCACGCACAAGTCAAGCGTATACACGCTAGTCGCCGTCTGCGCATTAGCGGCGATCGTATACGACTGCGCCAATTCCAACATGAGAGTCTGCATGTCGAACATGAGATTATATGCCGCGATTATCGGAACATAACCGTGCGCACGCCCATATTCGATAAGATCATCAATATACGATAGCGCTTCGGACGTGCGCCGGTAAAAACGTACATCGTCCGTATCGGGCGTGTACGATTCCAACGGCATATCGCGTAAATCGTTGAAAATGTATAATATCGGATATGCGCGCGTTTCGGCACCATCGCCAATGTTCGTGGTTTCGGTGTCGAATATCGCAGCCACCCGGAAGTCTTTACGTTCTTTCATCGCACTACGTCGGGTGTCACCGCGATAAGCCAAATCGGACTGCCGCCGTCAACGTCCGTAGCGTCCTCCAAGTCGCCCGTATGCATTTTCATGTTTTCGGCGTATTGCAGCGCTTTCTCATTGCGCTTCATGATAGTGTCAAAAAGTTCACTTAAGGAATTAGCGCCATACGCTCGCATGATGGCTTCAAGTCGTTTATCCGGGGGGATATTAGGTTTCTGCCATATGTTTTGTGTGTATCGCCAAAACACCTTGACTTTTTCTCGACCAAAATCACCCAGCGCGCTCGGCATTCCCTTGGATGCCACGCGCATTTCCTCACGAAAAATGTTGAAAGAGCGCGCACGTTCTTTCGCGCGCCCCCTGCCGCCGCGCACCTCGCTCACCTGTTGCACTAGTTTGTCGGCGGCTTCGTTCGCACGCCGATATAGTTCGTCACGTATGGCGCTATTTCGCACGCGGGCGACATACGTGTGCCGCAGCTGCTTTTCAAGCCGTTGAATGTAAGCCCGCCGCGCGCGCGCCTCGCTTTCGGGCATGGTGTCGGTAATGCTTTTTTCCAGGCTATTTATCGCGCGACGCACACGCTTGCGTTTCGCGGTCAATACGTCGGCTCGTTTATGCGGTCTAGGCATGTTCACCACCTTATAAAAAAAGTGCCATATTGTGTATGGCACTTTCTTTTTTTCTCAATCAGACATCACTTGATCTCAAGCGATTTCGTGGAACGGCCACCACCAAGCGGTGTCTGCTTAACCGCGACTGTGATGCCGTCCGGCGCGTTGAAATCGGGGAACATATCGTAGATATCCAGCACGCTGTGATAGATTCCCTGGGACTGACTGAAATACGTCTTGCCGTCCTTTCCGAAAAGATAGACGTTCGCGCACTTCTGACCGGTCTGAGAACGGACGCCCGGCGCGATATAAGCGCCGATAACCGCCAATGGTTCCGCGCCGCGAGCGCTCAGCGACAACGCGCTGTTACGTGCGTTGACGATGGCGCGTTTTCCCTCGAACGTGCTGTCATCCATCGTGCAAATATAACGAAAGTTGTCAGCGGTGTTCTGCGCGGTTTCATTCGCGGTGGTTTCGTTCATCTGTTCGTTTTCATCGTTCATTTCGATTCCTTTCAGAATTCAATATCTTTGTCGTTGTCGGTGCCGGTGCCGGGGCCGGTTACGTCAGTTGAGACGCGTTCGGCATGTTCGATGAACGTTTCAACGTCCATCACGTACACGGTTTTATTGACCGTAATGTCGTCAACCAACACGTTGACTATACCGACGTCCATAAGCACCTTGACTGCCGTTTCGACGGTGCGAACGTTTCCGGTGGTGTGGAACGTCTGTAGCACGCCATCCCGATCATAGTAGCTTATGGTGCTGTCAGCGATCACCTTTCGTATCTTTCGCATGTTTGTTATCCTTGTATCTGTTTTTTTCTGTCAACCATTTTTGGCGACATAAAAATTTATAACACAAAAATCGGCGTGCGCAAAAAAAGCGACACGCCGATTATTGATATTGATTCTCAATAACGCAAAATCTGACCCGGATAAATCAAACTCGGATTCGACAACCCATTAAGCGCGGCGACCCGCGCCCAATCACCGCCGAAAATCGACCACAAAGACTCGCCGGACACAACCGTATGCGTACGCGCCACCTCCGGTCGCGCAGCCACAGCACCGCCATAGCACACAGTTTCGCCCGGATAAATCAAAGCCGGATCGCCTGACGCGTACCCGTGCCATGATTGCCACGGCAGCAAGCCCGTGCGCGCGGCAATGCCCGACAACGTGTCACCCGACGCAACCACCACGCAAGCAGACTGCGACGCACTCCCACCGGCGTTCGTTTCCGGCGCGGCCACAACCGCACCGTCGCCGTGCGCGTACGCATCCCACTGCCAACGTTCGCCCCTGAAATAATTCAAGTCCAAACGTCCGGCATAACCCGGTATATGTCCGTTCGACGTGTACTGCCGCATGGCTTCGCCATACGCACCATACAGCCACGGCGTTTCCTGGTATCCGGTAGCAGCCATTGACGCATATTGCGCAACCCACACACCGCAATGCTCACGCACGAACAAGGTAAGTTGCCCCAATGCTGAGGCTTGAACATAGACGATCGGCCACACCCGAGTACGATCATGCACATGTCGCACCCACGTCTCAATCCACGCGCCATTACCAAACTGCGGATTGTCCTGAGATTCCCAGTCCAAAACAAGCACCGCGTTACCGACGTATCCGCGCACGTTATCCACAAAAAAATCGGCTTCCGCGTTCGCGTCACGTCCCATCGCGTAATGGTACACGCCAATGCTTTTGCCGCTGTCCACCGCGCGTCCGAGCTGATAGTTCGCAGCCTGATTCACGCCATTGGCTAAACACATGTTGCTGAAACCGCCCGTGCCCCAAGTGGTTCCCGCCACAACGAAATCAGCGTCCAGCGCATACGTGTCAATATCACACTGCCAATTGCTCACATCAACCCCGCGCATATCCGCATTAGCCGAAGGTGCAACAGTCAGCATTAAGGCACAAACACAAGCTAACGCGCTACGCCATATTCGTATCACCATCATCCCCCCTATTATGCTTGAGCAATGCGATAAGTTCTTCGGTCAGCACATTGTTCTTCGTCATCAGATCATTAAAATCGCTAAAAGTCGTGGCGATAAACCAGCCCATGCCACAGCACGCGACGATCGGAAACCCAACACTCCCGACAACGGTTGCGATCGCACTAATATCCATCAAAAAACACCTCACAAACAAAAAAAGGTCATGACACATCGAATGACATGCCATGACCAAATATATCACAATCGCGTGGCCTATCCGGGAATTGAACCCGGCACGCACATCTTATAAGAATGCCGCTCTAACCACTGAGCTAATAGGCCATCACATCACCCCCCGCCCACAAACCCCGCCGCATCAAATCAACAATATCACGACAACACGCAAACACATAATCAGACACATACGAATCACATTCAAAGCACTTCGCACTAATAACAACGGGCTTGACACGCCGTTCACCACGCACCCTATACCCCTTGACGAAATCACAACTATTACACTTGCAAAACATGGCCAATCACCGATTAACCCGATAGCCTAAACAGACTGCGCCCGGAACATAAAACACGCCATCCTCAAGCACATCCCTAAGCCCGTATGCGTCAATACAATCGACAAACCGAGTTTCAATTAAGCAATCGGACGCAATATCGACAAAATACACGAACACATCATAAATACTATTTACGTTAAAATCAATCGAATTAGCCAACGCTTCAAGATTCATAAAACTCATTTTATTTCTCCCTTTCCCTTGAAGCCGCCCTCAGATGGACAAAACGGAATCAACAATCGTATAGAATCCGGTGCAAAACTCTCTATTGTGTGCGCTGTGAAGTTCCGCACGGCAGCGTTTCGTTAACAGATGTCGGCACTTAACAATCATGGCATATTCACCGCGCGTATAGTATTCATCCAGCAGCAACCACGCGGCATACATGACCCCATCAAGCTTGTTTTCATCAGGCGACCCCCAAACGTTTTGATTGTGTGAATACGTAGTGTTGTACACGTTGGTGAGATACGCATACTCTGCGGAATCAGAATCACAAATATCGGGAAAATTAACTTTAACAAAAG
>OGPQ01001551.1_pt1 | contig 15396 bp, 19 predicted proteins | sample 1552971 | NCBI WGS metagenome assembly OGPQ01 (sample SAMEA2580232, study PRJEB22360) | human gut metagenome | biome: human gut; feature: human-associated habitat; material: faeces | place: Denmark | collected 2008/2010 | reverse complement strand
CGCCGACTTTCGGGTCTGCGTTGTGCTTCACGCACCGGTAGCCCGACGTAACCTTGATGGCCTTGCCGAGCTTGGTGCGGATGGTCTGCATCTTCTGGACGAGCTCCGGGTCAATCATCTGCGCCGTGCATCCGCACGGACAGGCGAACTCGTACCGCTCGAAGTCTGTGGTGATTTTCGTGTGGTCGTTCGGCTTAAAGGTAATTACGCTCATTCTCGACGTCTCCTTTGTCGGTCTGTTTGAGTACGGAAAATTCTGCGTGTACCACCGCGCGGGCTGCTCCGTAGCCCTCCGGCTCCCCGCAGTTCGTTTCGAGGGAGTATTCCTCCCACCGGTCGAGCAGCTTAACGGTGGCCGTCAAAAGCTGTTCGAGCCTCTCCTCGCGGTTCATTGGCGGCTCCTTTCAGCGGCTCTCGCCGCGCCGGAACAGTGTGTAGTGCGGACGCTCCTCCCCAAACAGCCAGTATCGCAGCCAGTCATCGAGGACGACGGCCGCGATGGACACAAAAATCCACAGGATGCTAAACGGGAGGCAAATCTGCCCTTTGTAGTTGAGCAGCATCCCGGAGTAATCCCAAACGCCGAGGCCGAGCCAGACGTTGAGAATCATCCCGGTTGCGAGCTCCGCTCCTGTCACGATGGCCGAGCCGAGGACACCCTGCCAAATGAGCGGGGTGTCCCACTCAAGTAGACCCTCGTTCAGCTCACCGAGAATCAGAAAAAGGAATCCGCCGAGGACGAACATCGTCCAATGGCTATGTCCTCTGAAAAGCACCTCGAGTCCGAAGTATACAAGCCCTCCGAACACAAAGAGGATGGCAGTTTTACATACAGAGTTCCTTGCCATTTCGGTCCTCCTTAGGCGGAGAGCTTGTTGATGATGGCCGTAATCTGCGCCTGCGCCGCGCTGAGAATGTCCCCGACTTCCTTTTCGAGGTCCTCGGGAAGGGCGCATCCGTAATAGATGGAGCCGATAACATTCGGGTCGGTCTCGCGCTTCGCCCACTGGCGCAGCGCATTGCAGTAGGTCGTCTGTTTGGTGACGAAGCTCTTGTATTCGCTGTACAGAGTAATAATGTCTGCCGCGCTGTACATAACGCACTTGCCGCCATCCGGGTGGTAAGGGTATTCGGACGCGCCCAACGTAATGGCCGCAAACATCGAGTCGATGTTCGTCTGGTCGTTGGGCATCAGCGAAAAGTGCTGCGTACCGTCGGACAACTCCACGTCAATGCCAGCATAAATAAAGTTCTGGCAGGTTTCAGAAGCGTCGTCCGCCACCTTCTGTGCCAGAGTGGGAAGGTCGTTTTTCTTCCATTCAATAGCCATACTGTCCTCCTTACTGGAATGCGCCGGAAACGGCCTCGATATAGCCGCCGGTGCCGGATTCGCCGCGCTCCACGCTGACGCGGAAGTTAAACGCCGCGCCGTTGGCGGCGGTCTTATTCTCAAAGACGATGTTCACGCCTTTTTTTACCTCGGTCGTGGCATCCTGCCAGACCGGGGAGCTGTCGAGTGCGTTGTTGGTCACTTCGGCTTTGAACTTCGCATCATCGGGGATGGAGCCGGTCACCTGAAGCACGGCAACGGTAATGTCGCCCTCAACGGCCAACGGTTCAGCCAGCGTCACGCTTGCGGCGTGGACGGCCTTGGTAAAGGTCGCGGACGTGCTGACGGTTTCCTTGCCGTCGCTCACCTCAACGGTGATGGTGTGGTTGCCGTTCAGGATTTTCTGGAATCCGGCAGCGCTGGCCGTCTGCTCAAAGGTCAGGGCCGTGCCGCTGGCAACGCCGGTGCGGGTCTTGGTGGTCTTGCCGTCCAGCTTTTCGGTGACGGTCAAGGTGTCGCCGTCGGCGTCCCTGACGGTGTACTTCCACGCAAAGGCCGCGTTCTTCCGCCCCAGAGCTGCGCCGTCCGTGCTGACGGTAGGTGCAGTGTTGACACTGACCGTGCCATCGTCAGAGACCACGAGTGTAGAGGGAAGAATGAAAGCGGGGCGAACACCATAGGAGTAGCTGTACCAGTTGCCGTTGTTGGAGCCATCGGTGTCCAGACGCTGCCGCTATAGCTGGCGTACGGAGAGCGCAGCCACCAAATGGCAGCGCTGCTGCCGTTGTAGGCGACACGCTTGCTGTTGCCGCCAGAGCTGTTGCCAAAGTACGCCAGCCGAACACCATCCTTGGGGAAATGGCCGTTGTCGCTGGTCGTCCAGCCAACCTCATAACCAGACAGCAGGAATACTTTCGTGCTCAGGCCATTGGAGCCGGTGGCAAGGCTGCCGCCGGAACCAGTGCCGTTATGGTACGGGATTTTCACCTGCTTAATAGCTGCCCGGATGTTGCTGTCGATGAGGTTGTAGAATGTTCCGTTCAGGTATGTGTGGATGCTGGAATCCTTGTAGGAGTTATTGTTGCCGAACGTGGACGTTGTGTAGATGTCCTTCATCAGCAGCCAAGTACCGTCACAGCTGGCATCATAGGTGCCGGTATTCGGGTTGCCCTGCTGCACAACAATAAAATCTTTGGACGCGCCGTTGACTTTGATTTTGACAATGCTGCCAACGGCTTTTGTTCCCAGTTTTACGTTTGCCATTGTTACCTCCTTGTTTTCGTTCAGGCCCACGGCATGATCTCCGCAGGCCGCGTGTTCTGCGATACAGAGAGGGACAGGGCTTTGTGTTGCTTCTTGTAGATGCAGCGGCATTGCCTCGCCCGCCGTCTGTCACGCGCGAGTTTGTTCGAGTTGATTTTTCGATGGATAGGGATTTTACAGTCAAGCAATTTTTCGAGCCGGTCAGCGTACTTGCGGCGTAAAGAGTAAGTATCACCATGGGCGGCATGGGCATCCCACGCATCAAAGCTCCGCAGGATTTCCTGCTTGGTCACTTCGCCTGCGGGGTATGCCGTCTCCCAATACTTGATCTTGTTCTTCATCCGCTTGGAGCTATCCCGGCGCAGCTTTTGGATGACCGCGCCGGTGTCGGTCAGGTAGCTATGGAATCCCAGAAAATCAATACCGTTCCGCAGCGGGAAAATGGCGGTTTTCTGGTTCAGTTCAAGGCCGCAACTGTCCATAAGCGCCCGCACATCCCGGAGAATGTACTGCAATTTCCGCTTGTCCGAACAGATGATATAGAAATCGTCCATGTATCGGCCATAGTATTTGATGCGGTACTTCTCTTTGATGATGTGGTCAAACTCATCCAAAAACATCAGCGCAAAGAGCTGGCTCGTCTGGTAGCCCAGCGGCAAGCCGTCCTCCATCACGTCGATGTAGATGCAAAGCAGCTCATAGACACGCGGGTCAACGCCGCGCTTGTCCAGCACGGCCTTGAGCTTGCGTTTTAACTTCCGGTGGTCGATGCTGGCAAAGAAATGCCGCACATCGCCTTTCAGCACCCAGCCGTCCGCGCCGTGTCCCTCACGGCGGTAATAGTCCACCATGTGAGTTTTCAGGCGCATCAGGCCGTCGTCTGTGCCTTTGCCGGTCTGGCTGGCGTGGCTGTCCCGGATAAAGCTCCTTGTCAGGGCATCATACAGGATGTTATCGACCAGAGCGTGCAGCACCACCTTGTCCACAAATGCGGGGGCGTGTACCATGCGGCGCTTCGGCTCGTAGACGGCAAAGACCTCAAACTTGCTCGGCACATAGCATATCTGCTGCCGGATGTCGCCGCCCGGCTGGCGTACATTGCAGACAGCCAGCTTACGGGAGAGCTTTTCCGTGCAGGCCAGCGCCTGCGCCTCGTACTCGATTGTTTTGCTTTTACTGCGCTTTCCCTTCCGGGCTTCAAGGTAGGCTTTGTAAAGTACCTCAAAGCTGCACAGTTCTTCGTATGTCAAAATGACCCTCCGCTGGTTCGCGTTACGGTAGTGGGCTGCATCCGGCAGGGATGGCCCACCTCAGCGGGATGTATTTATCACTTGCCTGCATCGGCAAGCGACAGGATGCGGTTTCCTTTGATGGGCGCACTGCTTTCAGCTTATGCCTACTCGTCACACGGTTCCATCAGAGCGGGGCGAACACCATAGGAGTTGTTGTACCAGTTGTTGTTGTTGGAGCCATCGGTGTTGACGTTCCAGACGTTGTTGTTATTGTTGGTGTTCGGAGAGCGCAGCCACCAAATGGCAGCGTCAGACAAACAAACCGCACCCTTTATGCAAAGCGGTTGCCCGCTGTGCGTTTACGGTTCCGGGTAAAGGACGGCTTTCAGGGCGGCAGCCTGTTCGGTCAGCCGTTTCCGTTCCGCTTCTGCCCGGAGTTTTTCGGCACGTCCGCGTTCCGACGTGAGCCACTTCATCGCCGGGTATTTTACGTCCGTGACCTTCTTTGTCCAGATACCGGCTTTCTTCGCACTGATGATACCTTCCTCCGTGCAGATGGTCAGGTATTCCAGCAGCAGAGAGCAGCCGTCCACAACTGCGCCGATCTTCTCAACGCGCTTGTCGTAGTCGGTCTGGAAATTGACGTTGTTCGCCGCGTGTGCATCCAGCAGGATTTGCCGGGCAGTCAGCCGGATGCCCTCACCGTACAGACGGAAAGTGCTTTTGGAAAAGCCCTCCCTGTCCCGTGTGTCGAGTGCATGGACGGCAGTGCCGCACACCTTCTGGATGTCGCGCACATCTTCGAGCGCCGCGACTTTCTGGATGATCTTCCGGGCATCGCTCCGGCTGATGTCGTCGGTGACAATGCGGGTTGCCCTCTGGGTGTACCGCAGCAGCTCCCGCGCATTCGCGCCGACCTTGAATGTTTCAGCCATCAGAACTCCACCCTCGCCTGTTCTGCGTTCCACACGCCGGCGACGGTCAGGCCGTCCAGACTGCCGAACGTGGCAGAAAACGGGTTTTTCGTGACGTTCGTGCCGAACTTCAGCTCAATGGCCTTGATGCTGGCGTTCATAGCTGCCACACTGGCACGGATGTCGCTGTGGGCGTTCTCCGCACCGTTGTGAGCGTCCACGGCTGCGCTGATGCGCTGGTCGGTCTCGGCCTTTTTGTAGCCGTCCACTTCCCACCGCTGGCTCTCGGTCAGGTGGCCGTCTGCATCCAGCGTGGCAATGCCGCCCGGAATGCCGATCTGGTCAGTGCGGACAACATCTTCATCCGGCGCCTTGCCGGGGCCTGCGTTAAAAGAACCGTATGCCATTTAGGTTCCCCCTTCCTGTGCATCCGTGTATTTCACGGTGCTTGTAATGTGATACTGTGCAGAAATTTTCTCGGTCGGAGCTTTGGCGGCCCTCAGCCGCAGCTTTCCTTCGAGGCTTTCGGTCGCAATAAAGCCCACCGCACCCGCCACATCGTAAAATTCCGGCAGTACCGTAACATCCACAATGTCGGTAGCCAACAGGCCCGCAATGGGGATGTCACAATAAAAATAGCCGGGGGAGGAATCATCCTCGCCCCAGCCATCGACCGGAATCGTAAAAGACACCGCAGCCGTGACATCCTGCTTTTCGTGCAGGATGTCATCGGTTTCCTCGAATCCGTTTGCCGTTGTTTCGGAAAGGTCTCTGATTGCGGTGTTGCACTGCTTGATGTGGCTGCAAAGCGCGGCAAGCCCTGTGCCCAAAAGCGTTTTGACCTTCGCTTTTGCCATAGAGCTTACCTCCTCATGTCTTAGTCAGCGTCAGCCAGCAGAGCGGCGATCTCCTCTGCGGAGAAGTCCTCCACGTCCTCGTCGTGCAGAACATTCTCCGGCTCGGTGTACACGACGACTTCCTTGCCGTCGATGTTCACATTGCCGTTGGTGGAGCTGGCGGCAGTCTTGGTTGCGCCCTCAGAGACACCGGCCAGCTTTTCGCCCTCGGCATCGCTCATCAGGCGCTTGCCAGCCTCGGCGCCCACGAAGTCCGCAGGCTTCTTGCCGCTGTCGGTCAGATTGCCCTCGCCATCCAGCGCAGCAAAGTTGCCGGTGGTGGCACCGGTGGCCTTATCGGCCTTGCCGGAGATGTCCACTTCCTCAGGGGTGGGAACATACAGACCATCGTCCTTCAGAACCAGGGCGTTGCCGGCAGCAGCGGAAACATTGACCTTGACATCCACCTCATAACCAGCGATGGTAACGGTGGTGGATGCGTCCTTGCCAGTGACCTTGGCCTTATAGGTATCGACCAGAGCGGCCATGCTCAAGAAGGAGTAGGTGCAGGAGTCCGGGTTCTCGCCCTTGACGGCCAGCACCATGACGGGCTTGCCGTCCAGCTTGGGGTCGGTAGCGCCGGGGTAGGTCGCAGCATCGAACTTGAACTTGGCCACGAAGGTGGTCTTGGTCTGGTCGAGGAACAGCTCAGAGGGGAAGTCAACGGAGAAAGCAGCAGTGCCGCTCTTGTCGGTAGAGGTGTAGAAGTTCACGGTATTGCCGTCAACGCCAAGAGACTTGATAGCAGCGTTAGCTGCGGCCTGCACAGGGGTAAAGGCGCCCTTCTTAACGAAGGTCTTCTTGATCTCGGCGGTCAGGTTGCGGATGGTGGTCTTGGTAGAAATCTGCTTAGACATAGTAGTGTCCTCCTAAAATTATTTCAGCATATCAACGATTTCCTGCTGCGTTTCTTCCTCGTTCAGCAGGTCTTCACTCGTCATAACGGTTTCTTTGCGGACAGTCAGCGCGTTTGCACTGTCGAAGTCAAGGCCTTCGCCGATGCGGACGGCAATAGCGCCGCTTGCGTCGCGCTTCAAGCCCTGACCGATGCTTACGCTACCGGTTTCACCCGAACCACCTCCTTTCCCGAACAGGGTTACGGTCGCCTGAATGTCTGCTTCCGGGATGCGCTGAGAAAAGAATCTGATGAAACCATCATGCGTTTCGCACCCGTTCAGGACGCCCGCTTTGGTCGTAGTATAGAAGCTGCCGGGAGATACAACGCCAACGGGTACAAGCTCGCTGGCGCTGTCCGACAGTTCTGCATCATAAATGCACTGGTAGTAATCCATACCGCCAGCGTTTTCGTAATCATCCTCGCTGCGGGCGGGCTTCCACCCGTCAGCCGCAAGGGTGAGTTCGTAGGAGCCATAGTAGCCGCCTGTTCCGCCGTCCACCTGTTCCTTGATAAGAGCCTTTACCTGTTCTTCGTTCAGGATTTCCCCGGATTCAGACAGGTTCTTCACGGCTGCGCTGACCGCTGCCGTGATGGTAGTCGCATGGGCACTGGCGTCGGCGTTGTGCTTCTCAATTTCGGCCTTGACCAGCTTCATCAAAGCCTGCATCTGCGGGCTGAGGGCAATTTCGATTTTTGCTTTGTTCGAGATTGCAATAAGGGCAGCAATCTCAATTTCAAAATCAGCGTTCACGCTGGATGCAGGGACTTCGATTCCACGTTCATCCTGCATGATGAACAGCAGCACTTCGGCATCATCATTCAGGCGGCCATATACGCCGATCTGGTGCATGATGTAAGTGCTTTCTGCTCCGGTAATCTGGATGCTGACTTTCCGGGCCGTTTCCTCTCCGTCCTTTACGGTGTCAATCGCAAGGATGGTCAGTTCGTGCGTTTCGCCGCTGACGGTCGTTTCTGCCGACAAGTCGGTTTCAACGATGCCGGTGCCGCTCACGGCGCGGGTGATGGTGAGCGCGCCGCCGGAGAGGGACTCCGACAGGAGCGCGGCACCGGCAGTTGTATAACTGGATTTTTCCCAGCTCATGTTGTCTGTCCTCCAATCTTGATGGTTACGGTTTCGTGCGTGTGCGCAAGCCCGCCGGTGGCGTATGCCTGCGCGGTGATGTTTTTCGGGTGGATGGCTCCGGGCAGTTCAACGGTCGTCTGCATCCGCGCTGCGCTCATAGCACCGGCAACATAGCCACGAGCCGTGACGGCGCGGGGTTTGATGCTTCCGGGCAGCCGAACGGTGCAAAAGGCAGCCATTCCGCAGGGTGCGGCGGCGACGTAGGCTGGCTGTAAATCCGGAATATATGCAAGAACAAGCGAAAGCGAAAGATGAGCCGGAATCTTGCGCTTCAAGCATTCCATGACGTCGCTCGATAAGAATGTGGAGTTATCATTTGGGAAGAGCTTCACATAAATTCTGCTATTTTTGAATTCAACAGAGGACGAGGCTCCGGTATATCCAAAAACAATATCTTTTATCTCCTGAGAGCCGATGTGGTTGCCGCCGATGAAGTACAAGGCGACGAGCTTGCGCCGCGCCTCGAGGGTGCGCTTCTGGTTCAGAGGGATACCGAGGAAGGTTTCCATCTGCGCCAGCGTATCCGTGTCCATCAGGGATACGAAGTTGTTGTTGACAACAGTGTCCACGCCGTCCTCGATTTCGTCCAGCCCGCCTCCGGCTGCGCGCCAGATAGCGTCCATCTCGAAAACATCCCGGTAGAACACCGGGTAGAATGTTTTCAGCTCCTCGTATGCGCTGGGGAATCCGTTAGGATACAGGGTTGGTTTCACTTACTGTCACCTCCCCCAAAACAAATACCTCCTCTTTTCCGGCCTCGACGTTTGCCGTCTGGCCGTTGAAACGGAGGTTTGCGTAGTCCAGCACTCCCAAGAGGCTGTAAATCGTGTTGCCGACCGTGCTGATGCGCAGGGTGGGCGTTTCGCTGTCGTCCGTGGTGAGGTTGATGCTCTTGATTTGAGCTTTGAGGGCCGTCTGCGCTGCGCTCCTGACGCTGGCGAGGTCTCCTCCCTTTGCAAGTGTCACGGAGAAAGAGATGTTGACCCTTTTCGCCGTGGCGGATGTCGCGGTGAAGTGCGCGCCGATGTTGGCCCGTCCCTCGCCAAGGCCGGTCCCGCCCGGGTCGATGTACTCCTGTACGCGCTGCACAACAGCCTCAGACGCCGGGCCGCCCTCCGTGTCAATGAGAATGCCTTTGACCGTGTTCTCTCCCGCCCAAAGGGGAACAATGCGCGCACGGCCGACGCCGGAGATGCTCTCGCACCACGTTTTGTAATGCTGCTGGTTTCCATTTTCTGCCGGTCCAGCGATTTTCTCCTGTACACGCTTTCGGAGGCTCTCGTCGTCCTCGTCGTCTGCGCCCGGTTCGAGCTCCTCGACGATGGAGCAGGCCGTGAGGCTCCGCTGCGTGTCGGTCGGCACAACAGAGGTTCCGGCCGGAATGTCGTTCGCCTCCGTTCCGGCTTTCTCCGCCTCGATGTAGATGCCGAGGGCGTCATCCTGCGCCAGCACAAAATACTGGCCGCTGCAGAAGAAGCGCGTCCCGAGCTCCGGGAGTTCCCCGTCGTACTTGATGCGGTACTTTGCCGTCGCGGCTGCCTGCCGGTAAACGGCGTATTCCTCCGCCTTGAGCGTCAGGTAATCGCCGGTCGCCGTCACCAGAAACACCATCTCGAACACCTGTTCGAGGTCTGCATAGTATTTGGCGATTTTGAAAGCGATGCCTGCGACAGCATCGTAGAAGATGCTGCCCTGCCGGAGGTCGATTCCGTCCGGCGCGCGGCTCAAAATCTCCTCCAAAACCTTGTCGTAGGTCTGGGCTTCAAACACTCTATATCACCTCCTCGACCTCTGTGGTCCCGTAAATAGTGTCCGCCGTGAAGTGGACGTTGCAGGAATCCTCGTTGAACTCAAACTCAAAGTCATAGACTTTAAGAATCCGGCCGTCGCAGAGGAGTGCATCCTCCACAAGTCTCGGGATTTCCGCCCTGATGAGCTCCTCTGTCGCGTTCTCGTCCGTGACAGTGTCCTTGATTTCGCTGCCGTACTGGTTGTCATAGACGAGGCAGTGGAAACGCGGAGTGAGGAGTGCTTTCAAAATAAACTGGTTGACGGCTTCGAGGCCGTCAACCTTTCCGACGATGCGCCCGGTATCGAGGTCGAGCTTGTAGGTGAGTGACGGCTGCTCTTTCTCCTCCTCGATGCCGGAAATAGGAATGGGAACAAATACTCTGCTCATACGATAGCCCTCTCAAGAGCGTAGTAGCTCTTACCGTCGTTGAAGCGGAGAAGGTAGACAGATTCGCCCGTCTTGAGCGCATTGTAAACGGTCAGCAGGCCGCTCTCGATGGAAAAGGTTTTCAGCGAGTGGATGTGCGCGCTCTCCTTGCTGCTCTCGACCTTGTGATAGTCTCCCACGGGCTTGTCCTTATCGCCCTCAAACGGGCAGCCGACGAGGCCGGTCACTCCTTCGCCTCTGGAATCGAACAACTGGAACTTGTGGCCGTGCGCGCCTCCCACGTGGGTGTTGCTGTCGATTTTGCCGTCCGCGAGGGCGATGTCTACTTTCACTTGATAGTCGGTCAGGTTCCGGGGGACGAGGAGCGCGCTGCCAGAGATTTCGAGCTTTTCGTCGTTCTCTATCTGGATGGTGAGCGGGCTCTCTTTCGTGACCGTGCCGACAACGATGCCGCCGTCTTTCGGCAGAATGGAGAGAAAGAGTTGCTTTAGGCTCGTCGCTTCATCCGGGTTCATGTGCAGCTCCTCCTATCCGATTTGACTGGCGTCCACCCATCCATAGACGGTGCTCTGCTTGTCCGTGTGGATGATGTGGTACGGGTGTTTTGCGTTCTTGCTCTTGGCGATGGCGGTGATTTTCGCCGGTCCCGCTTTCGGGCTGTTGGTCGGAGACGTCGCGGTGGACGCAACGTACTGGGGACCGCCCGAAAATTGGACCTTATCGCCGACGGAGTGCGAGGTCGAACTCTTTTCATCGCTCGCCTTTGCGCTCCGCTCGGTGTCTGTTGCCATGTTCAAGGTAAGGCGCATCGAATGGTAGTTGCCCTTGAATGTGTGGGTATCCTCGTCTACATAGTAGCTGTTCGAGATGCCGAGCGGCCTGATGATGATGCACAGGCCGACGCCAGAAATGACGTTTGCCTGCCCGAGGCCCTCGATTGTCAGCGTTTTGCTGGGGAGCTTCTGCTCTGCGAGCATGGATTCAGCCATGTCCGTGAGGTTTGCCTCCTCGGTGTTGCTGTCGGGCGTGGAAATGTCCTGCATGATGCCGATGGTCTTTTCGAGCTCCGTGTCCGCCTTTTCGGCGAGCACTTTGTCCTCCTTAGACAACAGCTTTATGCGGGTTTTCACCTTCTCGATGCTGCAAGTGTAGTCGTAGCTTATAAGGTTCCGGCCGGTTTCCACCACCCATTGAAGAATGCTGTCTTTCCGCTTTATCAGGCTCAGTTTCCCGTCGGCTGACGTCACATAATGCCTGATGCCGGTGGCCTTAAACGTGAGGCTCAAGGCGTCCAGAATAACATCGCAGGCTGTCGTTTTGGCCTTTGGCAGCTCCGAGATGACGTAGCCGGTGTCGGCCACATCCTTGTACGGAATCTGGAATCGGTCGCAGCAGTCCTTGAAGATTTCGGACGCTTTTTTCTGCTTGTAGCAAAAGCTGTCTTTGTTGTTCGACAGGTAGATACCAACGTCGTAGGCCTTGATGGTCATGGTCTTTTTCGTGCTCTGCCTCTGCTGCATGATGATGCCGCGAAACAGCTCTGCGCCCTCCCAATAAAAAACACAGTGGTTTCCCTTGGTGACATCAATGCCGGAACGGGCGTGTTTCCAGCCGTCATCGTCGATAAGCGATACGGAAAGAGTGCGCGCCGGGGAGCCCTTTCGGCCGCTCCATGTCGCGCTCTCCACCAGCTCGCTCATGTCGTAGGTGGTCTCGCCTTTTGTGACGAGGAATGTAATCTTGCCCATTGCCTCACCTCACGGGAGCTGCAACACCTGTCCGGGATAAATCAAATTCGGGTTTTTGAGCTTATCCTTGTTCAGGGAATAGATTTCGTTGTACCGGCCTCCGTCGCCGAGGGTCGATTTCGAGATGTTGTAGAGGCAGTCTCCGGGCTTGACCGTGTAGGTTTTCGCCTGCACTCGGTTGTCTGTCCGGGTGGAGCCGCCGGAGACGGTCGCGGTTCCGGTCGAGCTGACTTTGACCTGCCGGATTCTGACCTCTCTGTACTCCTTGAGCTTGATTTTGTAGTAGATGCTCCCGGGGTCGCCGCCTTTTCTGTAAGGCTGCAAGCTCTGGATAGCCGCGTAGAAGTTTACGCGCGTTCCGGTCAGGATGAGGTGCACCGGCTTCGCGCTGATTTTCCACTCGAAAAGCCGCTGCATCATCGCATCCGGTGACGACAGCATAAATGGCGTCTGGATGCCCGGAAAATACGCGGCTGGAAAAAAGCTGTCCCACGATACCTCCACGGCCGCCCGGTCCTGCAAAACGAGGATTTCGCCGAGGCCACTGATGGTGACGCTCGTGTTCTTCGTCCCGTGAGTGACGTCGAACTTCGTCGGCAGAACGGGAAAGCGCAGTTTCTCGCGCTCTCCGTTGTGCGTAATCCAGAGCTGCATACTGCTCTCAAAAATCATAGGCAAGGTCTCCTTCCTCGAAGATTTCGCCCTTGATGATGCTCATAAGGACCGGCTTTGCATGGCGCGTCAGAATGTCGAGGACGGATTCCTCATTCATGCCGCCGACGTCGATGGAGCCGCTGCCGTTGATTTCGAGGATAATGCGTTTGACGGTCTCGCCAATGCTGGGCGCGTCCGAGGAGGAGGCCGGGGCCTCCTGCTGCGCGTCGCTGGCGGCCGGGGCAGTCGTGTTGACCGGGGCCTCCTCTGCGGGTGCAGCCTCCTCCGTAGTCTGCGCCTGCACCTCCGGTTCGACGTACTCAATACCGGTGGGCTGTGCATCAGAGCCCTGCCCGTCAGCCGTGAGATAGGAATACTCCTTGACGGCCTCCATACCCTCCGGCAGGTCATTCTCCGGGAGCGGGCTTGCCGTGGGCTCCGGGGCGTTCGTGGCGTTTTCCGCGCTGTTCACGGCTGCGAGGATTCTTTCGGTCTCCTGCGTGGGGAACACCTCGGACCCGCGCGCGCCGATGATAAGCTCGGGGCCTTTCTCACCGGCGATATAGACGTCCTCCTGTGCGGACAGAGTGCCGTTCGCGTGACCGGTAACTGTCGTTGCGGTGGGTGTCGTTGTCGGCGCAGTTTTCAGGTGGGAGGCGGCTGCGTTCGCAACGGCCTCCGCTGCGCTCCCGGCCTCGCCAGTCATGGAGCGGATTGCATCACAGTAGGCCTTGATGGTATCCTGTGCTGCTTTCCGGGCCTCGTCGGTCATCTCCATGTTTTGAACCGTCTTGGACATCCGGGTCTCGATTTCGCCCATCTTCTCGTCGAAGTCGGTCTCCATCTTGGCGACGTTGTCCGCGAAGGTGTCCTTTGCCTTTTCGGTCTCCTCAAACTTGGAGTTAAACTCGGTGACGAACTTGGAGGCTGCTGCGGGCATACCCTCGGTGCTGCCTCCCAGTTTCTCGATGTTCTGAATAATGGCGTTGATGTAGCCCGCGCTTTCCTCGCTGCCGTCGCTCAACGACTTAATCAGGCCGTCATCGAGGCCGTATTCTGCGGCCTTTTTGAGGTTTTCAGAGTAGAGGTTGAGGTAGTCCGTCTGGCTCTGCATGGCCTTTTCCATGTCGCTGATGGACAGCTCAGACGAGGTTTTCATCGTGTCAAACAGACCGATTTGCCCCTCGATGCTCGTCCGGGCCGATTCATACGCCTTGTCATAGGCCGCCGTGAGGTTATCGAGCTCTGTCTGTGCCGTGCTGACGGCCGCGCTGACGGCCTCCTCATAGCTGACGGTCTGGTTCTGCGAATCCTCGACTGCCTGCGCGACGCCGCGCCACTCGCCCTCAATGTCGGAGAGGGTCTGCTGGTTCTCGTCGTAGGCAGATTGCAGCTCCTCGAGGGATTTCTTGTACTCGTCGATGTCAGAAGTCCACGCCACCCACGGACTGTCCTCCATCCAAAAGCCGCTGCCGCTGACCCAGTCGCCGGTGACGTCGTCCTGCCTCATGCCGCGCCGCTGACGCTCCGCGTCGAGGTTGGCCTCCGCCTCCGCGATTTGCTGTTCGAGGCTGCTCTGCTCTTTCAGCAGGTCAACATAGGTCTGCTGCTGCTCGGCCTTATACTCCGAATCAGCCTGCGCTTTTGCGGCTTTCTTGATAGCCTCGACGGTCGCGTCCACGCTCTCAGTCACGCCGTCGTAGGTCAGGCCGAGACCCGGGACGTCGGCGTTGAGCTGGTCGATGATGGCTTTCATCTCCGTGTAGCTCGCGGTGGTCTGCGTGTTCTGCGAGGCCAGCTCCCCGAGCCGCTGGGTCAGAGCCAGTGTGCCGAGCTCTTGGTCCTTGATGCTCGAGGTGGAGCTGTTGTAGGTGTCCATGACCTTGTTGTGGCTCTCGACGAGGCCGTCGCACAAACTCCTTGACGGTCTGCCGGTTGGCTTCAAACTCGTCGTTGAGCTGGTCGAGCTGGTAACGCAGGCTGTTGGCCGCGTCGGAGTTCTCGCCGTACTGCTCACAGGCTGCATTGTACTGGTCGTTCAGCCTCTGCAGCTCGTCGTACTGGTCACGGCAGGTGGCCGTCATGCCCTCGTACTCGTCGCTCTGCGTAATCAGCACTCCGGTCAGGGTAACGGCCGCTGCTGTAACAGCAACGATGCCTGCTGCCGCGAGGACGTAAGGGTTAGCCGCCAGCGTCGCGGTGAATGCCTCCGTCACGAACTTCGCAGCCGTGGTTGCGAGGTTGTAGGCAGCCAGCGCGCCCGTGAATCCGCCCACACCGACCGCAATGGCAGAAATGGCCGCCACGACGGCCGGGTGCTCGTCCACAAAATCACTCATGCCCGCAAATACGTTGGTGAATCCTTCGTATACCTGCGTGAGCGCGGGGTTGAGCACATCGCCGACAGAGATTTTCAGGTTGTTGAACGCATTCTCCATCCGCTGCTTGCTCTTGTCGGTCGTGTCCGCCATCGTGGAGTATGCCTTTTCGGTTGCTCCTGCGCTGGTACGCATGGATTCGAGCACACTGTTGTACTTGTCTGCTCCTGCGTTGAACAGGGACAGTGCGCCGATACCGGCCTCCGTGGAGTTCCACAGGGCGTTGAACGCTGTGCTGTCTCCATCTACCGCGTTGCCCAGCATAGCCATAACATCGCCGAGCGAGTAGCCCTGCTCCATGAGCTGCGCAAAGGTCTTGCCGGTGGAGTTCAGCAGGACCTCAGAAACGCCGCTGCCGGTGTCGCCGAGCTCATTCAGCATCGACTTGAGATAGGTGCCGGATTCTGCGGTAGCGATACCGTTGGCGGTTAGGACAGCGTAAGCCGAGCTAAGATTGTCCATCTGGACGTTGTACGCAGACGCCAGAGGAATGACCTTGCCGACGCTCTGCGCCAGTTGGTCCACGCTCGTTTTGCCGAGGTTCTGGGTGGTGATAAGGTAGTCGGAAAGCTGCGTTGCATCCGACGCCGCGAGGCCGTAGGCATTGATGGCCGTTGTCAGAACGTCAACAGCCGTGGTCGCCGACGTAAAGCCGCCGACGGCCAGCTTGGTCGCGGTTCCCGCAAAGGCCGCAGCGTCCGCCGTGTTGACGCTGGCAGAGATGGCCTGATAGGTCGCCTCCGCCATGTCGCTGGCCGCC
>OGPQ01001548.1_pt1 | contig 15410 bp, 14 predicted proteins | sample 1552971 | NCBI WGS metagenome assembly OGPQ01 (sample SAMEA2580232, study PRJEB22360) | human gut metagenome | biome: human gut; feature: human-associated habitat; material: faeces | place: Denmark | collected 2008/2010 | reverse complement strand
CCCTTTACTTTCCAATAGCTCACTCCATCAAGTAATATCGCTGCATATGCACCATTTCCATCAATTAACGGTGCTTCTCCATCCCCATATGTTCCAATCTGTGCAAATTGAAAACGATCTCCAGCCCCGTGTGGGCAAAGCATTCCTTTCCACTCACAACCACATTTTAAAAGCAACTTATCTCCAGCCCCAAATAAAATCTGATTCGCAGCTTCAAGACTTTTCAGCGCTGCATCCGGCGTAATTCCACTGTTTTCATCATTTCCATTCACAGCATCTAAATAAAAGATTCTTCCCATGGTTCGTCTCCTTTTTCTTTTCTTAGCTTTCACATCAACTTTTCCGACCCAACAGTTTGCTTAGCTTATCAGCTGGTACACTTGGGTACAGCTCCATGATTCGATTAACAATTCTTTTTCCTGATTCAACTGGGTCTTCACGATACGCAGATGTCACATACTCATATCCAAATACATGCTCCAAAGTCGAATAGACTGCAATCGCCCAACCATATTTCTCACCTTTTTTATTTTTACGCTGGCGAAAATCTCGAACGCACAAATACATCTGCATCTGTAAGTCTGTGATTGTACCCTCAAAGCCCTTTTCACCATCTTTTCCAAATCCAGCCTTTTGTTTCACTTCTGACGAATAATATTCTGCATTTGCATTCTCTTGTGCAAACAAATCCATTATTTTCTTTTGACGTCTGGAAGCTTTTTCATCGTCCCAAAGGGCATCGAAATCATACCCATCTCTTCGATAATTCACAAAACATGGCAACCATTCTTTAGAAATAAATCCAGCTTTCTTATCAAAAAATTTTCCATAAGCAACATTTCCACTACGGGCAATAATCGCTCTCCACTCCCAAGGATCGACTTCTGGATTCTTTGACCACCAATATTCTGAAGCAGTTCGTTCTTCCAACGAAAGGCCCGGAATTTCATTCTTAAATAATGGTAAAAATCCTACTTTGTTTATATACGCAATTGCTTCATCAACGGTATGGATGCATTCTGGATTATTCCAATCTATACCGTCCATAATCCACTTATCGTTCTCATTTTTCATTGCTAACCTCCAAACAAATATTCTGCTATAATTATATCCTATGCAATGAATTTAATCAATTTAAATTTCGTTTTGTTTTTCGTCTCAGCAAAGAAATAGAAAAAAATAGCCACTAGAACCAGATAAAAAATCGTTTTCCCTGATCCTAATGGCTATGATATTATTTTTTATTCATTTAGTTGTTCCCAACTATCAATTTCACCAGTATAGATTTTTCTGAGTTGTTCAAGCGTAATTGTCTCTAATGGATTTTCTTCATTAACAACTACCGCAATACCTTCTTTTGCTATTGTTTCATAGTCAAGGAGTTCTTTTTCATAATCTTTCAATTCTCTCGATGACATTGCAATTTCTACATTACGTTTTATTACAGAATCAATTCCCTTTGAAGAATCAGATTCCTCAATTACAATCTCTGCTTCTGGATTCTGCTGCATATATTCTTCTGCTATTACCTCCATAAGCGGTGCTATTGAAGTCGAACCATCTACCATTATTGTTCCCTTTGGTCTCAATGAAACAAATGTGCTTGCCTTTCCAACTGCCACATACTGTTTTTCTACAGTTTCCTGTCCCTTTCCTCTGATAAACCTTAGAAATTCCTGTTCAAGCTCATTATCATTTTCATAATAAGCAATGTAAAAAGAACGTGACAATGGGTATGTTCCTTTTTGTACGGTTTCGGCATTCAATGTCTTGCCATCTATCTGCAATGCTTTTACTCCCTGTGCATCATCAAGTGCACCCATTGAAACATATCCAATTGCATTTTTCTCTTGTGCAACCGTCTCAAGTACCAAGCTTGCCGAGTCTGCAGTTTCAGCATCTGTTCTTGTTAAATCTGATGCACCAGTTTCTTTATTTTTTTCATCAAAGCCTGTAAGCTGCGAAAACGTGCTTCGTGTACCTGATCCATCCTCTCTTGTAATTACCATTACATTTCCTAATTTATCAAGACCAGATATCTGCTCTTTTAATATGCTTTCATGTGTTCTAACTGAACGGCAGCCACAGATTGCTGTCAAAACTATGATACCTAACATTACTTTTCTGTTTTTCATTTGCTTCATTCCTGTCTCCTTTTTTATCATTATCTCGGAGTTTATCAGGATTTTGTCAAATTCACTACACTCTTTTTGTCAAATTTGTGTAAAACTTGGTTTTCTCATAGCCACCAAAAAATACGAAAAAAGCGTTTTCTCTTTTTCACGTTTCTGATTACTTCTATTCTGAAATTATAGTGGCACATAATCTGACACTGGCTTCATTGAAATATGTTCGAAATAATTCCTTTAATTCCATCCATAATGCAGGATACGCATTATTGCCACAATATCTTTTTTCACGATTCTCTGTTAGCTTTATCCATACTCCCCATTGTTCACCATCAAGAATATCTGGATTATTATATTTTTCTTCCCATTCATGAATATATAACGTTTCATATAACTGGTCAATTATCATGAACCATTCATTTTCCGACATCGTACGTTGAAAAACAGGTTCTTTACGATGTCCAGCATAAACGCTTACCATGATGGAGTCTATTCTTTTTTCCATAAATACCTCTGGATAGCCTTCAAAATAACCGCCGTCATAGAAACTGATTGATACAATTATATCGCGGTACTTTTCCGTTTCGTTTTTACAAACAAAAACAGGTGGTGTTCCAAAATCTTTTTTACAATCAAAGCAATGAAACTCGGGTTCTATCCCACATACACAACAGCCTCCCAGATAAAGTTTCTTTTCATCAAGAGCTTGCTTTGTTTCTTCATTTAATATAGGATATCCGTATAAAATAGGTGCAGTTTTTGAACTGCCACAATGTGGACATTTTTTATTCATTTCATTTTTCCTTTCATTCTTCTCTTGATATACCAAAATGCGCCTCAACAATCTCATCTAACTGCTTCGCAATTTCTGTAAATGGCAAATTCAGATCCAACTTGCCGCCTTTTTACAAAACTGATAAAAAATGCCATTCTTCTAGCCAATGATGATGAACCAGAATTATAAAAGTTCTTATCCTCACCATATTTCATTGCCAGTTGAGTACAGGTGACCTGTCCACCATAATCAAGCATTCGCTTCATAATCGCAAGACTACTATCCGTAAACACTTCTTGTATTCGGCAACGACCTATTTCAGTCGAACCTTGTTAAACATTTTATCCTCCTTCGTTACTTGCTATCTTCTTTCTGAATATGCCTTTTTGCCTTCGTATCCAAAGTTACCAGATCAATTCGTGCAAGTTCCTGCAAATGCATCAAGCCTCTGCACGAATTTCATAATTGATCATATATTTCATAATTGATCATATTTGTCACTTTTTCCCTTTGCTTTATCGACCGGATACTTTACTTCATTTTGAGTCATTTTCATATTAATAATCTCATCTGCATCCAAGCCAAGCTTATCCAACAAATTTTGGCAATAGACCATTACGTCTGCAAGCTCCTCTTTAACGTGCTGCAAATCATATTCTTCATCGGACCATTGAAAACACTCCAATAACTCTGCAGCTTCAATTACAATTGATTTCGCTAAATTCGCTGGCGAATGGAATTGATCCCACTCACGATCTTCAGTGAACTTTCGAATTCTTTCTATTGTATCTTTTGTCATCTTACATTTTCCTCCGTGTTCATTTCGTTTTTATCATCTATTCAAAATAAATTTTACAATTAGCCAAGCTTTCTTTCAAACGTATATATGCCTCATACGTAGGCGTCGTTCCCTCAAGGAAACCACTTTGATAAGCATAACTTCTTTTAATATCATTACGAGTCAAAATATAACTTAAATTCTCTACTGTAATTCCACTACAATTCCTTACAATGTATATTCCGTCATTTCGGTCATACTCATCTAACAGCTCTGGATAATGTGTTGTAAAAATCAAGATCCCCCCATTTTTGTTAAAGCGGCTGTCCATAAAGAAACGAACCAAAGTCGTCACTATTTCTTTATTGAAATGATTTTCAATCTCATCCACCAGAAGATATCCACCTGATTGAAGTACTTCTTTTACCATTGAAAATGTAATAATAAAGGCACATGCTGAATGAAGAATCAACGATCTCTGTATTTGCAACCTTCCAGATGATCATTTACCATCCCTATGGATTGTAAGAATGAATAGGTAATCACAGGGCCTACAAAAGCAATTCCTTTTTTCTTCATGTCAAGAGCCATCTTACGAGACACATCTGAAACTGTCGGTATCTGCTCTACCATCTTCCAATGACCATCTATGACATTATTCCCAGTAAAATGCCACAAGTACGCGTCAAATGATCCGTATTGAGCTTGAATTTTTTTTACTGCCTGTGCATTCTTGCGCACACTGAATATCTTACTGCGATTGCGTATGATTCCTGAATCCAGCATAAGATTCTCAAGTTCCTCATCTGTCATTTCACTGCATGCATTGATTTGAAAATCATGGAATGCAGCACGATAATTTGCTCTCTTATGCAAAATTGTTTTCCACGATAAACCTACACTTGCTCCTTCAAGACAAAGCATCTCAAACTGAAAATTGTCATCATGATTTACTTTGCACCACTCATTGTCGTGATATTCCTCCAATATCGGATCGCCCTCATACCACGCGCGACATCTATTTTTTTCTCTTTCCATATATACTACTATATGTCCTCTCTCATTATTTGCTATTATGACTATTATAAAACAGCTACTATAGAGACTCTTATCAAAGCATCAACCTGATTTTCTCTATCAATGCTTTATCCGCTGGAAGCCAATCCACACTATCAAGAGATTCCTTCGTCAGCCACCTTGCCGCTTCGTGTTCTTTTAGCTCAAGTTTGCCGCTTACGATTTCACACCAAAAGCAATCCATTGACAAATGAAAATTCGGGTAATCGTATTCAATCGTATCAATGCGTTCCTTCACCGATATCTCAGTATCGAGTTCTTCCTGTATTTCTCTTTTTAATGCCGCCTCGGGTGTTTCCCCGGTTTCTATCTTTCCACCAGGGAATTCCCATCCATCTTTCCATTCACCGTAGCCGCGCTGCGTGGCAAGGATCTTTCCGTTCTGACGAATGACAGCTGCTACTACTCTTATTGTCTTCATGTTTTTTTCATTTCCTTTTTTAACATATTCTTCATTTTTATTTATAGTCTAGTCTTGTCACCACACACAATTCATTTTACCATGCAGATAAACTTTTCACATAGCTTCATTTTGTATATTTCTATGGTAATCATTAATATCGAATTTCATCCTATAAGCACCTCCTTACCTCAATATCAATATTACTTTTCTATTCTAAGCGTTGTAAAATATCTGTTAAATTTTCTATAAACCATTGATACTGTAACTTTTGAATTTTATCCAGTTCATCTTCAGATTGTTTCTTAATTTCTTGTAAAAGTTCCTCTATCGCTGAATAATCATCCATAACAAATTGTTTTATATTTACAACTCGATATAACTCTACAAAAGCCCCCCGAATATCATCTTTTTGTTCTGGCGAACTTTTTGCAAACATACTTGCAAGCCGCGAAATATCTAATTTTTTCGCAAAGCAGCCTTGTTTATAGAATAAATCCACATTTTTAGAAACATATGAGTAAAAGTTCCTTGCATGCTCTGGTAAATACTCAAATTCTGGTATACTTTGCATATTTTTTTTCAAAGCATTTTCCATTTGTTTTCTAAGTTCTTCATATTCTTTTCGAGCAGACTTATTTTCTTCCCCAGGTATAATTCTAAAAATATATTCTAATTTTAATTTATCTCCCCGTCCCTCCAAATTACTAACCAATCGTTTCTTCGCTTCTTCTATATCAAATTCCAAAGCATCCTTCACCATTATTAAATACACAGCAATTGCCCCATAATCATAGAAAGAAATATCACTTATATTTTCCAATCTCCTAGTAATAGATTGAACTGCATTTTTAACATCTTCCTCATAATGCCTATAATAAGTAGATAAAACTAACAGATCTGGATCATTATTACTTTCATCATATAATTTTTTTTGCTGAAAAGCCTCATTTGCCGCAGGTATTTTTTTAATATCCAAGCTTTGCCACATAATATACTCATAGCAAAATTTAAAAAGTGGTGCTCTTTCATTACCTAAATTAACAGAATAATTTTCTTCTCCATCCCAATGCATAATTTTTCCCGATTTCAAACGAAGTGAAAAAATAATAATGCCATAAAATATGCATTGAATGAAATCATCATCATAACTTTCAGGCAATTTTTCAAAAATATCCACAGTCTTTTGACATGCAAAAATAAACGAGCGCAAATTATTACTCTTATAAATTCCTAATAATTGGCAAATATCTTGTACATGACTTTCATCTGCAAATTTACTTAAAATTGAATCCTCATAATTTAAAATAATGGACTTCACAGCTGACTTAAAATCTCCTTTAAATTGCAAAGTATCTCCTATAGTTTTTTCTTTTACAGCAAAGTATTTTTGTGTTTTTTCCGTATAAGTTCTAATTCTTGATCTATCAACGTCCAAAGAGTCCTCTGCAGTCTTTTTTTCACTCAAAGCGCCATTATCATTTGATGCATATTCAATAAGTTCTTTTTCATTTACAACCAACAATACTTTAATTCTATCCTGTTCAACTAAGCTATTAACATACCCCAGCAATTCCAATATATTTATCTGAGTGCGTTCTATATCTTCTATAATAATTAGTTTTCCTGACAAATTAACGGACTCATAAATCTTCTGCATGTCTTTTTCTGAACAACTCAAATCAATTCCCAAATAACTTGTAATACCTTTCCAAACTGTTTTTGCCATCATTTTACCAGTCGCAGTAATCTCATTTTGAGATTGTAATTTTTTTGCTCTTAACTCCAGATAAATACTTTTACTAATCTCAGCAACATTATTCATTCCATATAATGATATTACTACGCACTGAACATTTTTCTTTGTTTGAAGAAACGGAACAAGTTCATGTTGAATATAATGACTTTTTCCTATTCCCCAGTCGCCAGAAAGCATAATTGCATTTTTGGTCTTATCTTTTTCAATATAGTGTTCAATATATTGCGTTATTTTATTATTTGTCATTTTCTTACCTCTCACTCCATTTTATTTTATAATAATTCTAATCTTCTTTATTCCCTTCTACTGCCTTTTTCACAAAATACATCCACTCATCGGATAGCTCTGGATAAACTACTTGCTTTCTTGAAATTCGTGTTCTTTTTATCGGTAAAGTGTCCCCCATAATACGTCCTCCTCCAATTTGTTTTAATTCTATTTAACCTCTATTACGTATAAAATCATTATATTGATTTTGACATTCTTAGTCAACTGTTTAACAGACGAAGATTGATATATACTGTATACACTAATAAAGTGATCAAAAAAGAGACAGCCAAATTTTCCGCTTCTCTATTGTAAAATTTCTTGATAATGTATTACGCTATATTGGAGTATAGAAAAAACAGGCGACATACAAAACTTTGTACATCACCCGTTCACTTATAATTTTATTCTGCTGTTTTTACACAAACATCTGCTGCAACAGACCTTTTTTCAATTCTTCCCATGCAGCTAATGTTGCTTTCTGCTTCTCGATTACATCATCTAATGCTGAAAGGCAATCAGCAATTTTTTGTTGTTCTGCGAGACAAGGAAATTGCAATTCTCTATGTTCCATAGCATTTTTTGTAATGTGAACCATTGTTCCGCCTGTTCTTTGAGACTTAATTTTTTCCACATCATATAACAAATAATAATTTAAAAATATTTTAGAAATTATATTTTCATCAAATTTTAATTTCCAAATATGATAATGATAAATACATTTTTCACCATAATAAATTCTTGGTCCAAATGTAGCACTCCATGCATAAATGAGATCTCCATTTTCTATGTATTTATCATTATCTAATTCTAAATCGGAATAGTAATAACTATCATTCGTAAATAAGTTTCCAACTCGCAACACCAAATATTTTCCTGAATTAAGTAATTCATCCTGCTTATATGCTCTACCATTAATAAATTGTACATCATCACCAAGCTTCTTTTCTTCCCAATCTGGAAACTCACTTCCATCGTCTACTTTGAATCTTACTTCTTGACTGAATAGTTTCTGCATCACACCCTTTTTTAGCCTTTCCAATTTTTCAAGCTTACGCTGATGAAGGGTGATAAGGTAGTCGAGATTTCTAAAGTAGTCACCAAGTTTATGTTGTTCTTCACTATCTGTAGGAATCATCATTCGCCATTTTTCTAATTTCGATGTGCTAATAAATGGTTGGTCAGACCCAACTGCCTCTATCAATGTATGTTTTAATATTTCTTGTGATAAAAGAACATACGTAAAATTTATATCATAATCCTCTTTGTATACTATCTTTCCGGCTCTTTGATACAACAAAGAACCATTGTATTTATTTGGTATCTTCGCAATTTTAAGATTTCCATTTGTGATTGGTCGATTTAATCCAACAACAATATCTCCCTCCTTTAAAACAAAATCAGGATATTGTTGAACAAATGTTTTTGGCAAATGTTTTAAATTATCATCATTTATTATTCCATGTTGAATAGACTCTCCATTTATTAAATCGGTTCCATCATCACAATAGTCACTCATTTTGAATGCATAACCAGAACTAATCCTATAGCAATCTGAGAACTTACGCTGTTCCCAATCATCCGTAAATTCTGGAAATCTTAACTTAGGTACTCTTTTCATTTTTGTTTTTTTCATCATTTGCCACCTCGAATTTCCGGGAAATGAAGTCCTAACTGATCAAAGTACCCTTTTAAGATTTCCTCGGTCTGAAGGATTTCTCTGTCACAATCCTCAATTTCTTTTACTACAGCATCTAAATCCACTGGTTCTTCTTCCTCGAATGTGTCAACATATCTCGGAATATTCAGATTATAGCCATTCTCGATAATCTCACTCATCTCTGCCACATGAGCAAATTTATCTATATCCACACGATTTACATACGCATCTACAATCTTATCAATATGCTCTTGCTCTAAGATATTCTGATTTTTTCCTGCTTTGAAGTCTTTGGAAGCATCAATAAATAAAATATTACCTGAATTACCGTTTCTATTGCTTTTCAATATCAATACACACACTGGAATTCCTGTACCATGAAACAAATTTGCAGGTAATCCGATAACGGCATCCAAGCGATTCAGATCTTTTATAATGTATTTTCTAATTGTCTCTTCTGCACCACCACGGAATAATACACCGTGTGGTAACAATACAGCTACACGACCATCGGAATCATCCATATGATAAATCATATGCTCAACGAAGGCGAGATCAGCAGCGGACTTTGGAGCCAACTTTCCAGCTCCACTATATCGTGGATCGTCTTCAAATTTTTTATCAGCAGACCACTTCAAACTATACGGTGGATTGCAAACCTGTACGGTCAATTTCAAATCATCACCATACTTATCATCTTTTAGTGTATCACCTTTATAGATATCAAAATTTTGCCAGTCTACACCATGCATAATCATATTCATTCTTGATAAGTTGTATGTTGTAGCGTTCAGCTCCTGTCCGTAGAAATGGCCAACTTTATGTGTAGTCAAATGCTTCTGAACTTCCAACAACATAGATGCAGATCCGCAGGTGCAATCACCGACAGTCTTTGCTTCGTCCAGTCCAAGGGATGCAAGTGTCGCACAAAGTCTACTCGGTCCAGCAGGTGTAAAGAACTCTCCACCTTTCTTTCCAGCATCAGAAGCAAACAGACCAATTAAAATCATATACGCTGTTCCCAACACATCAAACTGAGAATCCTGCAAATCAAAATCAATATCTGATACCTTGACCATAACGCGACCAATCATATCGGTACGATCTGCTACTGTCTCACCAAGACGTGCATCCTGTAGACGCATATCATTAAATAATCCATCAAATGCTTTGTTAGATTCATAACCCATTGTAGAACCTACAAGGTCATTGATTGCTTTTTCAAAATCTTCCACACTAAATTTATCTGCATCATTATCAAATTTGGTAATCTTACGAATTAAATTACGGAACAAATTTTCCGGCTTAATGACATATCCCAGTTTGGATAACGACCATTCTTCTACGACAGGTCTGTACTCGTCATCTTTAAACGCTTCTTCATATGTTACTCCATCATTTTTAAGGATTTCTGCCATGTACATTTCTGTACGCTCTGACAGATAACGATAGAATATTACTCCCAAAATATAATTTTTGAACTCACTAGCATCCATTTGTCCTCGTAACTCATTGGCAATTGCCCAGAGCTTCTGAGAAAGCTCATTGGCCTGTGCCTGATATGTATTTGTACTTACCATAATTATTCTCCCTCTGCTTTATATTTGTTATAGGTATCTTCCACAAATGACTTCACTAATTTTGTCAGCTTCGTCATTTTCAAAAGCCCTATCTTATATGCTGTCAGCCTCTTACGAATATCATCATCTGAAATCGTGTTGTGGAACACATATTCCGTAAATAACTCTGATACAATGCTATAATCAATCTTATTACTGAATGCAAATTCTTCCATATCAGCCTTCATCTGTTCTTTCTCAAACTGTGTAAATGCTTCCATTATATCTGCATCCTCTGGCAAATCATAAAATCTGGTCAAAATGAATTGTCTCATGACCTCTTTCTTTAATCGTAAAGATTCATTGTCAGAACGCTCCATCTCACGCAAAATTAAATCAACATCCTGCTGCTTTTCTTCCTCTGACTTGTCGCGCGTATTCGCATTTTTCAGCAAATTTAAGATGTATACAACATTAATACGGTCTGTTCGAACAAGTTCAATATCAAAATCCACATCTACCGGCACAGGTACTTTCGGATTTGGATTATGTGTCTGATCCCTGTAATACAGATACCAGCTTTTAAATCCTTCATATTCATTTTCATCCATCACAACCGCAAGATCATCCCAGTCAAACTTAGAAAATGTCTTCAATGTTGCAAGAGTCTTTGCCATGGAACGAAACGCAATAATAAACATACGAATTTCATCTTCTGATTTGAGCTGACCAGCTGCATCTACATCTACTGTAATCTTCCGCAGTATTGGTTCCTGATTTATCCACTGATTCACATAATACTCATAATTTTCAAGCAGATATTCATTTGGATCTCCATCCCCTGAGAACAGAGTCAGAGCATCATCCTGCCACTGCTTGATATTTCTGTACGATACAATCTGTCCAAACTGTTTTGTCACTTTATCTACACGATTTGTACGACTATATGCCTGCACAAGTGAATGCCAAATAAGATTCTTATCCAAATACAGTGTATTTAATGGCTTTGCATCAAATCCAGTCAGAAACATATTAACTACCAATAGAATATCAACCTGGGGTAAATCCTTTTGTTTTAATCTCTTTGCAATATCTTTTCTATATGCATCAAATGTATCAATCATAAATGCTGTACCATATAAAGCATTATAATCTCGCATACAGCGATCAAGAAGCTCCTGTGAATGTTCATCTGCACCATCGTCCATATCTTCATTTGCCTCATAAGAAAAGATTGCTGCAACTTTTAATCTTTTATCTGTAGGAGCTTCATCATTCAATTTCTTGAACGCATCATAATACTTGCCAAGCGTCTGGATCTTATCTACTGCAAACAATGCTGTATAAATATCCTTGCCCTGTGGATGCACATGCTGCTCATGATGCTCAAAAATATGTTTTGCAATGCTGGCAATACGTTCATCATCATGATACAGCGGTTCCATATCAATCTTATGACGCTTACAATATTCTGGATCGTCCAGCGGTTCTGGGTCAATACCCTTAGCAAGATTTCTTGCAAAGATGGTGCGCTGGTACTCTACGGAAAATCGAAGCACGTTACCGTCTGCAATCGCATCTTTAATCATGTATCTATGTAAGCATGAATCTAACTTATCTCCTGCATAGAACACATCCGCCGTAGTGCGACCATCCGCACCCTTGTTTTTCTCAAAAATAGGTGTTCCAGTAAATCCGATATAATTTGCTCTTTCAAAATGCTTTTTTATCTGGCCATGCATTTTTCCAAACTGAGAGCGATGGCATTCATCAATGATAAATACAACCTTTTTATTCTTATATGCATCCATTACAGCTGCATATTTCGGATTCTTGACAGCATTTGCCATCTTCTGAATCGTTGTAACAATCATCTTTTTCTCAGATGATTTCAGCATACCGATAAGTACAGCTGTACTATCTGTATTATCCACACAGTCTTTCTCAAAACTATTATATTCATCAACGGTCTGATCATCCAGATCTTTACGATCAATTAGAAATACGACCAAATCTACCATTGATTCATCACGCAAAAGCTGAGCCAGTTTGAATGATGTCAACGTCTTTCCTGAACCTGTACAGGCAAATACATAGCCATCCTGATTTACCTCTAATACACGCTTCTTTGCCGCCTTTACAGCATAAATCTGATATGGTCTCATAACCATCAATACGGGTTCTGTGGTCTTAATGACCATATACTTATCCATGATTTCTGTAATGGCAGATTTGCGGAAAAATTCACCTGTAAAGGTATTTAAATCGTTAATACGGGTATTCTTTTCATCTGTCCAGAAAAACACAAGAGATTTCAAGATTGGACTATACTGTCCATCTATCATTTCATTTTCGTTACAGAAATACTTCGTCTGTACCGAATTGCTAACCACAAACAACTGCAAATATCTGAAAATACCTTTGAAACTGAATTTACGATACCTGTTAATCTGGTTAATTGCCTCATTGATTTCCACACCTGGACGTTTCAATTCAATCTGCACAAGCGGTAAACCATTGATAAGAATTGTTACATCATAACGATTTTTATACACGACATCTGCTTTATGTGCTTTATCCATTGTGACCTGATGTGTCACCTGATAAATATTTCTATCTATATCGCCTGAGAAAAAATCAATGTACACGGATTCTCCATTATCCAATTGTAACACGTATTTATCTCTTAATATCTTTGCAGATTCGTACACAGAATGATTATCGACATGGATCATAATGCGATTGAACTCAGCATCTGAAAATGATGCAGCATGCTGTTTCTCTTCCAATTTCTTTGCATTGAACTTTGCGAGCTGTTCGCGAAAATTATCAAGCACATCATCATAGTTGTCGAGCTTTATGAACTTGTAACCGATGCTCTCTAATCGCTCAATAAAAAGACTTTCTACTTCATATTCTGACATCACCCTGCTCATTTGCTTTCTCCTTCGTATTCCATTTGCTAATGATTAAATCTAAAATTTCAAGAATAATTTTGTACATGATTTTAATACAATACTCCGTATTTTTCCATAAAATCACTACTTCATCAAGTATACAATTTTAAAATTGAATTTGCAATATAATTTGCTTACTCAAAGGAAGAATTTTGTCGAATTTTGGCTTGTTTTAGTTTGTTCTTTCGTTCATTTTGTTTTAAAATGAAATGGAAAAGCGGCCCCTGCTCTCGCAGCTGCCGCTTCTTACTTTCTTATATTGCCTGCCCTATTTATTTCATCCTCCCTATTATCTGTCCCCCATTCTCTTTCAGCCACTTGACCTGCTCCTTATAGTTAGGAATCACCTTCTCTACCTCTGCCCAAAATGCCCCTGAATGATTCATTTCTTTTCTATGGCATAGCTCATGCACGACAACATAATCAATCACTTCTGGCGATGTCAGCATTAGTAAGCAATTAAAATTAAGATTTCCTTTGCCGCTGCAGCTTCCCCATCTTGTCTTCTGATTTCGAATTGTTATTCTTCCGTATGTAACTCCAATCTGCTTTGCATAATAGCTTACTCTTTTCGGAATGTGCTGCAAGGCTTTGTCTGCAAGTTTTTTAATCTCCTCATTTGTCAAATACTCACTTTCCACAGACTCGCCTTGTGTTTCCTTCTTCTTTTCTTCCTGCTCTCTGATTTTCTCGATATGCTTTTGTATCCAGCCTTCTTTCTCTCTTAAAATACACTCAATATCGCTTTGAGGCGCATACATTGGTGCTCGCACTGTCACTGATAAATCTGGATTAATCTGGATTGCTAGCGTCTTTCTGTTTGAGCGTATTATTTTAACATTCATGGCGAATCTCCTGCTTTTTCTTTCATCTTCTTTTCGTCTTGCTTCTATTAAATTTCCCATCTTATTTGAAAGATCAATTAGATATTTCCAAGATGAACTCAAGATGATTCCATTATACAAGAAAGGCGCTTCAATTTCCAGATCAAATCACTATTTTATCCGTAAACTATAACTTCTTTCTCCCCCTCTTCTTATAGTCCTCGTCTATTCGTTTCTTCCAGTCTGACTTTAACGGTGCACTGCATCTTACAAAACAAATTGCATCACTGACTACTTCGTAGTTTAATGCTGTTCCCTCGCTGTCGCAATTATAGTTAACTGCACGGTCTGCTCCTATGCCAAAGTGACTTGCTGTTTCTACTGCATCAATATTTGCTCCCAGGAAAAGAAATTCCCAACCATACTTTACCTTCTGGCGCTCGATCATCTTCTTGACTTTTTCGCTACTGTAATACCGGCTGGCATTCTCCATTCCGTCTGTCGTGATTACAAACATAGTGTGTTCTGGTACATCTTCTTTGCGTGCATACTTGTGAACATTTCCAATATGATGAATTGCTCCGCCAATTGCATCTAATAACGCTGTTGTTCCTCGTACCGTATAGTCATGTTCTGTCATTGGCTGAATATCCTTCACATTTACGCGATCATGCAAGACCTCGCTCACATTGTCAAATAAAACCGTTGAGATCAATGCTTCGCCCTCTGCCTGTTTCTGCTTTCTAATCATTGAATTAAATCCACCAATGGTATCACTCTCTAATCCACTCATGGAACCGCTGCGGTCAATAATAAAAACAAGTTCTGTCAAATCCTTTCTCATGCGCCTGTCCTCCCAATTCTCTCGCCACTTAGGCGTATTTTAATTACCATATAAAAATGGCTGCTTGGTTTTTCACCTCACAGCCACATGATAACATTTTCTTTTATTGGAATGGTCGCATGAGAAGCGACATTTTCAAATTTGATATTACTACCTAATGTATTTATTATCCTCCAATGAGGCTTTGGTCAAAGGCAAACAATGCCTCATTAATCTCACAGACATTATAGTTGCCCTGTTCAACAAAATACTCTACAGTGATACTCCCACGCGCGTTCTTGCGAACGGGAGGGGCTTCTTGAGACATGGTAGAACGCCTCAAAGGACCATCACAAGCCCTCTACACCCTGTTACGAGCTTACCTTTAAGCCGTCTTTTTTG
>OGPQ01001540.1_pt1 | contig 15499 bp, 11 predicted proteins | sample 1552971 | NCBI WGS metagenome assembly OGPQ01 (sample SAMEA2580232, study PRJEB22360) | human gut metagenome | biome: human gut; feature: human-associated habitat; material: faeces | place: Denmark | collected 2008/2010 | reverse complement strand
CTTCTCTAACTTCTTTAAATTCTTTAACTTCCCCATTTGCGAAAGTTGAGTATAGTATAAGAGTAAGATTTCTCCAGTATTAAGCGACCGTTTCTTAGGGTTGTAAGGCTGATAATACAAGTATAGCCTTTGTAACTATCAGTTCTCCATATGGGTGCTGATAGTTACAAAGGCTCTTCCAACTGCCAAAAGACATGAAAGTTGATGGGCTACGATTTCATTCTTCTTCCCAAAACAATGGGGAAGACTCTTTTTACAATCAATATCAGAGGATAAAAAGCAACCAGGACTATTACTGCGCTTAATGCCATGAGAGCATCACTGGTAATGGCATCGAAATCTTGCTGAGAAATCCATTTGAGCATAGGATGGAGTAATTCTCTATGGAAAACCAATATCACGATAGTGCCACTGGATATTACCCTGACAAACTTACATTGTCCATCGTCCAAATGCTTGAAAATAGCTCCTGCCACTTTGATAAACGCTAATATATAATAAGGTATAATCAAGTTGTGAAAGGTCTTGTTCCAACAAGTAGAAAAATTCTGTTCCTTTTTACATAAGTATCCAGAGATGATAAAGAAGACCGGAACATTGAAGGCGTAGATGAAGTTGGACATTGTTTCGGGGAAGCAATGTCCGTAAATGATAGTGTACATACCGAGCACCTTTGCCCAGTCTACCCATATTTTTCTTTGCAGAATCATAGTGTATGCTTGATAGTTTTTATTTTTTCTTCATCAGGCTGTTGCCACAGAACAGGTTGATGGCTTTCATTTTCAGTTTGAAGAGCCCGCGCATCACCGTGTAGTTCCAGAAGTTGTGAATGTCTGCGCCCGAACGGCATGGCTTCAGTGTTACCATCTTCTTTTCTGCTTTGGGATTGAGGGTGTCGCAGAGTGACGCAATGTATTCAAACATATTGTATTTGTCGAGTACCAGATTCTTGCTTTCTGCCAAGGCATCCTGGGCTTTCTCATAAGTATCGTTTGCGATGGCCTTGTCAATGATGGCTATTGTCTTCTCGAAGTCGTTGATGTCGATTTGTGTCAGACTTTCTTTGGGAAAATAATCCTCTACATTGGTGCATCCATAATAGAAAGGATATGTGTCACAGAGAAAACAATCGGAAAGTTTCTCTGTCCAGTAGTAGTCTTGTGATGAATTCTCTATCACGATATGATACTTGTAGGGAGCAAGTACATCCCATTTGTCATCAAAGTCCTGAAAGCCTCGACCGAAGACATCAAGTTTGTCGCCATAATACTCCTTGAGTCGTTCTACAAACTTAATTCGTTTTATATGTCCGTTGGTAAAAGCTTTGTTGCTCGTGATGACAGAAATAAGTTTCTCCTTTTTTTCAGCCTTCTCGTTCTTAAAGGCATTATAGTCTTTGGTATACTTGTAGACACTGTCCTCTATTTCCTTATAGCCTACAAACCAGGGCAGTATGGCTGGACCAAAGTGTATGTTGGGGTGCTTGGTCTTTTCCTGACAAGTGCATACCATACCAAACTGGTTGAGGTATTTCTTGGGATAGACTAATATGGAACGGGGTTCTGTAGTCAGCATGATGGTGTTTTCTGGTGCCACCTTGCAGCTTTTTTCCTGTCGGAGTCCCTTGCCCTGTACTACCCAGAAATCTGGATCTTCTATGTCTTCGTCTATATAGAACTTGTAACGTCCGTCAAGGGAAGTCAACGAGTCATTTCGGGTTTGTCTATGCATGATTTTGGCTAACCCGGGTCTGTATGGAGTGAGTTTGACTTTATACATAGTTGTTATTATCTTTTCAGATTGGTGAATACTTTTTGGAAGTACAAGCGAAGTAATAATTCCCTTGCCTCAGAAATCCTCTTGGCTTTTGGAAGATATGCCTTGTCTGCTCTGACTTGTTCTTCGTTATAGCTGAACGACAGTCCTCCCGAAAGAATGTCTTTTTCGAGCAGGTTGTTGCCCAACTTGGGATAATCGGTGTTGCGGAATGTAAAAGGAGCTATTGTTGCCAATATATCGTAGTGGCATCCCCACGCTTTGGGATGAACAGGATAGTCCTTGGTGCGCAGATAAGGTGGCAGATAGATGTAGAGAGGTACAGAGTTCTGCCATCTTTTTCCGATATGATTATAGTTGAGTATGGCGCGCACATTATGGTCGCCAGTCAGGATGAGGATTGTATTCTTTGCTGCCTCCGACTTCTTGAATTCGTCGAGAAACTGGGTAAGACAGGTGTTGAAATATTGAAAGGCCCGAAGGTATTTCTCTACCACGTCCTCGCCCACGTTGTTGAAGCATGGCTTGCTGCAGAAGTCTTCTGGCAAAGCAGGTATCTGTGCATGCTTAGGAATGTCCAATGGCGGATGGTTGGTGGTTGTCATGGCCATAATCATTTGTGGCTTGCTGGTCTTCTCTTTGAGTTTTCGCAAAATCACCTTCAGCATATATTCATCGTAGACGCCAATGCTGTTGTATTCGGCTGATGGTATTTCCTTCAGAATTTCAAATTTTCCTGTCAGTTGGTCAAATCTCTGATTCTTAAGAGCCGCTCCGCAGTCTTCCCATGCTAAATCCATTCCTGACAGAAATTCGCAACTGTAACCGCTGTTTTTGAAAGGAATGGCTATGGATGTAGGCATGCAGTATTGGCGATAGCCTGACCTGAACACACGTTGGAAAGGTGTGGCTACGGTGATGTTCTCTATGGTGGCTATCGTTCCGTTGCGTACCGACTGGAAGTTGTCGAAGAGGATATCTTCCTTCAGATGCTTTCCTATTCCGCATTGCAGTACAGGGTCTAAGTGTATCAGGTAGTTACTCCAACTCTCACAGCAAAGGATAAGAACATTGGGCTGCTGTTTCAATGTGTCACCAGCATGGCTGAAAAGTACTTTCTGCAGACTTGCCAGAGTGTCGTTGGAGAGTTTTACCCCTTTGTTGGAAAAAGTATCCATGGCTTCTTGCAGACTCTTGAAAGAATATTCCTTGAGCAGAGTTGCTGTTGGCTTTATGTCGAATACCATAGACTTCTCTTTCAATGCTTTCTTCAGCATATAGGGAGCATTGGGTATGATGTCGTTTATACGTTCGGAAACAGAAACGACAAGGTCTTCTACTTGTAGTGGGAAACGTCCTATTGAGCCGCGCATGCAGACAACTATGGCTGCAATATACAGCATAATAGCAATGGTGGTTTTCTTTGTAGAACAACTCTTGGTTTGGGATGGGCGAAGGAAAGCCCATTTGCTGGCTATCCTTGTTACTGTTCCCCAGAAGCATAAGCCAATGAGAATCCAAATTACGGGATAGTCATCCCAGATGGTTTGGATGAGACTCAGTGGCTCTTCGTCGAAAAAGTCGAAGAAAGTAAAGGAGATGTGTGAGTTGAAATTGGCAAAGTACCCCAAATCGATAGCTGACAGCAAGGCAAGCAAGGTGGCTACTATGGTGTAATACCATGAGCAGAAATTCCTACACCATTTTTGATACTTGGGTGTAGAAACAAACAGCAGTATGAGCATGATGACCGTGGGTAATAAAGCGGCATAAGCTGCTATCTGAAAGTCAAAACGCAAGGCATTATACAGCACCTTGTAAAGGTCTGAACTGTGTGCTGTCAATATGTTTCCTGGTACATACAGGAAGACAAACAACAGGCGGAAAAGCATGAGTGTGCCTATTATGATGCACGAAGCCCATAGTAAACCACGTAGAAATGAGTCTGTCTCTTTGATGTTTAGTTTCATACAATCTTGTTTTCAAAAAAGGTGGAAGCTTGTTATGCTCTTGCCCGATGGGTAACAGGGTCGAGAACTTTAAGCCATCCCTCACGGGTACGTTTCCAACGGTTATGTGTCCAAAGCCAGAAAGGAGGCTGACGCTGGATAGTCTTTTCCAAAGCACGGAAGTACATCTCGGTGATTTCAAACTCCTTGCATTCATTTGGTTTGTCAGTAAGGAACTTGAACTCAGCTTGATAATAGCCTCGTTTCAGACGTTGTACATCGAGATAGTAGACCGCATGATTCATCTTTCTTACAATGCGCTCAGTACCAGTCAATACAGGGGTGTCGTGATGCAAAAAGTCGGTAAAGTAGTGGATGTTTCTCCAGTGTGGAACCTGATCGGCTATGTAGCCAATCACAATGGGCTTGCCTTCTTGGCGCATCTTTACTATCTTGCGGATAGATTCTTCCATGGGAATACATTTGGCTCCTAAGCGGTTGCGAAGGTAGAGGAAGAGTTTGTCGAAAGCCTCGTTCTCCAAGGGATGGTAGATTTGACCGCAGGCAATGTCTTTGCCTACCCATAACTGCAGGGAGGTTATCCATTCCCAGTTGCAGTAATGTCCCAAATAGATTGCGCACGACTGGCCTTTCTGGCAAGATTCTCTTATCTTTTCGGCTCCTACAAACTGCATGCGCTTCTTGATTTGCTTCTTGCTCATCGTGAAGAGCTTGATGGTTTCTACGATATAGTCGCAGAACCAGGAGTAGAATTCCTTCTCTATCTTGATGCGCTCTGCCTCGTTTTTTTCAGGGAAAGAGTCGAAGAGGTGTTTCCTTACCAGTGGGCGACGGTATTTCACCACATAATAAATAAGGTAAAATAAACCGTCGCTGAGAATGTAGAGCACTCTCAGCGGCAGCAGAGACATCAAATACCAAATGCAGAATACACTGCCATATAATATCTTCTTCATTGTTGTTCTGCGAAAATGTTGCTCAACATTGAGCATTATTTTAGTTTCTTTTTTGCTTACACCTGCTGCATGTCGTGCAACTTGCGGTAATAGCCATTCTTGGCTATCAGGTCTTCATGAGTGCCTCTTTCTACGATGCGTCCCTCGTGGAGCACACATATCTCGTCGGCATTCTTGATGGTGCTCAGGCGGTGGGCTACAGCTACCGTGGTGCGTGTCTTCATCAGTTTTTCAAGAGCATCCTGTACCAAGCGCTCGCTCTCTGTGTCGAGTGCTGATGTAGCCTCGTCGAGGATGAGGATAGGTGGATTCTTCAAGATGGCACGGGCGATGCTGACACGCTGGCGCTGTCCGCCAGAGAGACGTCCGCCACGGTCGCCGATATTTGTATCGAAGCCTTGTTCCGACTGTGTGATGAAGTTGTAGGCATTGGCTATTTTTGCTGCGTTGGCTATTTCTTCTTCTGTGGCGTCGGTCTTGCCAAATCGTATGTTGTCCTTGAAGGAAGCATTGAAGAGGATTGCCTCCTGATTCACGTTGCCTATCAGCTGTCGGAGGTCGTGCACGGCCAGGTCTTTCACGTTGATACCGTCGATAAGCACCTCGCCTTCCTGTACATCGTAGTAACGTGGTATGAGGTCGACCATCGTACTCTTTCCGCTACCGCTCTGTCCTACCAGGGCAACGGTTTTTCCCTTGGGAATCACCAGGTTGATGTTCTTCAGCACATAAACCAACTCGTTGTTGCGGTGGTCGGTATAGGCGAAGGATACATTGCGGAATTCTATCTGATGCTCAAAGCTACTTATATGAGCAGGGTTCTCCTTATCCTTGATTTCTATCTCAGCCTGCAGTATCTTGTCGATACGGTCCATGGAGGCAAGACCCTTAGGGATGTTGTAGCTTGCCTTCGAGAACTCCTTCAGCGGGTTGATGATGCTGTAGAGCATGACGAGATAGAAGATGATGGTAGGACCGTCGATGCGTCCGTAGTCGAGAACGAGAATACCTCCAAACCACAATACGATGACGATGAGTATGGTGCCCAAGAACTCACTCATAGGATGTGCCATCTGCTGACGGATGTTTACTCGCATGATGTGGTCGCGATACAATCCGTTCACTTTGGCGAAAGCTGCGTTCATTTTGCTTTCAGCACAGAAAGCCTTGATGATGCGCAAGCCTCCGAGTGTTTCCTCTACCATGCTCATGGTGTCGCTCCATAGTGATTGTGCCTCCGTACTTTGTGCTTTCAGCTTACGGCCTACAAAGCCCATAAACCATCCGAATCCTGGTACGAAGAGGATGGTGAAGATGGTGAGCTGCCAGCTGATAACCACGAGGGCAGTGAAGTAGGCTACGATGAGGATAGGATTCTTGAAGAGCATGTCGAGTGACGACATGATGCTGTTTTCCACTTCCTGCACATCGCCACTCATACGAGCAATGATGTCGCCCTTGCGCTCCTCGCTGAAGAATCCCAACGAGAGGGAGGTAATCTTGTGGTAGAGCTGGTTTCGGACGTCGCGCACGATGCCTGTACGGATCGGTATAATCATGGCAGATGACAGGAAGTAAGCACCAGTCTTCAGGAAGGTCATGAAGGCCAGGAACAGACCGATGACCAAAAGCGCCGTAGAGGCACTATACTCTACGATAAACTCCTGGATGTAGTAGTACATATTGTTGGTAGCTACTTCCTTGATGCTGCCAAGGTCTCCATTCCAGCTCATGTAGTCGTTGGCACGTATGCCTCCGTCTACCTGAAACAGGATTTGCAGGATTGGTATGAGTGCTGCAAATGAGAAGATGTTCAATATCGCTGACAGGATATTGAAGACGATAGAAAGTGCCAGGTACTTCTTGTAGGGTGGCACAAAGCGTCGTAAGACTTGCAAGAATTCCTTCATAGTCTGCAAATATAGTGCTTTTATTGAAAAACGCAAAGCCTTTTTGCGTTTTTCTTGTTTTTATTCTGTTATTTCCTCACCAAAGAGTGTAGCAGAGGTGGAACCTGTGATGCGTACTTTCACAAATTCGCCTATGTGATGATTGCCTTTGTCCATGATGACGGCCTTGTTCTGTTCGGTGCGTCCCATGAGTTGTTCGCGGCTTCTCTTGCTGAAGCCCTCGATGAGGATAGTAAACTCCTTGCCCTCGTCTTTCTTGTTTTGCTGGGCGCTGATCTCGGTCTGCAGTTTGATGAGTTCATTGAGTCGGGCTATCTTTGTCTCCTCTGATATGTTGTCGGGCAGATGCTTGGCTGCATAGGTGCCGGGACGCTCAGAATACTTGAACATGAAGGCGCTGTCGAAGCCGACTTCCTTGACGAGCGACAAGGTGAGCTGTTGGTCTTCCTCAGTCTCGTCGTGGTAGCCCACAAAGATATCTGTCGTGATGCCGCAACCTGGAATGATGCGCTTGATGGCGGCTATCTTGTCCAGATATTCCTCACGTGTGTACTTTCGGTTCATGAGTTTCAGAATCTTGTTGCTTCCGCTCTGGGCAGGGAAGTGGATATGTTTACAGAGGTTGGGCTCTTCGGCTATGGCTTGCAGGATGTCCTCTGTCATGTCTTCGGGGTTGGAAGTGGTAAATCGTACGCGCATATCGGGCACGGCCTGTGCCACCATGTGCAGCAACTGGGCAAAGGACAGGCTTCCTTCCTCGCGCTTGCCCGATGGAGAGAGACCGTAGCTGTTGACGTTCTGTCCCAACAGGGTTACTTCCTTGAAACCGCGGTCGTGCAGGTCGCGTACTTCGCGCAGGATGCTTTCTGCATCACGGCTTCTCTCTCGGCCTCGTGTATAGGGCACGATACAATAGTGGCAGAAGTTGTTGCATCCACGCATGATGCTTACAAATCCGCTGATACGGTTTCCGCCGATTCGCTGAGGCACGATGTCGCGGTAAGTCTCAGTCTTGGATAGTTCTATGTTGATGGCGTTGTTGCCGTTTTCGCACTGTGCTATCATGTCGGGCAGGTTGAGATAGCTGTCAGGTCCGCATACCAAGTTGGCATAATGGTTCTCGATGAGATCGGTCTTTACTCGTTCTGCCATACAGCCCAGCACGCCCAATATTACTTTCTGTCCTTTCTTCTGTTCGGCGTGAAGAGTTTCCAGACGGTGGTAAATCTTGTTCTCTGCATTCTCTCTGATGCTGCAGGTATTGAGGAAGATGGCATCGGCCTCTTCTTCTTTCTCACACATGTCGTAGCCTGCCATTTGCATGATGCTGGCTACAACTTCGCTGTCTGCCACATTCATCTGGCAGCCATAAGTTTCGATAAATAGTTTCTTCATTGTTCTAGATGAATTCTATTTGTTTTGTTATTAATTGAACTTTAGCAAGTTCAGAAGTTATAGAAGTTAAAGAAGTTATCACTCCCTTCGGTCGTTAGAAGTTGTAGCCAACAGCCTTTTTTGATTGAATATTTAGCTGTAAAGCATATGGCTTTAACTTCTCTAACTCCTTTAAATTCTTTAACTTCCCCATTTGCAATATATATAATAATGTGTATATTATCTCTGACTCAGTTTGGCGGTTGAGGTGTTGTGCTCGGTCATGTTGCGCGATACAGCCATCAGCCCGAAGTATACTGCTACTCCTGTCACCAGTCCTGCCAAGGCATCTATGAGGTAGTGAGCCTGTATGTATACAGTGGCCAGGCACAGGAAGATGTAGAAGGGCAGGAGAGTGTAGGTGAGCTTGCGGTTGCCCGAGTGCCATGCCAACAGCATGCATACGGTGCTGATGCTGACATGCGAGCTTGGGAAGGCTGCTGTGGGGCGTTCGCCAGCTGCCTTGGCGTCTTCTACGAGATGATAGAATATGCCGTCGGTATAGCCTGGTGTGGGCAGGCAGTCGGTGCAGTAGTTGAAATAGTCGTGCATGGGTGGAAAAACACCTTTGGCTATGTCGCTCAATCCTACGGCATGATAGTAGAACGTTGGTCCGGCTACGGGCACGAAGATAAATATCACATAATAGATGATAAACGAGGCGTAGATGACGAATGTGGCACGCTCGAACTCTCTGTATCGGCAGAAGAAGTAGTAGTAAGCCACAATGACCATCATGGGATAGTACATCACGTAGCCCAAGTCCATCAGCTCGCTCACGATGACCCAGGGCATGTTCTTGGCAAACACCAGTGCAGGCTGGAATCCGAATAGCGACTGCTCCCATTGGGCAAAAACATGGTCCAGATTGGGGAACATGCGGTTGATCTCGTAAGTGTCTGGATACCACCAGGTGAGGAGCGACAGTTGGGCGAGGATTCTTGCCATCTTGGTGATGCGGCAGGGAATCATGCGATATACAGCCCACATGGCTGCTGTGATGAACAGTACTCTGATGCGCCCCCATACCATAGACTCGGGGTTTACCAGTTTGGTGTAAGTGAAGAGCATGGCTATCACGGTGATGGCCATATATCCCAACATGACCCATTCCAGTGCCAGGAGTCCTTTCTTCGGGTTTTTCTCTATCTTGAAATAATCTTTTATCACACTATTCTTGTTTGTTGTTTTTTCTGAAGGTTGTAGTGAAAGTCTGTCTTTCAGTCCCATCATTACAGCCATCCGTTCTTCTTGTACCATTCTACGGCCAGCTTGACGCCTTGTTTCAGCTTGTAGCGAGGATGGAATCCCAGCTCATCGACAGCAGGCTCGATGTCGCATCTCCAGTTGCGCTGTTTCAGAATGTTGTATTTGTCGTTGTTAAGAGCCGACATCTTGCCAGTCATCCTTCCTATGTATTCGCCAAAGAAGGTTACCAGGCGGAGCACCCATATAGGCGCTTTGATGCGCAGGAGCCATGTGTCGCCCAACTCGTGGTGAAGCAGGTCGCTGAATGTTTCCGACTGATATACTTCTCCGTCGCTGAGGAAGTATTTGCGTCCGTTCTTACCATGGTTGAGGGCAAGGAACACAGCCTGCACCACATCCTGAACGTATACGAAAGTGATGTCCTGACGCTTGAAGCCTACCGAGAAATCGATGTGCTGCTTGATGCTTTTTGCCATCAGGAAATAGTCTTTCTCGCGAGGTCCGTAAACACCTGTAGGTCGCAGTATGATGTAGGGAAATCCTATGCCTAAACTGTCGAGGTAGCGTTCGGCCTTGAGCTTGCTCTTTCCGTATGCCGTGTTGGGTTTGGGTGTGTCGTGCTCTGTGATTTCCTGATAAGGCTGCTTCTCGCGTATGGCACCAAAGATGCTGAGTGAGCTTACGAAGACGAATCGCTTGATGGGCATCTTCAGCGCGATGATGGCATCTGCCAGGTTCTTGGTTCCTTCGGTGTTGACGCGGTAAAAGTCGTCAACGTGCAGACACTTCGTTGCGCCTGCTGCATGAACCACATAGTCGAACTCGTGTCCGTCTAACTGGCTGATAAGTTCTTCCTTGGAGGAAAGATTGAGGTTGATAAAATGGATGCGCTCGTCCTGCAGGTATTTTCTGGAACTGGAGGGGCGAACTGCCGCCCATGTTTCCATACCTTGCCTGAGGGCCTCTTCTACGATGAAGCTCCCTATGAATCCCGACGCACCCGTCACTAATATCTTCATTAAATATTTATAAAATTGCAATTTTAAGGTGCAAAGATACGCTTATTTGTACACATGGCAAAGGAAAAAGGTCTTTTTTTTCAAGAAAGAAGGTCATATCATCCTGTTTTCTGGGATAATATGACCTTCTTGGGGCTGAAATGTAGCGATTTAAGCCTCGTGCTGACGCACGCCCATTCGGGCTTCTACGACGTTTACCACATAGTCGCCGAGTTTCTCGCATTCCTGTACGATATCCATGTACATCGTGCCTATGGCGTAGGTGTAGAGGTGGTTGTTCACGTCGTTGATGTTCTGGCTCTTCAACTGGTTTCGGTAGTTGTTGATTTCGTTCTCTATGTTGAACGAGAGATTGGCATCGTTGTCTACCTTATGTCCTACGAGCGTGATGTTCATCTGTGTGAGCGCCTGGTCGGTAAGCTCCATCATCTGGTGCATGTGCTCATACTGTGATGGTATGAAGTCTTCCTTGCCCTTGATGCGTCGGTTCAGGGTTCTTGCTATGTTGTAGCAGCTGTCGCCGATACTTTCTATTTCTGAAATCTCGCGCAGCATGGCGCGTATCTTGGCCTTGGTCTCGTCACTCAGATGTGAGTCGCCCACCTGATCCAGATACTTGGCAATCTCTATCTCCATATTGTCTGAGATTCCCTCGTACTTCTCGATGCGGGTGAAGAGTTTCACGAACTTGTCTTCGTTGGTCTCGCCCAGGAGCTCTTTCACCATGCCAAACATTCGCTGTATGCGCTCGGCGAAGGAGTGGATTTCCTTTTGTGCCTCGAGGACAGAGATTTCTGGTGTCTTCATGATACCAGTCTGGATGAAGCGCAGGCGGAAGTCGTCCTCGTCGGCATTCTTTTTAGGACGGATGAGCTTGCACACCAATTTCTCGATCTGTGGGATAAACCATACCAGGATAAAGGTGTTGGAGATGTTGAAGGTGGTATGGAAAGCGGCAAGCACAAAGGACAGCTTGGCAGCGTTGGCGATGAAGTGCGGGTCGCTTTTTTCCATCACGTCGTCGTAGCCAACCCATCCGCATACGAGATGGATGAAAGGACGGAACACGCACAGAATCCACAGCACACCGAAGATATTGAACACCATGTGCGCCATGGCCGCCCTTCGGGCTTGCGTGTTGGCAGTGAGGGCAGCCACATTCGAGGTTACTGTGGTTCCGATGTTCTCACCCATCACGAGGGCAATACCTTGATAAATAGGCAGTACGCCGGTGGAGCAGAGTATCATCGTGATGGCCATGACGGCTGCCGAACTCTGTACGCACATGGTAAGCACGCTACCTATCAATAAGAAGACGATGGTAGTCTTGAAACTGTGAGGATCAAAGCTTGCGAAGAAGTCGAGGACGGGCTGGTTGTGAGCCAAGTCCATGTCGATACCGGTTTGTCGGAGAGTTCCCAAACCAAGGAACATAAAGGAAATACCAAAGATGAAGTCGCCTGCGATTTTGCGCTTCTTGCTATAGATAAGGATGATGGCGAGGAAGAAAGCCGGCCATACAAAGTCGGTGATGTTGAACGAGAAGCCTGCACTCATGATCCATGCGGTGAGGGTGGTTCCGATATTGGCACCCATGATGACCGATATGGCTTGTGCCAAGGTGAGAAGACCAGCGTTGACAAACGATACTGTCATCACCGTGGTGGCAGTAGAAGACTGCACGGCTGCAGTGATGAGTGTTCCTGAGAGGATGCCTGTCAGGCGGTTGGTGGTCATGGTTCCTAACACATGGCGCAACTGTGGGCCAGCCATCTTTTGTAAACTGTCGCTCATCGACTTCATACCAAACATCAATAAGGCGAGTGCTCCGATAAGCCTAAAAAAAATCCAAATCGACATATTTTAATTTAATTTAAGTTGCTAATAGCATGTTGTTTCCTTTTTTATTTGTAATTTTACCCGAAAGTTGAGAGAACGTTTAACTTTGTAACACTATCGTAACGAAAATGAAACAAGTAGTACAAATCCGCTGCAAAAATAATAAAAAAACCCAGAAAGTAGCAAACGGAAGCACACTTTCTGATATTTTTTCTTCATTTAACCTCAAAATGGAGCATGGACCCGTGTCTGCCAAGGTGAATAACAAGGTGGAAGGCATGCATTATCGTGTTTACAACAATAAGGACATTGAGTTCCTCGATATGCGTACTTCCTCTGGCTCGAGAGCCTATACCCGTACACTTTTTTTTGTGCTTTGCAAGGCTGTGCAGGATCTTTATCCCGGGCATGATGTGGTGATCGACATTCCGGTGTCGAATGGTTTTTATGTCGATGTGCGACTGGAACGTGATGTTACGGCCGATGATGTGGACTGCATCCGTAAGCGAATGCAGGAAATCGTGGATGCACGTATGCCTATCCGCCGCTATATGGTGCCTACCGAGGACGCCATAGCCCTCTTCGAGGAGAAAGGCGATGTGGAGAAGGTGAAGCTGCTGCGCACTTCGGGCTCGCTCTATACTGCCTATTATAAAATAGGTGAATACGTAGACTTCTATTATGGCACGCTCCTCACCAACACCTCGCAGCTCTATCTCTTCGGGTTGGAGAAGTATTACGACGGCATGCTGTTGCGCATTCCGTCGCTCCAGAACCCTGATGAACTGGGCGAGGTAACCCGTCAGGACAAGATGTTCGAAATATTCAAGGAGCATCATCACTGGCAGGATATTATCGGCATCCGAACAGTGGGCGACTTCAATGCGGCTGTTGATGCGGGCCATGCCACGGATATTATCAATATCAGCGAGGCGCTTCAGGAGAAGAAGATAGCCCAGATAGCCGAGCAGATAGCAGCACGGCCTGGGGTGAAACTCGTCCTCCTGGCTGGACCTTCGTCGTCGGGTAAGACGACTTCGTGCAAGCGTCTCTCCATACAGTTGGCTGTCAACGGACTGAAACCTCTGCAGATTTCTCTCGATGACTATTTTGTCGATCGCGAGCGAACGCCTAAGGACGAGAATGGAGAATATGATTATGAGAGTATCTATGCCCTCGACCTTCAGAAGATCAACGACCAGTTTAATGCCCTCTTCCGTGGTGAGGAGGTGGAACTGCCTAAGTACGATTTCCAGAGCGGCAAGAGTAAGAAGAGCGGCAAGCGACTCAAGATGAACGACAATAATGTGCTTGTGGTGGAAGGCATTCATGCGCTCAATCCCGAACTGACAGCCCAGATTCCCAACGAGCAGATTTTCCGTGTCTATGCCTCTGCGCTTACCACCATTTTGCTCGACAATCACAACTACATCCCGACAACCGACAACCGCCTGTTGCGCCGCATCATACGCGACTACAAATATCGTGGCGTCTCGGCTCAGGACACGATTCACCGATGGCCGTCGGTACGTGCTGGCGAGAACAAGTGGATTTTCCCTTTCCAGGAGAATGCCGATGCCATGTTCAATACAGCCATGCTCTACGAGTTGGCTGTTCTCAAGATGCAGGCAGAACCGCTGCTGGAGCAGGTGCCCGAAAACTGCGACGAGTATGCTGAGGCTTACCGACTGCTGAAGTTCCTGAAGTATTTCAAGGGTATTCCTTTTGACAATCTGCCTCCCACGTCACTGTTGCGCGAGTTTCTTGGCGGAAGTTCGTTCCATTATTAAAGTGTTTTTGTGCTTGCAAAAGTGAATGTCGGTTTGGGTCGTCTATTATGACCAGTGTCGGTCGTAATAGATGACTCGCATCGGTCATAATAGACGACCTTTATCGGTCATAATAGATGACTTATATAGACGTACAACTATGCACCATGCCCACTGCGATGGGCAAGTTTACCCATAACTATGAACAACTTTGCCCATAGTTGTGGGCAAAGTTGCCCAAGCCGTTGGGCAGATACTAATAAAGCCTTTCGTAATATTTACTTCCCCGTCTGTAATATTGACTTATAACAACTCAGCACTCCTATAGCCACGAGCAATTACTTTAATACTATACAAATTGTTTTCTGTTAGTTTATAAATCTATGTTCTAAAGTTTAGGATACAAGTTCTAAAGTTTAGAACTTAAGTTCGAAAGTTTAGAACATAAGTTCGATAGTTTAGAACATAGATTTTTATAGGCTGAAAAGAACATTTTGTCGGCATCGGTATTTAAAATATTGAACTTTAGCAAGTTCAGAAGTTATAGAAGTTAAAGAAGTTATCACTCCCTTCGGTCGTTAGAAGTTATAGCCAACAGCCTTTTTGGTTGAATATTTAGCTGTAAAGCATATGGCTTTAACTTCTCTAACTTCTTTAAATTCTTTAACTTCCCCATTTGCGAAAGTTGAGTAAAATAAAAATAGATTACGCAAAATACCCTTCACCTTTTCACTCGGAATGCCTATAAACACAGGGGTTTCCAAAGAAAAGGTGAAGGGTGAAGGTTTTTTGTGTTTCTTGACACAATGCGAGCTCTCTGGTTTCTACAGCTTTCCTCCGTAGCAGAGATCGCCGGCATCGCCAAAGCCAGGCACAATGTATTTGTGCTCATTCAGTCCCTCGTCGATGGCGGCGCACCAGATAGTGGTCTTTTCATCGGGGAAAGTGTTCTTGATGTGCTCAATACCTTCGGGAGTTGCCAGTACACAAGCTACATGGATGTGCTTGGGCGAGCCTTTCGTGAGAATGGCCTTCAGTCCTAACTCCATGCTTCCACCAGTAGCCAGCATCGGGTCGGCAATGATGAGTGTCTTGTCGTCAATCTCTGGAGTGGCCAAGTACTCGATGTGTATTCCCACCTCGGTATGGTTCTTGTCTGTATATTCGCGGAAGGCGCTGACAAAGGCGTTTCCTGAGTGGTCGAAGATGTTGAGGAAGCCTTCATGGAAAGGCAGTCCTGCACGGAATATGGTTCCGATGACAATATCATCGGTAGGCAGGTTTACCCGGGCTACGCCTAAAGGCGTTGTTACATTCTCGGGCTTGTAGTCGAGAGTTTTGGAAATCTCGAAAGCCTCATACTCGCCGATTCTCTTGATGTTGTTGCGAAAGAGGAGTCGGTTCTTTTGATACTCTTTGTCACGCATCTCAGCCAAATAGCGGTTGATGATGGAGTTCTGATCGCTTAGGTTAATTATTTTCATATCGTACAATTTTTATTCAAAGATATTGCAAGCGAGCGCAATGAAAGTTTACTTTCAAATTGCCGAGCGCAGCTTATCTTATTCAAAGATATTGCAAGCGAGCGCAATGAAAGTTTACTTTCAAATTGCCGAG
>OGPQ01001507.1_pt1 | contig 15744 bp, 20 predicted proteins | sample 1552971 | NCBI WGS metagenome assembly OGPQ01 (sample SAMEA2580232, study PRJEB22360) | human gut metagenome | biome: human gut; feature: human-associated habitat; material: faeces | place: Denmark | collected 2008/2010 | reverse complement strand
GCAGGTATAAAAAAAGACTATAAAGATGCAATAATGGAATATATATGGAATGGATTTGATGCTGATGCAACAAGAGTTGATTTAACATATAGCACAAATGAACTTGGAGGAATTAGTGAAATTAGAATATGTGATAACGGAACAGGAATAAATTTTGAAAATATAGAAAATACATTTGGTGCATTTTTATCATCTGAAAAAAGGGAAACAAAAAATTTTGTTGATAATATACATGGAAGCAAGGGAAAGGGAAGATTTTCTTTTATATGTTTTGCACATTATTGTAAATGGAACACAGTTTATACGGATGGAAAAGAGTTTTATAAATATTCGATAGACATGGATGATATTAATAAAAATGAATATGATGTTTCCAAAAAAGAAAAAACAGAAAATCAGACTAGTGGAACAGAAGTAATAATTACTGGAATAGATAATTTATTAGAAGATGATTTGAATTGCTATAATTTTGAAGAATGCTTATTAAATAATTTTTCATGGTACTTGTATCTTAATAAAGAAAAAAACTATAGTTTGAATATAAATGGTAAAAGTTTAGAATATAAAAAACTTGTTGATACCAATTTAAGCCAAGATTATGAAATTGAAATTGAAGATTTTAAATTTAAAGTGTGCTTTATAAAATGGTTAGACGATGTAAAATCAAAGTACTATTTCCATATGTTAGATGAAAATAATATTCAAAAATATAAAGCATTTACAAGGTATAACAATAATGGAATTGATTTTATTCATAGTGTATATGTAACTTCCATTTATTTTAATGATTTTGTGCCTTTAAAAAAAGATGATAATACATTAGGTCAGATATCATTAATACAGAACGAAGAAAATAAGAAAAATGAAAAGGATATAATATATAAAGAACTAATAAAACAATTAGACCAAATAGTTACAGACAAATGCAAAGAGTTTTTAAGAGCAAATAGTAATAGGTTAATAAAAGATTTAGAAAAAGATGATGTATTTCCAAAATTTTCAAATGATAAATATGGAAATATAAGAAAAAACGATTTAGTTGCAGTAGTGAAAGAAGTATATTGTGTTCAGCCAAGAATATTTAGAAAAGCAAATATAGAACAAAAAAAGACAGTAATAGGATTTTTGAATCTTTTACTAGATAGTGATGAAAGAAAAAATATAATAACTATTATGGAAAGTATAACAAACTTATCTAAAGAAGAAAGAGAAAATTTAGCAAAATTGCTTGAAAAAACAACTTTAAACAATATAGTAAAAACAATAAAAATGTTAGATGACAGGAAAGAGATTATAGAAACACTTAAAGAAATAGTATTTAAAGGAGAACAAAGTACAAATGAAAGAGATCATATTCAAAAAATAATGGAGAAAAACTTTTGGATTTTTGGAGAACAATATCATCTAGTAACAGCAGATAAAAATTTTGAAAAAGCATTGGAGGAGTATGAATATGTATTGTATGGAAAAAAATCGAAAGAAGAGTATAAAATAGATAATCAAGATAGATTAAGAAGAATGGATATTTTTATTTGTGCGAAAAAACCATTAGATGTATATTTAGAATCTTCAAAAACTGAAGAAAATATTGTATTGGAATTGAAAGCTCCTTATGTAGATATTGACAGAGTTATATTTAGACAAATTGAAGATTATATGGATTTAATAAAAAAACAGCCACAATTCAATAGTACTAGCAGAGAGTGGAAGTTTTATGCTATTAGCAACAGAATAGATGACTTTATTAAGGACAAATATAAAGAAAATGAAGATAAGGGATTTCCATTTTTAGTAAAAAAGGTAGATAATTGTAAGATATTTATTATGACATGGGATGATGTATTCAAAAATTTTGAACATAAATATAGATATTTATACGAAAAATTGAACTTTGAAAAAAATGAGATTGAAAAGGAATTAGAAGACAAAGAGAAACTTACAAGAGAAGATATAAATAAGTTGACAGACAAAATATTGGAAAAAGATGTTGTTAACATATAATTTTTAAATTTAATAATGTGATAAATTAGTTAGTAAGGAGGCGATATAAATGAAGTTAGAAGAATACAGATCAGGTGAATACGTAAAAATGAATGATTACAAAGCATTTATTCCCAGCAAAATAAATTATAACTGGGGATGGGATGATACTAAATTGGACAAACTATTAGCAGAAGCCAACAGACAAATTGGAGAGTTAAATGCATATTCATTGTTAATACCAAATGTAGATTTATATATTAAAATGCATGTAAAAATCGAAGCGAATAAATCAAGTAGAATTGAAGGAACAAGAACGACCGTAGAAGAAGATTTATTAGATGTAACAGATATTAACCCAGAAAAAAGAGATGATTGGGAAGAAGTACAAAACTATGTAAAAGCTACAAACTATGGCGTAGAAAGAATAAAAAATGGGTTTCCAGTATGTACTAGATTAATAAGAGAACTTCATAAAATATTAATGCAAGGAGTTCGTGGGGAACATAAAACACCAGGAGAATTTAGAACATCACAAAACTGGATTGGAGGAAGTATGCCAAGTAATGCAGTATATGTTCCACCACCACATACAGAAATTGCAGAATGTTTAACAGATTTTGAAAAATTTATAAATAATGAAGAAATAGATACGCCAGACTTAATAAAAATTGCAATTTTACATTATCAGTTTGAATCAATACATCCATTTTTAGATGGCAATGGAAGAATAGGAAGACTACTTATACCATTATATATTCAAAGCAAAGGAATGCTTGATAAATCTTGTTTATATATTTCTGATTACATCGAAAGAAATAAAGATACATATTATGATATGCTAACAAGAGTAAGAACTCATAATGATATAATAGCTTGGATTAAATTTTTCTTAGAAGCGGTTATAGAAACCTCAAAAACAGCAAAAGAAAAATTTAGAAATGTAGTTGAGCTTACAATGGAAATGGATAAAGTTATAATGGATTTGCCAGTAAAACCTGAAAATGCTAAAAAAGTATTAGATGTATTGTATGATGAACCAATTGTTTCAAGAAAGAAAATATTAGAGTTAGTAGATATAAAACCAACAACTTTAAATGTATGTATTAATGCATTAAAAGAAAAGAATATTATTATAGAAACAACTGGATATAGTAGAAATCAAGTATTTGCTTTTCAAAAATATATTGATTTGTTTTTAAAATAAGAACCTGACCCGACATAGCAATCAAAGATTGCAGTCGGGTTCCCCAGAACCTTGTTATTTTCAATAATAAAAATTATAAAACGGAAAATATTAAAAAATCGTTTTACAAAAATTTATAGCACGGAAAATTGAAAAAATCCGTGCTATAAATTTTTATAGAACGAAAAAATGAAAAAATCCGTGCTATAAAATTTCATAGGACGAAAAAATCAAAAAATTCGTCTTATAAATTATTTTGGGTCAAAAAAATTAAAAAATTTGACTTATAAAATTAAAAATCAAAAGTAAATTAAATAATACAACTAAAAGGCAGGAAAGAGATACAGAGTGTATCTCGTACACACATAGAAAAACAAGTTTTCTAGTTCTCTGTAATTCGCAAAAATATACAGAGAAAATACAGAAATCCCACCTAAGTATTTTCTAATTTTTTAACTATATATGCCTTAATTTCACTTTCATCTTTGTAATCTTTGAAATATCTTATAACTTCTTCTTTACTAAATGTAATAGTAATATTTTCAATAATATCTAGTTTTATTTTTGATTTATCTTCTATTACATCTATTATTTCTTCTTTTGATAAATGTTGACCTGGTTTATCCAATTTTTTTATAGCTAATGTATTTCTTATTTTCCTTATCAGTTTTTCATTTAACTTTATTTCTTTATTTAAAATCATTTCATTTAATATCTTCTGCTCTTCATTTGGAATAAAACTAATTTTTTCTCCTAAGTTAATACTTAATTTTCCTTGTTCTATTAATTCTTGGAGCTCTGGTATTAAATATGTTAATCTTAAATATCTTTGAATTGTGCCATTACTTGTTTTTTCTTCTCTGGCTAATTCAGCTCTTAATCCATTATTATCTCTCTTTATTTCTTCTATTACAGATGTTTGTATTTTTCTTTTCTTATATGTATCATACTTGATTCTATATGCTTTAGCTTTTTCAATTGGAGATATATTATCTCTTGTGCATAAATTTGTATCTATTAAATAAATTTTAGCTTCATCTTCGCTTAAGTTATTTTTTATTATACAAGGTAATTCATTTATTCCAATTTCCTTAGCACACATTCTACGATTATGACCTGCTAATATTTGATACTTTCCATTGCTTAATGGTCTTACTATTAGTGGTTGCATAATTCCATTTAACTTTATGCTTTCAATCATCTCTTTTTTCTTATCGCCTTCATACAAACTAAATGGCTGATTAGGATAATTTTCTAGATTTTTTTCATTAATCATAACTATTTTATTGTTTTCTATTTTATTGTTTTCTATTTCTTCATCTTCAATAATAAAATCACTTTCATCATTTATATTTTTTTCCTCATTTTCAATTCCTAACAATGATTTTATTTCTTCTTCAGTTATGTAAGTTTTATTTGCTAAATTTATTATTTCATTATTTGACAATCCTTCCATTTGTCTTTGTTTTACTTTTTTGATTTCTTCTTTTTTATAATAGTTAATTAGTAATTGATTAGTTTCCATTTGTATCTTCCTCCAATTTATTACAGCTCCTGCTTATGTTTGCATCTTTTATAATTGCATTTTTTCTCTGCAATATCTTTTGGCTCTAAATAACATTTATGTAATTTACAATATGCTACTGAATTATTTTTTTTTGCCAGTCGACCATAAATGCACAAATATTTCGTTATATTAGGTTTCTTCCTTTTATTTTTTCTTCCCATATTTTCTTTCCTCCATTGGATTTAACTTATCTTCTGAATAAATAACTTCTGTACTTTCTCTGTATCTTTTTACCAATTACAGAGAGCTAGAAAACTTGTTTTTCTATGTATATAAGCAATACTCTCTGTATTGCTATCCTGCCTTTGAACTTTATTGTTCAGAGCTTTATATATTGATTCCTTTTATTCCAAAAAAATAAGGAGCAAGGTCTTTTATCAACTTGTCCTTATCTGTATAAAAAGTTCTATCAACTTCATAAAATTCATATATAAATTCTGACTGTTTTCTCCCTTTCATATATAATTCTTTTAATATAATTTTCTTTCTTTTTTCAATTTTGTCATCACTTTTGTTTTTTAAATAAGCTTGTAATATTCCATCTATAAAATCTAAAAACATCTTTGTTTTGCAACGATTCTTTAACAAACTTTCTAGGTATAATTCATTTTCTGAAAACAAACCAGTCATTATACTTTCTATTTGCTTGTCATGATATTCTTGTGTTTCTCCTAACAGCTCCTTTTTTTCTTCATCAGTCATAGTTATATGATCCTTTAATTTTTTATAATTTTTCAATATTTCTTCTGTATTCTCTAAAGCAAGTTTATAATTAATATTTTTAAGTTCCCTTTTTGCTTCATCCATCTTTTGATTAAAAATATTTCCAATTTCTTGTGTTACTGTTCTTACTAAATAATCTTTATAACTTTCTTTTTCTTGACTACTCATACACAATTCTCCTTAAAATTCAATCTTTTTTTTGCTATTTCAAACGCATTTTTATTTATTTCAATTCCTATAAAGTTTCTATTTGTGTTTTTACAAGCAACTCCTGTAGTTCCACTTCCCATACAATTATCTAAAACTACTTCTCCTTCATCTGTATATGTTTTTATTAAATATTCCAGTAGTTCTATTGGCTTTTCTGTTGGATATAACATCTGACTTGAATGTAACTTAGGAAATCTTAATATACTCGTCGGATATTTTTCAGTTGTTCCTTTTCTCACATCTGGTAACTTATTGAATTTCCCATATACATTACATTTTTTTATTTTAGTCGTTGTTCCTTTTCCATGCAATGGCTTTCCTTCTCCCATTTGTGGATTGTATTTAGGTTGCTTTTTATAAAATATTGCAATTTGTTCATGTCTTCTTAATGGTTGTCTATTCGCATTTAGAAATCCACTTACTAAAACTTTATCCCATATAAGATCATATCTAAATAACTTTGGATTACTATTCAACAACTCGTAATAAAATTTAGTTTGAGCAAATAAACATATTACACCATTTTCTTTTATAACTCTTTCATATTCATTCCATAGTTTTTTTAAATCTATATTCTTGTCCCATTCACATCTAGTAACTCCATAAGGTAAATCACATAAAATCATATCAATACTTTCGGCTGGAATTTCTTTCATTATTTCTAAACAATCTGCATTATATAAATTTATCATTTATGCAATCCTCAAATATTAATTTTTTAAACAATTCCATCAATACATTTACAACTATTGAATTTCCAGCCTGTCTATATAGTTGTGTATCTGATGTTGGTACAACTTTTGCTTTTTCAAAATCTTCATCTGAAAATCCGCATTAATCTCCAACATTCTTTTGGTGTTAATTTTCTAATTCTAAAACAATACTTTCCATCTTCAGTTATTAAAACTGCTGCACTTGAATTTATATTTCCGCAATTTCTCGTTTGAGTTGGTGCTATTTCTTTTATCTCTGACTTATTATATGGATTAAACATTGGCATTTTCGTTGTTTCTGCAATATTAGGTCTAAAATTTCCTGTTGTAATAGTTGTTGAAATTCCCTTAGTATCATATATTCTATCTTGTAAACTTGGTTGTTCTTTATTATTATTTATACAAATTGTTTTATCTGTTTTTTCCAATGTAGCCATATTCATATTACTTGCCAATATAGTTTGTGAAACTTGTTTTCCTACTCTTCCTCTTTTATTTATATTTCGTGGATAAGATACATTTAGTGAATCTCCTTCAAATGCTTTTGTATATCCTTTTTTTGTTCCTTCATTCACAAGTATATGTGGTTGAACATGTCCTCCTGTTGATGTTGTTATTGTTGGAGAAACACCATTTTTATCATATATACTTCCTGCTTGATGTCTTTTATTTTGTTCATCATATATTCCACAAATTCTAGTTGCTTTATCATCTTTTATATATTGTTGATCTCTTCCGCCCATAGCAAAATAATTTGCCATCAAACAACTGCTTATATTAGGATTTTCTTTTTTTCTAATAATTCTATTTGAATGTCTTACTAATCTACCTATTGCTTTATTGGATAAATAATACTTATCATCTACATTTTCCTCTAACAAATCTTTTAATCTTATTTTTAAAAATTGTTTTTCGGGAAAATTAAAAGAGCATTTGTCAATATCTTTTCTAATAGATATTACAAATACTCTTTCTCTATTTTGTGGTATGCCATAGTCTTTTGCATTTAATACTCGCCAATAATTATTATAACCTGCCTCTTCTATATCTTTTAAAATACTAGCAAATTCTTTTTTAAATCTTTTACTAGTTAAATTTTTTACATTTTCTATAATGCTAACTTTAGGCTTAACCTCTCTTAATATTCTATACCCCTCATAATAAAGTCCACTTCTAGTTTTTCCTTTTTCAATTCCTTTTAGATTTCCAGCTATGCTAATATCTTGACAAGGAAATCCGCCAAGTCATAAAATCAATTTGTTTTAACTTGTCTGTTTTAATTAATTTTATATCTCCTAAATTTTTTGTTTCCTCCTCATTATGAATAGCACAATATGATTTTATTGCAAATTTATCTATTTCCGAAAATCCCACTAATTCATACGGAACTTTTAAATTCTGTAATGCTTTTTCAAATGCTCCTATTCCTGAAAATAAACTTAATAATCTTATCATTTGTATTCAACTTCCTTTTCTTTCGTATTTTTTAATTAAACTTCATTTCCCCAACAATCCCAACCATCAGTAGTTTGTCTTGCAAATAGTTCTATTCGTGGTAAATCTCCAACAAGCTCAACTATTCTTTCTCTTACAATAGCTGGTTTTTTACTATGTTCTTCTCTATGTGTATCAACTACTTGTTGTACTTTTTTTGATTTTCGATGAATTGTCCCTTTAGTTCCAATCAAACACAATTCCGCATTAGACCTAGTCCAATGTCCTAAACCCAATACCCATTTATCACATTTTGGATATCTCTTTACCCATGTAAATCCACACGTTTTATACTTAAATCCCCATTCTTTCATTGTTTTTAGTCCATCTAACAAACAAGGAAAAGTAACCCATAAAAAAAGGACACAATCATTTTCAGATATTTTCTGAATAGTGTCTTTCATTGCTAATATTTTCTCAATTTTCATTGTTGGATAATGCTTTTCTGCTGTTCCCATTCCATTTCTCCAGGTATTATAGTGCCATGGTGGATCAGCATAAATAACATTATACTTTTTTTCTGTATTATATATATCAACTTTCATCTTCTGTACTTCCTTTATTATTTTTCATTTGTAAATTTTTTCTTATTCTTCTTCTATTTCTTCTCCAATATATTGTTCATATTTTTTTACACCTTCTGGATCATATTCCTTCAACTTTTCTAAATCAAAAGTAACCAAATCATATTCTCCATAATTATACTTGTGTAGTCCTTGAATTTCTTTTATAATTCCTTTTTTTATTAATGCTTTTTCAAGTCCACCGCTTTTTGTATATGAATTTATAAATCCCTCATTATCTTCAAGCCACATTCCTGGTAGATTTATTGTTATATCTCCATAAGTATCTTCCTCAGTATAAGCTACAATTGCTAAATTCATATTGTTTCTATATTGAGATACATCTAAAAATAATTCTTTTCCTTTAAAAATTAATGTTTTTCTTGTTTTATTTTCCATTTTAATTTATCCTCCAATTTCTCTAAATCTTTTTCTTGTTCCACTACTAAATTTCTCAAAAAATCTAGTTCGCTTTTATTTGTTATTGATTCTTTAATAAATTCTTTTATGTCTTTATATTTCTTTATATAAATGCTTTCATTTTGAATAGTAATAGTAATAAATTCCTCATCATCCCAAATAATTAAGCATTCCACTTCTTCTCCAAATGTTTCATCAACAAAATTTAATCTTGCATTTCTCATTTACATTTCCTCTCCTTCTTCATTTTCTTCTATTTTAGGTTCAAAAAAATAAGGCCCTTTGCTATTTAATAGCTGACCTTTTAAACTCTTATAAAAATAATTTGTAAAACTCATTATTTGATTTTCTGTATTTTCATTTTCTTTTTCTCTATTTTTACATTCGATGTATAAACTTAATATTTTCTCTCTGCTCATTTTGTATAATAAATAATCAACATTATCTTTTACTGTTAATGCAAGTGCATAACTAATCACCTTTATTTTCTCTATATTGTCCTCTGACATACGATTTAGTAATTCAATAGGATATATCATTTCATACTTATCTAAAATGTCTAATATTTGATTTTCATACCCTTGAAATTCTTTTGGAATTTCTTTCTCTTTATTTATAATATAATTATATAAACTATCTAACATATTAATATTTATAATATTATCTTTGCTCATTTTGCGTATAGGCTGTTGATTTTTTTGCATATAGGGGTATATGCAATTTTGCACATAGGGGGTATCCGTTAAATATATTCTTCTTTCAATGATTTCTTTTTTTTCATTTCTTATAACTTCAACCTTTATACTATTTAATTCTGCTAAATGAGAAATCCACCTTGATATTGTGCTTTGACTAACTCCATATAAATTGGCAAAATATCTATTACTCGCAAAACAATATCCTTCCTTATTACTTAATGCTGTTATTTCTCCATACATTAGCCTTTCAGCAAATTTTAATTGATTATTATATCTTATATATGCTGGTATCATTGCATAGTAATTTGCTTTGTGTTCTTCATTCATTATTTTTCTCACTCCTTGCTCCTGCTAATATAATTGCATATAAAAATAATGAAATATTTGCACCCACAAAAACTCCCAAAATAAATTGCCACATTTTTATCACCTCTTTACTTAATTTTTCTTTGTTTTTTATGTTTTTTTGTCCTTTTTGACTACTTTTTAAAATAGGTATATTTTTAATTTTAGTATTTTTTGCTCTATTTTTTTACTTTTATTGTAAAAAAATAAACATTACCTATTTCTCGGTAATGCCTATTTATGTAGCATTTAATTCAATATAAACATTTATTATTTTGGTTGCACTTTCGTAGACTATTTAGATTAGTAATCTTCTTAGTGCAACATTTTATACTTTTTTCTTGTAAAACACTATTTATTTCAGTATTTTCAAGGTTTTTTATAACTTTTTTGTTTAAAGGTTGCACTTAAAATCTTATTTATCGGCAGCAAGGTCCTCCTGTAAGTTTGCAATTACATCACCTTTGCACGCTAAGCAATTTGCATCAAATGGAACTCCTGCAGCAGATTGAGGGTAAACATCAACTCCATGGTCTGTATAGTATGGACCTAATCCTGCTTTTTTCAATTCTTCTGGGCAAACTCCTTCTGTTAATTGGTGCACCAAAGTTCCTACCATCTCAAGGTGTGCCAACTCCTCCGTGCCTATGTCGTTAAGCGTGGCCTTCGCAATTTGACTTGGCATTGCAAATCTTTGAGATAAATATCTTAAAGCAGCTCCAAGTTCTCCATCAGGTCCTCCATATTGCGATATTATTACCTTTGCCATTTGAGGGTTTCTATTTTTTATATTTATTGGATATTGTAGCATTTTGTTATATGTCCACATTACTCTTCACTCCTTTCCCATGGCCATTGTTCTTCTAGCCATCTCCAGCTATTGCAAGGGAAATAAATGCTAAGTGGGCCATACATTCTCTGATATTTGTCTGATAAATCTCTTAATTCTTGGCAATATTCTCTGTGTAAGCAAATTGCTCTTTTATCATCTGAATGGGTGTTTAAATATTCTCCAATGTCTGTTACAGCAAATTTTAAAGCTCTAATCTTACACATCATTTCATCTCTTATTGCATTATTTTTGTCACAGCAATCTTGGTTTGAACAGCAATTTTCCTTAGTCATCAAATTCGCTGTATTATATCCAAATTGAGCATTTATCCCTGTTGGCTCATATTTGCAATCTTCTAAATCTGTATTTGAACAGCTATTCATATTATTTAAGAACATGTGTTGCACCCCTTTCCTATCTCGTTTCTACTCTTTAAATATTCAATATCCTCCACGCTTTGGCAAGGATAATATGGGCTTACTAGCTCTGGAAACAAACTTCCATTCTTTAATCCACATATTGGAGTAAATACGTTTGTCATTTTTTGCATTGGCACATAACTTTGGCCAAGCATTGGGTTTAATGGGAACACACTCTCTTGCTCATCAAATCCACATGCACATTCATTTATATTGTTATAGCTACAACTGCATCCGCCATTATTGTTAGCATTGCAACAGCAGTTGCATTCACAATCAGTATCTTGTACATCCATACAAGATTCGTCAATTGGGCTTACTTCTTCATTATTACATGTGCAACATTTTTTATTACAGCATCTGTACATTTTCTCTTCCTCCTTTATATATACAAGCATGTTTTACACGCTTTAGTACATTTTATGTTACCATGCAAATAAATGTTACTTTTGCCCATTAGGGACGCCCCTTTTGGGGCGAAGTTATTATTTTTTAGCAAAAAAAGAACGAAGATTGCTCTCCGTCCTCATATTATAAATTTAATTATACTCTTAATACTCCACCTAGTGTTTTATTTACTGATGATTCTGTATCTTTCATTATTTGGTCTCCACCAGCTATTATAACTAAATCACCTTTTTCTAGTATTTCTTTTGATTTTAATTTTTCAATACCAGCTTCAATTGTTTTGTTTATTGTTTCTTTAGCATCAACAAATACTGGTGTTACGTTCCATACTAAACCTAATTGATGGAATGTTCTCTTATTGTCTGTTATAGCAAGTATTGGGCAACCTGCTCCAAGTCCTGCTAAGTTTCTTGCTGTACTTCCTGAATGTGTATAACATACTATTGCATCAGCTTTCATGTTTTTAGCTGTTACACATGTTGCATAAGCTACATTTTTTGCTAATGTATCTAATTCAACATCATCATTTTCGTCAAATCTCTTCCAGTAGTTAACCTCTGGTTCAACTCTGTTTGCTATTTTAACCATTGTTTTAACACATTCTACTGGGTAGTCACCTTGTGCACATTCTCCTGAAAGCATTATTGCACCTGTTCTATCATATACAGCATTTGCAACATCACTTGCTTCAGCTCTTGTTGGTAATGGTTGATGTGTCATTGATTCTAGCATTTGTGTTGCTGTTATTACTGGTTTGCACTCTTTGTTGCAAAGTTTGATTATTTTCTTTTGAACTACTGGTGGTTCTGTGAAATCTGTTTCTGTAGCCATATCACCACGAGCTATCATTTGTCCATCTGCTAAGTCAATTATTTGATTTAAGTTAGAAAGACCTTCAACATTTTCAACTTTTGTTAATATTTGAATATCTTTTCCACCATTTTCATCTAGTATTTTTCTTACATTCTTTATATCTTCTTCGTTTCTAGCAAAAGATAATGCAATGTAATCATAACCATGTTCACATGCTGTTTTTAAGTCTGCTATGTCTTTATCAGCAAGACCTGGTAATCTTATTATTGTTCCAGGTAAGTTCATAGTTTTTCTGCTTCCTAAGCCATTTCCATGTACAACTGTTGTTATTATATCTTTTCCAACAACTTCGTCAACTTTTAATTCGATTGCACCATCATCGATTAATATTTTTGTTCCTGGCACAACGTCTTTGTATAATTCTTTGTATGTTACAGAAACTCCTTCTTCGTTTCCTGTTACATCTTCGTTATATAATGTGAATTTTTGTCCATCTTTTAATTGAATTTTTGTGTTTTTTCCTGTATAAAGCATTCCAGTTCTAATTTCTGGGCCCTTTGTATCTAATAATAAAGCAATTGGAAGATCTTTTTCTTCTCTTATTTTTAATATTGCTTCAGTCTTTTCCTTTTGCTCATCCCAGCTTCCGTGAGAATAGTTAACTCTACAAACATTTAATCCTGCATCGAATAATTCTTCTAATCTGTTTTCAGAAGCAGGTCCTATTGTTCCTACAATTTTAGTTTTTCTTAAACTTTTCATTTTAATTATTCCTCTTTTCCTCAATAATCGCTTGACATTATATCACGATTGATTTTTGATTTCAAGTATTTCCCCTTTATATTTTGTATTTTTTGTTGAAATTTGACATTTTTTGTTGTTTGTTGTATTCTTTTTTCATAATATAATTGTAAAGGGGTATGTATTATGCTAAAAGAATTTAAAGAATTTGCAATGAAGGGTAATGTTGTAGACCTAGCAGTTGGTGTTGTAATTGGTGCAGCTTTCCAAAAAATTGTAACATCACTAGTTGAAGATATTATAATGCCATGTATTTCTATTCTAATTGGAAAGATTGATTTTTCTGATATGGTGCTTACAGTTGGTAGTGCTTCAATAAAATACGGAAATTTCATAACAACAATAGTAAACTTTTTAATAATATCTTTTTCAATCTTTTTAGTTGTAAAATATATTAACAAATTAAATCATCCTGAGAAATTGAAAGAATTGAATGATAAATTTGTTCATTCTATTGACAAGAAAGGTAGATTTAAAAAACATAAAAAAGAAGAAGCTCCCGTAGAGCCAGAGACAAAGGTTTGTCCATACTGCTTAACAGAAATAAAATACAAGGCAACAAGATGTCCTCACTGTACATCAGAATTAACCGTTGGCGTTACTGCTAATGAAAGTAAATCAGCAACAGATTCTGATAAGGATGATAAAACTGCAAAATAATTGCATTTTAATAAATGAAAAAAATGGAATCCTATTTTATAGTATTCCATTTTTTTCTTATTTTATTCATGTTTAACAACTAGTTTTCTTGATTTTTATTAAATCTTTGTTGTTTTCTTGCCTTTCTGCATTCTGGGCATCTTTTTGGTTCGTTTGTGAAACCTTTTTCTGCGTAGAAAGCTTGTTCACCTTCTGTGAATACAAACTCATTTCCGCAATCTGAGCATACTAAAGTTTTGTCTGCCATTTTATTTACCTCCTTCTTAAAATTTCGATTTAATATTTTTTGACACTGTACCTTTTAAGAAGGAAAATATCTACTAAATAATTAAATTGGTTTTTCAACCATTGCCACTATATCACATAAAAAAGAAAAGTTCAAGCTTTTTGTAAATTTTTACAATTATTCTTCATCTTCTTCAAATCCAATATATTTTGTTTTTCTAGAAAATACTAAAATGGTTTCAAATATTGGTGCTAACAGCCATAATCCAAATGCAAAACCTGTACCTTTTCCAAAAGATTCTGCTAGCATAAATTTACTTGCAACAGATATTACAAATAATATAATCCACCCTAAAACTGGAACTAGTAAAAGTAGCAACCACCATGGGCTCATTCCACATATTTTCAACATTACTACATTTCTGTATATTGGTATAAATGGTGCCCATGCTTTTTTATGAGCCTTCTTGTATATAACACATCTTAACAAAGTTCTGTATACAAATAACACTACTAAAACAATTAAAACATTTTTTACTACATAGGCAGATAATAAAATATCCATTACGAAATTGACCTTTTCAACAGCACTCATGCTTCCCGTAATGTCTTTTAATATAGATTGAATACTTGCCCCATTGCTTATTTTATTAGCTATTTTGTCAACATCAACTTGTTGTAGTACTTTATTTAATTGATTACTGTCCACACTCTTTAGAAAAGTAACAACTGTGTTTACATTGTCCATAGCAACATTTTCCTGCTCTAAATACTTTTTGTTTTCTTCTATCATACTCGCAATTTCACTGTTTGTATATGTCTTAGTAAGTTGCGAATATAAATTGATTGTTTCTGCAAGCAGTGATTTACTCATTCCTTCCGAATTTATTGTAAGTATTAAATCCTTTATTGTTGTAGATACCTCTTCCACATCTGTCACATCTTCAATTAAATTTGAAACTTGTTCATTTTTATTCGTTGCAGCTTGTACCGTACAGCATAAGCACATTATCATTATAATTATAAATATTGCTAAAATTTTTACTATCTTTTTTACATTTATTTTTATCATCATATTCTCCTAATATTACATTTCTCATTTTTTACTTAAATTATACAAATAAAAAGATAACATTCAAATTTTTAATTGTCAACATATTTTTTTCATTTCCTTATATTAATTTATCAAAATTTCTTCTACTACTTAAAATTCGTCTAACTTCCATTGCATTGTCTTTTATTGTATATTTATTCTTCGCCATCTAGTATCCTCCTAGCCATTTTCTTAAATTCATCATGGGAATAATATTTCGTATTTGGATCTTCGGCCTCTCTATCTGCTTCATCTAATTCATTTTCAATATAATCTTCGTATTCTTTGTTACTCATCAATTTAGCATATTTTTCTAAACTCATAACAACCATTGAGCCATAACCATTTTTTGTTAAATAAACTGCTTCATCCTCCTTTAAAACTAATTCCTCTATCTCTGGGTATTTATTTCTTAAGTCTGATACTGGTCTTATATTAATCATATCAAATTTCCTCCTTATTAAACTATTAGGGACGGGCCTTTTTAGTTTAGCTCATCATATTTCGTTTTATAGCATCATATTTTATTCTACAATAGCTAAAATATCATCTTGGTTTACTATAACTAAATCTTCACCTTGATATTTTATTTCT